>RCNB010001023.1_pt1 | contig 17938 bp, 13 predicted proteins | sample 2041321 | NCBI WGS metagenome assembly RCNB01 (sample SAMN09708232, study PRJNA481090) | Marine sediment metagenome, whole genome shotgun sequencing project. | reverse complement strand
AACACTGGGCGTGGGGGCTTTGAAGCGCTTTGCGAAAATCCAACCAAACTATGAAAAACTAATATCAACGCAGTGCTAAACTAGAGCCAAAATAAATAATAAATATCTGTTTTGCTGCTTGGCCGGCTGCATTCGTCATGGTGCGATTGTAGGCGATTTTATGACCGTCATGTGACCAAACGAGATTCATAGGGGGTTTCTTTGAAGGCTTCGTCCAGATTTCAAATTCCTTCTCCCCTATTTTTTGGCTTACTATGGCGTCATTCCATACATAGCAAATTCGGTATTCATCGGGATGCCAACGTACCCCACTTTGCACATCGCTCGCATGAAAGGTTTGCTGCACTGGTGTACCTCCCGTAGGCGGAATCGTAAATACCTGTTTGATGTTATTGTCATCATAGGCTAGAAAAGCCAATATACTGCCATCGTGAGCCGAGCGTACCACGCCTTCACAACCCGGAAATTTCGATTCAGCGGTATACGTCAACCTTCTTTGAAAAGTGTCAGCTGGGGGAGACGGAAAGCTTGTTTTAGTACCTTCAAGTGCGCCACCTTCTCCGATACATGCTATACATTCGGGAATGTCTACGATAAAGACCTCCTTAACTTCTTTACCAGTCTTATCCTTAACTGTACCAATAAAAGCCCTGGCTCTTTGTTTGGTGCCATCTTCTTTTTTGTACCCCGTGGTTCCTACCCAACTATCGCCCTCGGCCCTACTGACCGCATCGCTACCCTTCTTCGGATTTGGTTCTACTTTTACCACTACTGCGCTAAACCATTCCCCAGAAAAATTTTCCTTCTTAAATGTATCTTTTACGACTACCCTCCTACCCTTTTTTGATACACCGATGGTTCTCAAATTATAGTTGACACCTGTGGAGTCTTCCATTTTTTTCATTAAGGCATCATTGTAGGTAAAACCTACCCATTGGCCATCTCCACTCCATTCATGACGATGTGTACCGCCTCTTAATGCTCCTGAAGTAAAGGGATATGAGATGTCTCGAGCGTCCATTATTATCGGAACACCCGGAGCGTCATCTTCTATAATTACCCCTGTCCTTCTCCACTGTTGATAGGGATATTCAGCAGAGGCGTTCAACAGCCCGTGAATAAAAATTACTTGATTATCAGTATGGCTATAATTTGCCGCGCCAACACCTGGGCCGAACGCTGTATTATTTTCGAGCTCATAAAGGGCTACTTTTTCTCCCGTAATAATATTTACTTTTTCAATTTTTCCATTTGCCCCAATTCCACCTTCTTCTGTTCTGGTATCATAAACGAGCCATTGGTCATCTGGCGAAAAGTTATCGTTGTTATCGAGGTCGTGGTTGTATACGTAAGAAGTCGTAATCTGGTGTTCTGTTTTCACTTCAGTATCAGTACAAGCAATTAGGAGAAGGAGTATGTTTAGAACGAAAAAACAAAATAAGTTATTCTTTTTTAAAACGAAGCGCATACTGCCTGATTTCGAAGTTTATACCGTAATCGTTTGATTAAAATTAAAGCTAAGAAACGATATTTTTTATAAAAAATCATAAAACATCTTTTTGCTGTTTTTCGATAACAATCAAAAATCCCAAAATCAATTAGAGCTCTTTATTAAAAAGGGTTTTAGGGTTCAATTAGTTGATGATTTAATGCCAAATAGTAAGGTAGCAGATAAAAAGTGCCCTCATGTTCTGTATACCCATTTCCTTCAGAAGCATCAAGAGCAAAGCCATCACGGTCTTGCCGAACATGCCCGCGCTCATCTAAGGGTAACGCATACTCGTCAACACGCCACCCCATACCTTCACGTTGCCCCGGTGTTGGGTCAGTAATGATGTCAAAGCGATGTGAATTTTGCATGGAATAACCGATTAAATCTAAAGGCATTCTTTGTAATGATTCTATAATGTTCTTTTTTTGATAACCACCTGAATAGTAGGTTTCCAACGCCGATTTAGCAAACAGCGGGTTCTCTTGAAATAAGGTATCTGTTTTAAAATAGCCATCGTCAATTTTTTTTGCAAACGACTGGGTCAATGCTGCATAAAGAGCATCCCAAAAAGCATTTTTTTGTTTGCTAATATGCAACCACGTATGTTCGAGCGAAATACGGTACATGATGAGTAACTCTGGGTCTTGTTCATAGTTCATTAAACCATACAAACTCATTAAGCTGATATTATTATCCCAAGGAACTGCATTTTCAGGGGGGAAAAACTCTTTGGAGTGCATCGCATTAATATGATATTTTTCGTTATCACGAAGTGATTTAGCAACGGCTTCGTATTTCGGATCTCCAGTAACATGTGTAGCTACGTTTAAAAAAGACAGTAAAACCATAGAGTTAATTCCCCGCTGATCCCACCCCCAAATAGAGTTAAAATAATCGGGTCCAAAATTTGCCCAGCGCGTGGGTTTTCCATCATAATCGACCAAACGAAAATCATGCCGAATCAAATGATCGGTAATATCGGCGACTACTTGTTTAACAGCTTGTTTTTCTTCTTTTGTTTCGGCGACCAGATCGTAGTAAATACCATAAAAAAAGTAGTGCCCTGCTAATTCATCAGAACTGGTGTCACATTTCCAACGGTATTTACCATCAGCACTTTTCGGAAAACGGGGATATATATCTTTCCAAAAAGGATCTGTTTTTTGATGCTTTAGGTTGCTCTCATGGCTGTATTGCTCATTAACGTTTTCATGCCAATCAATAGGAATAATGACCCGAGCAGGAAAGCCGGGTTCGTGGGTAATATCAACCAACCATTTGCAAGCTTGAAAACTTCTATCAGCCAACTCTTTGGCCTGTTTGTCTCCCGTTGCTGCATATCTAAATGCTTGAGCTGCACCGTACATGGCGGTATACATGCCATCATTGTCAGAAATGTCTAAGTTGGAAGACTGGATATTAAACTGCTCTGATAGTTTACTTTGACAAACAAACCCTATTCTATTGTGCCGCTCTTCGACTTGTTTGGTAAAATAGGCTGCTTTGTCTTCATAGGTCATTTTTTTAGAAGTGATTTGACTAACCCCTTTATTGGTAGCAATCCATGCCGTGTGGTCAGCTGCAATAACAATATCGTTCACGCCATTATCAGGAAGCCATCTACGGTTGGATCGGTAATAAAAATAATCGCCTTCAACCCGTATGGCTCCGTTTGTAGTGCCGAACCAGACTTCACCATTAGGTCCCGCAGCAGCACAGGTGAAATGCGTATAAGGCACACCTTCTTTACCTGTAAATAAATGCCATTGTCCGTTTGTTTTGCGACCAATACCTTGTTTAGCCCCAAACCATAAATTTCCTTTCGAATCAATTACAAGGCCCGCTACATTTTTTAAGGCCCAACTGTAGTTGTCGTCAAAAGGTAATTCCTGCGTCCATGTTTTTTTTCCTGTTTTGACAAAAAGTCCATTTTCACAGCCCACATATTCCTTTCCCTGATATACGACATGCGACAGTTTCTTTCCCGCGTGTTCTGGCAGCCCTTTAAGGTGTTCTAAGAATATTTCTTGGATAGCATCTTTCGTTGGTTTCCATTGCGATTGGTTCCAAATATAGCTTTGACCAGCGACTTGGGCTACAAGGGTTTGATCAACAAGAGTTAGTTGTGTTATAACTCCATCAGGCAAACCATTTTTTGTGCCATGCATTTGCGCTATATCTTGTTGAAATGTGGTTTGCGCTTGAGCAGGTAGAAAAACGAAAATGAGTGCAAATATAAAAACTAGGATTGATTTCATGTTTTATCCGGTTGTAAGCGATTACTATTTTTGTGGTTCACTAATGACCCCCAAATACCTGCCCATCCAATAAGGTAATAACCAGATATCGCCGGCCGAATATTCTTGGCCTCCATCGTCTCCGATTTTATCCAAGCGGAACATATTGGCATTATGACGCTGTACAGGTCTTTCATCGGGCGGTAAAACTTCTTTAGTAGTCTGCCCCCTAAAATTAGGCGCTATGAGTTCTATATCTTTTCTATGACTGTTCTTAATATCCCAGGTCACGAGATCCATGGGGTGCTCCCGTAGATACCATGCTGCTTCGTCCAAATCAAATTCGGGAGTTCCTGTAAGGGCGGTCATAATGTTCCAAGCTCCCTCTTTTTCAGGTCGTTCTATTTCCCAGTGATCGATAATTGCTTCTTTGAATTTTACTTTTAATGTGTCGTTGAAAGCATACTTATATAGCCCCCAATAGCCTACAAAATACATTTCGTCATCGGAATGGTTCCAAGATTCTGACAACATTTTGCTCCAGTCGTCGGCGTCATCGGGTGCCGGTGCTATTTCTTTCATAGGTTTCATCAGGTTTTCGAAGTACCCATGGTTATCCATCAGATCAAATGCTTTTTCCTTATACTTCTCTTTTCCCGTAAAATGATAGGCCGTCTGTAACATGCCGATAATATTCGATGCATTTATTTTTCGGTCTCCCACCATTTTGGGTCTGGCATTTACATACTCAGGATTCCATCGACCCCACGTTGTAGGTTTCCCATCATAGTCGACCATATACATATCGTTACGTACAACGTGACTCATTAAGGTGTCAATAAGCGTAATCGCTCGATCTTTAAGCTCATTTTCCATGAGTTCGGCCATAGCCCCATAAGCGAAAATATGCCCGATGGCCTCATCGCTGCTCGTAGTCGCTTTCCAATCCCACTCAGGATCTCCGCTATGCTGCCAGCGATCTGGGTCATGCAAAACGTCCATATAACCACTTCTTTCAAAGGAACGTGAAGGAAAACCGGGCACAGGATTGATGCTAAACAAACGTTCCATAGCATCCATTGATTCCATACAATTTTGTAAGGCATCTTCAGATTTAGTGACCGCGTATCGAAAAACTTCCCCTGCCAAGTACATGGTCGTCCAAAGGCCATCATTATCGGAATCGGAAAGCCTCCCAGTATCGAAATTTCCTGCATCCATATCTACCAAAGTAGCGTTGAAACCAAAGCGGATATGTCTATTGCGCATCTGTTTTTCATAGTATTGGGCCTTCTCGAAGAGCGTCATTTTTTCGAACACAATTTGGCCTAGTCCGGCATCCGTTAAAATCAGTACAGAACCATCTATTCCTTTTGAAATATGTTTGACCATATTACCGGGCAACCAGCGTTTTCCGTAGTAGTAATCAAATTTACCATCTTCCCTCAACTTAAAGGCACCTTCGGTCGAACCAAACCAAAGCTGACCATCAATCGTTTCTAAATCGGTAATCTCCGTCGAAGGCAATTTCGTATGCAAGTCACCAATTTGTTTTCCTGATGATGCGTCTAAAGTCAGATAGCCCGAGTTTGTGCCAACGATCAAATTATTGTTGAAGAATGTAAACGATGTAAATTCATTTCCTTCTAATACTGTTTTGAGTTCGCTTGTGGTTGTGTCAAAACTGGCAATCGATTTTTTACCTAAAACCCAGAAATTTTTACTGGCATCATCATAAAGAATATCCAGTATACTATCGTTATCGTTGATCAGTTTGCCCTTCCAGTCTGCCTTTGACTTTGACAAGAATTGAAGGGAGGTAGCATCACTTATCAAAAATTGAAAATCGTTACCCGCTGCCATGGTAATGGCCTTAGGTAAATCATGATCCAAATACAAACTCCCCGCCCAAGCATTACTGAATACCGCCATATCATCTAAATAGACAAATTGGTCTTCGTAGATGTCCATATCTTTAATATTCTTATCGGTAAGCGGACGATAGGTTCTATCTTCAACGAGTAGACCAGGATATAAAAACCGCCCATCATGGGTACGCAAAATTCCATCTGACGAGGCCACTTGTATCGTACCATTTCTATCCATAAAAACTTTGGAAAGCGAACTATCTTCATTTTTCACTTTGTATTTAACGGCATAATCCTGCTGGTAGGGCACATCTTTATAAACAGGTAAAGTGGCAGCTTTTTCGGTTTTTTCTTTAGTTGCTTCAGAACAGCTTGAAAAAATTAATAGCAGGGCCCACAAATAATTGTATGTTACTCTTCTCATCTAAAAAATACGTTATCGGATTATACAGGTTTGTCTTGAAATGATGCTAAAACAAATTAACCATATTCGACAATGCCAAACTCCCAATATTTTATATGTTTTACATTGAATTTTGACCCAATAACTCAAGAAATTTAAAATTCGAGTTTAAAGTGTTAGAATAATTGAAGTTTTGAATGTGGCCTTAAGAGACCATTTTTGAAATATGTCGAACTAAACCGAAAAAATTAAACAATCAAGGTTTGGTACTGCTTTCAAAAATTGTACTAGTATAGGCGATTCGGGCCAGATAGATTGCCGTCTTTTCTTCGTGCGAAGAGTAATAAGATACCAACAGCGTTTTATCTTTTAATAATAGTCCGGGATAGCTGCAATCGCCACCACTTGGCAAAGTTAAAAGTTTTGTCGTGGTGCCATTTAGATCAACCTTCAAAATGATGGTTTTTTGTTCGGAGTTTAGATATTCCCTTGTTGCGCAAAGAATCGTGCCATTTTCAAGCAATAGCATATCAGGCCCGCCCAATTTTTTATCCAAGGCATTCCATTTCCAATTTTTGTAGGGTGGGGCACTACTACCAATAGCCCCATTATTGTCGCCTCCGCGTCGCACGACAGCCACCATTTCATCATTCGTTCTAAACCTAAGGGTTGTCTCGTTGCCTTGGCTAACATCAAAAGTGGTTATGTAGGTATAGTTGATGCCGTCTTCGCTTACTACCAGTTGCACCGACTTGTCTTTTGAGGGTTGGTAAACACCTGCATAGACTTTGCCTTTGTGCCAAGTTGCCCTCCACAACCAATCTTTCTCCGTCTTTATCACCTCATCTACACTAATATTTTCCGGTGTCGAAAATGAGGTGCCCCGACTATCAGAAAAGCTCACTTTCGGGCGCATCGCCACTAATTTACTACCTGTGTATGTTGAACCGGCAATATTCAACATGATTGTATTATCTGGGGTGATAGACAATTGGGGATCTCGCAAGTCAATACCGAGTTCGCTGACAAGTGCTACCGAACGCCAATTTTGGCCATCGTCGGATGAAATTACCCGTATGCTTCCATTGATGTCTGAAACATGCCCATTGCTTTCCCTAAAAGCACAGTACAGTTTTCCGTTGAAATCGATAATACTTGTGAACGCATTATGTGCAGCGCGGTCCCAAATACGTTCGACGGATAGAATCGCGTCGTGCTCTGGCGAGTTTTGTGCACAAATAATTACCGGTAAAAAAAGAAGTACAACGATTTGAAAATAGCTTTTTAAAAACTTTAATGCCATAATGGTAATTTTTAGTTTAGTCTTACAGGTTGTTCATACGCTCAACAGATTGTACCAAGGCTCGGAGGGTATGATAATATATTCTCCAGTTGCGGCTCATATGTCGCCAGATGGGCTCACCTTTATGTGTCAACAGCGGAATCCATTCACAAACATTGTGGTCTCCTTCTAGATTCAGTACTTGCCTATGTACAACATTTCGCTTTGAACTCACACAGCTACGTAATTAAAATAAAAAAATAATCCTTTTTTTATTTTAATTTTATGTTGTTCCTGTTCGCTGTTGAAACAAAACCATTATGGCCTTAAAGCTCATTAGTTTTTATCTCCAACTTCAGTTAAATAGGTGTTTACTCAAGAATAAAATTATTTCTATTACTATAAGATTTACGCTGATGTTCAATATATCTTATTCTTCGAATTGACACAAAACTTAATCTAAAAAAATTGAGACTAATGCAAGATGCACTAAAATTCATAACTTGAACTACATTTAAGACCAGTCAACTTTCAATTAAATAAGAAAATTAAATTGTAATACGCGCAATGGTATTGTAACAAATATAGCCGATAGTTTATTTTGTCCAGTTTACATCATATCTTAACTCTCGAAATTGAAACAAAATTATTGGTGATGAAATGTTCACATTATTGAAGAAAAAAATATGAAAAGAACAATTTTTGGCTACCATCTGTAAATGAAACGAAGTTGACCGATGCTTGAGCAGATTGGCATTGGGTTAAATGTTTATGTAAAATCAGTAAGATAATAGAAGTATTACAATTGTATTTTCTATTTCTTTGTTAGGCACTCAATTACAATACCGATTTCAGCATAACACCAAAAAAATATTTCCAGCTATAATTGTTGAATGTAACATGCTAGAATCGACATAAAAGGCATCATTGGTAAAGCTCTATTCTAATGGTGTTTTCCTTTTTAAAACAACCTCTGAAATCTAGATTTCAGAATATATTATCACATAAAATCTAAAATTATTCAGAAATGAAAAAAAGTATAACAAGAAGAAAATTTATTAAAAAAAGTTCTGCCGGAATAGCAGGGGTTTCCATGATGTCGACAAGTGCACTTTCTTACGGAAGAATTCTTGGGGCAAATGATGCCATACAAATGGGAATTATCGGCATTCGCGGAAGAGGAGGTAGCCATATCGAGAACTTTGGAAAAATGAAGAATGTAAGGTTGAAATACCTTGTAGACATCGATGAAAACCAATTTAAAGATAGGTTAGATCAAGTAGAGAAATTCGCTGGATATCGACCGAAAACCGAGTGGGACATGCGTCGTGTTTTTGATGATAAGGAAGTTGATGCGGTTTCTGTTGCAGCCCCGAATCATTGGCACGCACTTTCTACCATTTGGGGTGCGCAAGCCGGCAAACATGTATACGTAGAAAAACCTTCGACTCATAATGTATTCGAAGGAAGAAAAATGATTGAGGCCGCTAGAAAGTACAACGTATTGGTTCAGGTCGGTTTTCAAAATCGTTCGATAACAAATACACAACGAGCCATCAAATTTATTCGTGATGGAAAACTAGGAGAAGTATATATGACCAGAGGTCTCTGTTTTAAACCAAGACCAAGTATTGGATTGTACGCTGACGGGCCAATGAAGCCTGGAGAACAATTTAAAATGAACGTAGAATCTGGTAGTTTTGAGACTGCGTATACTGAGGCCTATCTTAAAAATGTACACTATGATATGTGGCTAGGGCCGGCACCCGAAAGACCTTTCAATAGAAATAGGTTCCATTATAACTGGCACTGGAATTGGGATTATGGCAATGGAGATACTGGTAATCAAGGACCACACCAATTTGATGTTGCACGATGGGCCTTAGGTAAAGAAGAATTACCTACCCGTGTGAATTCAATGGGAGGGTATTTTGGCGAAAAGTCTGCTCAGAATACACCCAATACCCAAACTTCTCTTTTTGAGTACGCTGACGGCAAAATTTTAGAATTTGGTACGAGAGGCATATTTACCGACCCTGAAGGTGTTCTTTTACCGGACATCAGTATTACTGGTGGGGGTAAAATATCGGCATCAAGTAAAGCTAGTCCTGTTAAAATTGGTGTGATTGTTTTGGGAACCGAAGGTTGGATGCAGATTGACGCTGGTGGAAACTGGCAGACCTTTTTCGGAAGAAGCAATGAAGCTGGTCCAACATCAGGAGAAAAAGATGATTCGTATGACCCATTAGATTTGACGGGTAGCGGTGGCGGAGAAGCCATTTTCTCCAATTTTATCTCTGCCGTTCGCAATAATGATCAGTCTGAGTTAACCTGTGATATTGAAACAGGTCATAAGTCAAGTGTACTTCCTTTAATTGCCAACGTTTCGTATCGATTAGGCAGAGAATTACGGATTGATGGTAAAGAAGAATCCTTTATTAAAGACAAAGATGCCAACAAAATGTTGACCCGGGAGTATAGAAAAGGGTATGTCGTTCCTAACAACGTATAGCATATATCATTAAATAGGGGCATAAATTATTATGCCCCTATTCCCAATAAAAAATTTATGAATGAGGACTATACTAATAGTTTTGACGCTCATAATAATGAGCAGTGCCTGTAAAGAAAAGAATAAAGACGTTTCCCAAAATGAGGAAACAACAAAAAACCACATAACATTAGAGAATAACGAAACCGATAAAAAGGTAGATGTTCTTGTAGACGGAAAGTTGTTTACCTCGTATTTATATTCCGATGATATTTCGGTTCTTAAAAAAACGACTCTTTATCCGATTATTGCCGCAAATGGCGAGGCCGTTACTCGCGGGTATCCTCTTCATACGCGAGCCAATGAAAGAACCGACCACCCTCATCATATTGGAGCATGGTTTAATTATGGTGATGTAAACGGGCTGGACTATTGGGGTAACTCAGATGAAATCAAAACGGCTAAGGATAAATTGGGTACCATTAGACACGATAAAATTGTTAGTCTTCAAAATGGAAATGAAAGTGCCACACTAACTGTTAGCGCAAATTGGTTAAAGCCTGACGAAAACATTTTGATGAAAGAGGAAACCAAGTTTGTTTTTTATGCTGAAGAAGGTAAAAGGATTATTGATAGAATCACAACCTTTAAAGCGCTTGAAGAACCTGTTTTGTTTAATGACACCAAAGAAGGAATGTTTGCGATTCGAACGGCAAGAGAATTGGAACACCCCAGCGATAGACCTGTAACATTGAGTGATGCAAATGGTAATAAAACAGCTATTCCTGTCAGTGATAACAAAGGGGTAAGCGGCCAATATTTGAGTAGTGAGGGTATTACAGGCACTGATGTTTGGGGGACTAGGGCAAAATGGATGGCACTTTCTGGTACCATAAATAAAAATGATGTTACGCTTATGATTATGGATCAGCCTCAAAATGTAGGCTACCCAACCTACTGGCATGCCAGAGGTTACGGATTGTTCGCTGCAAATCCACTCGGACCAAAGGCTTTCACAGATGGTATGGAAGAACCACTTAATTTTTTCCTAAAACCGAATACAGCGATTACTTTTATATACCGGATAGAGGTCTTGGATGGTAAAAAGGATAAGTCACAGTTAGCCGGTGAATATGAGAAGTTTGTGCGACCATAGCCCAATCTGGTAAGAGGGCACAAATAAATGTTGAAAAGGCAAATTAGCTTATCCGTAAAACCCTATAAGGCCATACGCATCCGTAAGGCATGGGTAGACACAAGACACACGAGAAACAGGTTGCCCCTCTTAAAAATCAATTCTTTAGTCTATGGCACCAATATGCACAAACAGAACTGCGCTCTTTCAAATAACCTTTTCACTCCTTTTTATTGTACTCAACCATACGATGTATGCCCAGAAATTTGAAAGTCTTTTTCCTAAACCTAAAAATGCCAACACGTACATTATTGCACATAGAGGTGCACACAACATTGCCCCTGAAAATACCCTTGCGGCATATCAAAAAGCAATAGATCTCGGGTGTGATTTTATTGAAATTGATTTGAGAAAAACAAAGGATGGACATTTTGTAAGCATACATAACGAGAGCATTGATGCATATGTAGTGGGGAAATCTGGAAAGGTAAAAGATTTTACACTTTCCGAACTGAAACAAATGCGCTTAAAAAATCAAAATTCTAAAGAGGAGCTTATTCCTACACTTGAAGAAATATTACAACTATGTAAGGGCAAGATTGGTATTTATCTTGACTTAAAAGAACCGGATGTCAAAAGGCAAGTACAGATTATTAAGAGTTTCAAAATGGAAAAAAGAGTGGTTTGGTATATTCCGGCTTCTCTAAAAAAGGTAATAAAGGCGGTTAAAAAATATTGCGCGGAATGCGCTGTAATGCCGGATCCCGGTCCTATAAAAAATCTATCAAATGTCTTGAATAGAATCAAGCCCACTGTAATAGCAAGTGATATGCATACTTTAAGTGCTGATTTTGTAACCTTAGCCCATTCAAAAGAAGCTAAGGTTTTTGTCGATGACAATAAAGCCACTGAAATAGAATGGCAACAAATTCTTGATTGGGGTACTGATGGTATTCAAACCGATAAACCGGAAGAGTTAATCAATTTCTTAAATAGGGAAAAATGACCCCATCTATTTCCTTGTTTTCTATAACAGTTTATTTGATAGTATTTTCAAGCAAAATAACCGAAGGGCTGTCCGTTAGCCATTTTTTACTTAGCCCTGTGGTATCGCCCTTTGCAAGGAATTGGACAAACGAACCAAGAACCAAATCAATATCACCATCGTCATCGATATCGCCCGCATCCATAACAATCCATCTACCTTTTGCCGACTCGGCAAACGAATACGCATCAAAGGTTAAATTTCCTTTATTTTCTAAATAAACAAAGCTTTCTTCTGGAGAATTCAAGTAATCGGGAAAAAAGGAAATAGCCGCAATATCTAAATCACCGTCCAAATCAAAGTCCCTTGGTAATGCTTTATAAGCGCCATTTTGCTGATAGAAATAGGCTTGCTTAAAATTCAGATTTCCATCGTTTAAAAAAATATATGTGCCGTGATATGCCTTTAGGATTGGGGTTTTATCCGCATTATCTCCACAGACATACAAAATATCATCATGGCTATCGTTATTAAAGTCAGCAATCTCCATGTATTGACTACCGTTAAGTGGAGAAAAAGAAAGTAGCCTTTTCTCCGCAAAAGTGCCGTTGCCAGCATTTTCAAAATAAAAAACACCTTCATCACCTTGCGCCATTAATACGAAAATATCGTTTAAGCCATCGGCGTTATAGTCCTTGATTATGGCCTTAATAGCACCGGGCGCATTTTTAAGTGCATTCGCAGTATACCCCTTGTTTCCTAAATTTTCGTACCAAACCAGTTTGCCCGTGAGGTCGCCATATTCACAAGCAACGATATCCTCTAGACCGTTATCGTTCAAGTCGCCATAGGCCATATTGACCGGGCGTTGTAGCCTAGAAATTGTAGTTGCTTTAGGTTTTATAGGCTTCCCTATTTTATCGAAAACCAATTTTTGAACAGCTCCGTCGGCTAAATCGTTTGGAAAGACATTTCTTCCGATAGTGGTTAGATAAACGGTATCGTCTTTTTCGTAATAATCAATAGGCGTATTGTCAAACGGTAAGTCGAAGTCCTTTTCCAGATCAGGAGTTAGAAAAGTTAGCCTATTTTTATTGCGTTTGCTATCACTAAAAACAACACCTCTTTTCTTAGGAAGAATTTTGACCATTGCGGTAAGCGGCGGACCATTCACATAAGACGCTTCGGCATACTTGAAATGACTCAGACCTTTCTTAATTTTTTTGTTCCGTTTTGGAGGCAGCACCGTATCGGGAGCATTTTGAACATAATACGCCACTATTTTCATCCAATCTTCTCGTGCCAACACTGGTTCTTCAGTAAAGACGTTAGCCTCTTTAACAAGCAACCCATTTCGGAAAGAACCAAATATGCTATCAGGCTGATGGTCACCATTGAATATACCCAATCGATTCCCCATCGCGGGCAGCACATCGTTCTTCCAAATTGTCTTTGGCAATAATTCTGGGCTTACAAAAGAGTGACAGCCAGCACAGTGAACATTGGCCAGCTCTTTTCCAGAAAGGGTTGATGGCGGTATATTCTGATTTGTGGTTTTTTTCGTTTCCTTATGCTGTCCACAAGAAAAAACCAAACCTATTAAAAAGCATAACGTGATAAATTGCTTCATAATAGCTTAGAATTCGCATGGCATACCTGATAACCATGATTCGATTTTTTACCCATAAGATGTACTGTTCAAAAAAAAGGAATTGATTTAGATGAGCTTTCCAGATAATTTTACTCCTCAAGTAAAAATAGAAACTTTTATCCTAATATTTTTTTTAATTACCGAGATTACTTGCGCTAAAAAAATGCTAGGAATCAGAAACTTACTGGCGTTCGGACTTGTTATACCTATATTTTGATGCCAAAACAAAAAGGTTCCTATTTCTTTAAGAACTTACCCTATAGGTCTTCCCTTCGAAAATTCCTGAAACAAATTTGGATGAAAGAATGGAAAAAAGGGGCTTGGACATTAATCTATGTTAGTTCTTTTTTTTTAAGTTTTAAAGTGGCATTTTAAATTATTTCTAATCTACATTAAGACAGGTAATCTTCAGATTATCAAATAAATTTTGGGGTAAAAAAAAACGCTCGGACTTAGACAGACAAACAAGATGATGCACCTCTCCCCTAATAGCCTATATTCTGAAGAAGTATCTGAAATAGGTTCAAAAACGCTCAAAAAGCGGTGCGGGCATGCTTGCTTTGGTAGTGTTATTGAAAAGCACCGTTCAATTCTTGTTCAGCGCTTTCGTAAAGTATCGAAAATCGGTTTTCTATTTCTGAACAGACAAGAAAAAAGACTATTATAGCGGCTTACATTCATCTGTTTTGTGAATGGTCCATCCCTTATGCGAAGATTACCGGTGTTATGTGCTGGTTTAATTTCTACTTAGTATGTTCAACCCATATTAGGTCTGATGTAGTATACCCAATTTCTTTAGCCATCTTTAGATATTTGTTTTTTACCTCATCAGGCATACTTGTATCACGCGATAGAAGCCATAGATATTTAAGACTTGATCCCGCAATCAGCGCGTATTTATAGTCCGGATCAATTGCAATTACATTATAGCCACCATAGAATGGGCCAAAAAACGATACTTTAAGCATTCCAATAGTATCATTTCTAACAAACTTAGCCTTACCTATTGATTGCACCCATTTTTCGTCTTTTGTATTATACCCTTTATTATCAACTTTTAGTGCTCCATTTTTATTTTGAGAATATTCAGCGGTGGTATTATTTAAATTTTTCTCATACTTGAAATCCAATCTAGCAATCTCGTACCATTTTCCAAGATATCTTTCTTTATCAAAGGTTTCTATAGCCACCGCTCCTTTTGGTAATGTGGAGCAAGAGAAAAACCCCGTAATGATACTGAATATGAATAAAGCAAATTTTCTTGTTTTCATATTTTATTTACAATGTGCTACGGAATCTTTTATTTGGGCCATTTTTAGTTTAGTAGTTCTTGCACATAAAGGCTGGTGTATGTGAAGTTTTGGATTAAAAGTGGTGAACTTTCAATTACGCAGAGAACCAATTCGTTTATTCATAATTTCAAATTTTCTGTCAATCGTCAAAGACGAATTGGCCGTGTTACAGCAAAGTACTGCGGTTGGATTACAGGCCGAAACCTGCGTTACATGACCCTTTGTTAGCGAAATGTTGCTTATTCTATTGTCTGGCATAAAACAAAGACGATTATGATTTAAAAGCGAAACTATTACAATCGACTGCTAATATCAGTTAACCAGAAACATTGTTCAGCTGAAACAGTAGTCCAAGGTTTACCATTTTTGAGCCAATAACCTGCTTCTGTTTGTCCTTTCAAAACGGCATGAATAACTGGATGCGCAAGATTAAAAAAATGTATATCGGAAGTTATCGAATAAAGCGCAGTACAACCTGGGGCTACTTTTGCTGCCCATATGGTACTAAGAGATTTACTTCCTGCTTTTTCAAGTACTCCAGCAAATCGTTTAGCAAGAGAAAGTGGGCTGTCATCAAAGGTTTCTATATAACGAGCGATGAAGAAACAAGCTGCGCCTAAAAAGTAATAACATTCTTCTTCCTTTCCGATATTAATTGAATATGTTTTAGGATCGGCTTTTAAATCAAAAATTTTGATTAGTGCACCATTCTGGTTTATTCTTAGCCAGAATTTTCCATCTTCAGTTTGCAGCGCATATATTGTTTCAAAATAGTGGAGAATTTTATCGGCCAGGTTCTTATCTTTTAGTTCACAAGCTACCATGCCCAAAAAAGCCGTAGAAACCATATCTTCAGTAATTATTTCAGGTTTCGCCGGAAATGTTGCCATTCCTCCTGTTTCACTATTATGATATTTTAAAATAAAATTGAGTAGTTTTTCTATCGGAACGGTTTCTTCAAGCTTGATTGCGGCCAAAACCATCCAAAGTGTTGAATACGTATGGAATTCTTTATGAAATCCAGACCTATCGGATAAGTAATCACCGTCTGCAGTCAAACATTTTTCATTTATCCACTTTAGAAGTTTCAACGCTTCATCTTTCTTATCTCGGGCAATTAGAGCTAACGGCCACTTATAATATGAAACTGGATCGGCAATATTTCCTGTATATATGTTTTCATCATAAAGATGATTCAACATCCATTTCTCACATAGATCTGCGGCAACGGCAGTGTCACTTTTTAACGTTTGTCTTAATGTATTCATGTTGTGCAATTTGTCCATTTTAATTGAATGTTTTTTCATTTTCTTAGTCAGCTTCATACTCACTAGAAAGTTTCAATTCAATTTTTGCTAATGGCTGAGCTCGTATGGTTGGTTGTGTCGTATGTCTTCTTTTTTAAGCGCTCCATTGTTCATCAATTTCTGCGACAACCCATTTACCGTCTTTTTTTAAGTGAAATATTAAGCCCACTCCGCAGGCCCCTTTACCAGCACATAGAAACGAAGTGTAAACTAAGGCTTCATCCATGTTTTTATTATAACTAATTGCTGAAATTTGCATCTTTCCAATATAAGGGGTTTCTATATTTTGATTAGTTTTAATTTCTAGTGTATAGCGTTTAAAGTCATTGATTTTTTCAATATCCCACCTGTGTTTCTTTTTAAAGTCATTTATTGAATGACCAGAAACATTTCCAAAAGTCAAATAACTATTTATCAATTCAAGGTCAGATTCCATCAAGCTTGTATGATTTAATAAAAGCAAAGAGTGATATTCCTTTGTTTCGTCAATCCGATAAATTCCATTCTCATCGTCTGATTCATTTCCGAAAGAAAAATTCAAGACAACGGAAATTATTTCGTAATCATCCGACTTGTGATTTTCAGATTTACAAGTTAAAAATAGGAGTGCAAATATTATTAGTACAAGAGAAGATTTTAACTTAGAATTCATTTTTCTTAAATGGCGTACAACAATTGTATAAGCGTACGAGTACGCTTATACCCTTTTTGGCACCACGAATCTAAGACTTTTACTAGTTTTCAACCAATTCCCATCCCTTTTTGTAATACATTCTATGGTAGACAACGGGCTTTTATTTGGGGGTTTTATAACCTTTATCAATTACAAACCTGATTTTAAGGGAACCAATATCAATGAAGACGGGAAATTTCCTTTTCAATATGATGCCAAAATAAATACAAGTTCGATAGGTCTGATGATAGGCTACAAACTGACGGTATAAAAACGCTTTAGCATCGATTTCTTGATTGCCGGCCCTGGCGTCGGAACCTACAAGGCTAAATCGAGGGAGTTTGTTGCCCCTCCGCCCGAATTCTTTTTTGACCTGAATGAAGCATTGAAATTAATTACTCTTGCTGATTTGATTAATGCCGATTTCGATTTTACACCCAATAATAATAGTGACCTGACGCTACCGTCATTCAGGTACGGCATTATCTTGGGGTATTCATTTTAATAATTGAAGAAGTGCTCTTTTAAAAGATTACCCATTTAATAAAATTTTCGCTCAGTTTAGTAAGTTCTAAGTTCAAAACACTTACTTCTTTTTATTAGGCTTTACATGTTTTCCGCCAGGGGCTAAAGTGTTTATTATACCGTTTAAAATAGTCTTCCACATATAGTTACCAATACCCTTATACGTTACGCGTTCAAATTCCATACTAGCTACTCGCGTTGGTTTCTTTTTCGACGGGTTAGATTTTTGAACAAGGGTATTCACACTCCAGCTTAAGAACTTGTTCGTTTTAAAAGAGTTCTTTTTAAAAACCCTTGCTTCCAAACTATTATATAACATGGTCATTTGTCCTTTTGATGCTGTATTATTGGCATAAGCTGAGAATTTTAAATTATTCAAATTTCCGGTTAAAACTTTAAGTCCTACAGCAGGAAATAATGCGGAATCAAATAAATTAAGTTCTGCACTACCCAACTGTCCGTTGAAATTAAAAGAATCATTTTTTAATGAAAATTCAGCGTGAAGATTCATTGGTGCTTTTTTCATCAAATCAGCCTTTATATCAACAACCATTGGATTTTGCCTTAATGAATCAATGGATGTTATATTCTGAATCT
>RCNB010001324.1_pt1 | contig 17945 bp, 17 predicted proteins | sample 2041321 | NCBI WGS metagenome assembly RCNB01 (sample SAMN09708232, study PRJNA481090) | Marine sediment metagenome, whole genome shotgun sequencing project. | reverse complement strand
ACAAACCTGACAGTGCTTCTTGAAAATAAGTGGAACAAGTTTATCCAAATTTATCGTAGCAATGGTGTCAAGCTAGTTGCTTCTCTTCCATGTTATGAGGCAGCGGATGGGTACTCAAGCATCTCTTTTATCCATTGATGAACCTGTCTTTCGAGGTTTGATGTAATATCATAGGTGTGGACTAACGCATTCATCCCTGAGCTCCACATATCAGCCAAAGCTCCTAATGGAGTGCTTTGCCCAGTCACCCCACCCCACATACGTGGGTGAGCTAACATGCTGCCCTTGTTTTTGACAAAATAGTCCAAAAACTCTTGATACGTTTTTTCAGGTCCAATTGGGTCTTCAGGCGCTGATTGTTTGAAGTAAGCTAACAACTCATCCGATTTAGGACGTAAGATGGGTCTATCATTGATATTTTGCTGATACGATATCATTTCCTCAGCCATACGTCTTGCAAGTTGTTTCATCGCATCCCAATCTTCTGGGTCAAGAGTTTCTTCTTTACGTATCATCTTTCTCCACTTATTTTATTAATTAACAGTTAAAAGATAATAAAATCATCGATTAGATGGATGGGTTACTGGTCTGGTACGTAGCTGTAGAACGTATCAGGAACAGTAGTATCGATGCCTCTATCCTGCATATACTTGACGCTCTCCTCAGCAAGATACTCAAAGTACTGACAATTTAGTGGCTGATTGTACCTTCGTCTTATCTCAATAATGACATCCCCAAACTTCGACCAATTAACATAGGGGATTACCCCCAATAGCTCAAACATGGGTTCTTTCGCCACTAGACCCTTTTTTCAAAGATATTTTCAAATAACCAATCCAAAAGGAAGTCACTTTTGCGTTAACATTGAATTCATTGAGCCTCACCATGGACAATGTTTATATCCTGTGCCTTTTGTTTAGAGGTTTAGCTTCAAGTCTGGTAACATGAACCGGATTGGGGTATTCACAAGATGATTAACTTGGCAAAAGACGCACTAATTGGACCTCCGAAGCTGACCCGCTTTGAGAGGGCAAGAATCGTAGGGGCTCGGTCCCTGCAGATTTCACTCGGCGCACCGATGTTGGCACCGCTACCGGATGAAGTAGTGGACCCAATTGACATCGCGGTCGTGGAACTCAACGAAAAGGTATTGCCCATGACAATCAGGCGGACATTGCCCGAGGGGTCCTTCCAGGATATCCCTCTCATGGATCTGCTCAAGACCAGAGTGCTACAATAAGTGGGCCTGATATGAGCGAGCAGGATTTCTGGAGGACCGCCACGAAGGTTCTAGCCGTTACAGCGTCCCTCGTCGGGATAATCCAGCGGACACAATACCGTTTTTTGGACGTTTTATTCGAGGTTTGCGTCTTCCACGTGCCTACAATCGTATCGATTATAATCTATAGCAAACATTCACAATCGTAAATATACCAAAATCTGCATCTCAGATATCATCATAGAGGTACGGAAATGGTACTAAGTTAATACCCCAAGAGAAAAGGTATTACTGGAATCGAGACGACTATCATCTAACAGCATTCGTCATCACAGCCTCGGCATTCAGCTTTGTTATTCTGAACGTGGGTTTCCTTATGAGCGACAAGGCTCAGACCACAGTCATCACGGGAATGAAGGAGAACAACCGCAGCTTCCTTGCCAACGTACCCGGGGACTTTAATACCACGACGACAGCGTGCTCATAGAACGTCGTGTTCAACACCAATCCTGTTTACTATATTCAGCAAGGTTTAGATGGGCTACCCGCGCTCGTGCGCTGGTCATAGCTCCAAGAAGGATTATACCAAGTATTCTCCAGATTATTGATTTGCGTGCGCGGTATGTAGAATAAAAATAATGTGTGTGAGCGATAAAAACAGCAATTATCGCGAGTATCCCCTGATTATAAAGATTTAAAGAACCATCGCCGTATTTTCCATCGCGTTGACGTACCAGGTGCTCATTGTACACGGCGGCATAGCCTCGGGGAAAACCAGTAGAGGCGACCAGATAGCAGATTATGCTCGAGAAAATGGGTACAAGGTCCGTGGAATTATCAGCCAGAAGGTCATGAGGGACGGGGAAACCATTGGGTACGATATGGTTGACCTAGAGAATGGGAAAGCTAGGCCGATGGTGTACAAGGGAACCGAGGTACAGGGCGGTGAATGGAGGCCGCTGAGGGGGCCGTTCCTCTACAACGAGGAGACCTTCCAGGAAGCGAACAGGCTGCTGGTTGAAGCCGCATGCGGCATGGATGACAAGTCCCTTGTGGTGGTTGATGAGTACGGTCACCTTGAGGTGAGGGGCTTGGGCATCTACCCCGGGCTAAGAGCGGTGGTAGAGTCAATGGTGTCGGGTGGTAAGCTCCTGGTCCTGTGCAGGACGGATAAAATCGATGACGTGCTCGGGCTTTTCACGCAACCCGAGACCAGTTTGCTGGTAATGGACGTGTCCCAGGGTGATTTCATGGGGTCGCTGGTTGATTCTTTTATCTAAAATTCGCGCTAATTTTATTTGAATTTGTGTCGGTACTTTTTCAAACTGGTTTTACCGCTTGAAACCGTCACGCCTTCAGCTCTTAACATCCCGGTTTTCTCTTCCACTGCTCCTTCCGCTCCACCTCTAAAGCTACCGATGGCACCATCTGATTTAATGACACGATGGCAGGGTATTTGAGGTCCACAGGGATTGTTTCTCATGGTTGTTCCAACGGCTCGACTGGCAAGTGGAGACCATTTTGGGTTTCTTCGTGCCAGTTCTTTGGCCAGGTCTCCGTACGTTGTTACCTTTCCTTTTGGAACTTCAGCCAGTATGCGAAGGATGGATTGTTGATAGTCACTTAGTTCTGCTAGCTTCTTTTCATCTTCAGGCGTAATTTCATACATTTGCTACACCAATCCGTGCGAGTACATTCTCCTTCTTCTTTTTCTCTTTTCTGCTATATGTGGGGTGAGATTGAATCTATGTCTCCTGACCATGGATTGGGTTCTAGTCCTACGCCGGTTGTGAGACCACCGTTTTTTCAGTCGCTCGTGCTCTTTATATCATTCCCTTTGAACTTTCATCTAGGTGAACAAATTGAAGTTTAAAGAGGTTATAAAAAAGAGGCGAAGCATCCGTAAATACAAGGATACCCCCGTACCCAAGGAGCAGATACTTGAGATTCTTGAGGCAGCCCGGATCGCACCATCCGCCAGTCACAGGCAGCCATGGCATTTCATAGTCGTCGAGGACAAGGACACCATCAAAAAACTGGCTAAATCGGAGTGGGCGGCCACAGCTCCTGTTATGATAGTTGGTTTAGCCGATCAAGCGGCGTCCCCCGTTTGGTGTTTCAACGACCTCGGGGTAGCTTTCGAGCACATCGTGTTAGCTGCAACGGACCTTGGTCTCGGTACTTGTTGGATGGGTCAGTCAAATAGGGAGGATTTGGTCAAGGGCCTCCTTGACGTTCCTGATAATTTCAAGGTTGTCGCTCTGATAACCCTGGGGGTTCCCGATGAGACGCCCGCGGTAAAGGAGAGAAAGAGCCTGGACGCCATTGTTAGCTGGGAGAAGTACGGGTCAAAAAACCCGTAACACACATTTTCAGCTCACTGCCCGTATCCATCATTTTATCATCACTTCACCGTAATTCTATCATGATTATCGATGGCCATGTTCACGTATCAGGACCGCCTCATAACGATGAGATGCTGGGTTTTCCCGTCTATGACGGAAGACTACTTCCCGTTCCTCTACTAAGAAAAAGCAGCACGCCTGAACTTCTAATCAAAGACATGGACAAATTCAAAATTAACAAAGCAATTGTAAACGCACTAGTCGGATGGGCAACAAACCAACAAGTCTCAGACGCAGTCAAAAAATATCATGACCGACTTTACGGATTCGCATGGGTAACAAAACGCGCGCTCTATCTCATAGAGCCTGATCAGCAACTCAGCATCCTTGGGGGTAGGCTTGCCAGAACTCATCTAATCTTCCTTCCTACTGGAGCAATATAGATGACAAACTGGGTTTCCCCGTCTAAACCAAACAAGTCATTGATCTTGTCATCATCATACGCGCCAACAGCGCAAGCACCACAGCCGATAGACTCCGATGCTAGGTACAGGTTCTGGCAGACGTGCCCAGAATCAAGGAAAATGTATCGATAACCCCTGTTCCCATATGAGTACTCTGAACGATAAGGATTACATACCCAAACAAACACCACAGCTCCCTGGCCGACAAACCTCTGCTTCAAACATGCATCAGCTAATCGTTCACCCCAATCCGAATCAGTGTCTATTTGAACTAGTTTATGCTCAAGCGCTAAGAACCTGTAGAGTCCAGATTGTAACCCATCCACGTTATTTACAACAAGGTAGGTGTCAAGTGGGTTTCTCAGACCAGCGCTGGGAACGGTTCTTAATGTAACATCCAAGTTCCATTCCCTTGCTTGGGCACTAGTTTTCCGCGTATGAATTTCCTTGACTCCCTGGGTGCACCATAGGAGATAGGACAACTCCTGCAATGTGAGTGACTCATCGGTGTATTGTCTCACGCTTTTCCGTTGATTCACCAGATCAAGGAAATTAATATCTTCAAGTTGTATCTGGCTGGGTTCAGGTAACTCGATTACTAAATCACCTTGTTTGGCTGGTGTTTCAAGTGATGGCTGAGGTAGCTTTTTCTTGTAATCTGAGTCTACTCTGTGTTTTTCTTTGCTGTACTCTATGAACAGTTTGCCGATAAAATCTCGGCAATGTCTAGGAACATCAGAACTCATGAAATATGCTGCGTTTATCTTGATTTAACAGTATGGAGGGATGGGTTAGTACTCGTATTCCTCTAAGCAGTAGTCCTGGGGCGTCTCCCTGAACTTTTTCAATACAAACTTGGCGCCGGGTAGGTAATCCTGGATAACCATGCACGTGGCAAAGCCGTATGCCTGGCACATGGTGTGGATCATTTCATGGCTAAGCCCCGCCTCGCTCCAGCCGCTGTACATGGGGCACTCATGGGTCTTCACTGTCACTTGTGGCGGGTCAACGATGTACTCCTGGTTGAAACCCATGCCCGCTGAAATCCGCTTGAAATGTTCAGCCAGGGCCTCGTGGTCATACTCCATCAGCATGTTGGCCGCACCGTGGCCGTACACGGTGCCGTGTTTGGCGTGGAACTCCAGCGCCTTGTCCAAGCCATACTCGTCAAGAATCAACTGGAAATTGAACCCGTACATAGTAAAGCCTGACTTGGCGGCCTCAAACGTCTCCTTGTAGCCCATCCTTTCTACCCCTGCGCCCTAACAATACCTTGGTCCATCTGCCGTATATCTATTGATCAATGGTGAATTTACTTTTTTCATGGTGTCGAGAAGTAACGGGTTCGCACTTGAAACAGGTTAATAGCTGGGGGGCCATCGTCTTGCCCCCTAGGCCTCGTGAACTCGCCCCTGTCAACCCGCGACCTCCACTCCTCGTAGACTTCCAGCATCAGTCTCCTCCGTCTACCTGACCTTTTCCTGCCCAATGGACCCCGCGTAACAGTCATTTACTCTAAATACCCGCGAACCTCCTTTCCTTACAGTGAATATTTTGACCAATCTTGACGAGGAACTATTGGTTGGGTTCGGGGAGGTCGTGGATAGGCTCGTATCAACCCCCTCAGGGACGGTGCCGCTTATCAGGAAGGGGCGTGATGGAGTAGCGAAGTCTCGGTACTCGTGGATGAAGGTCTACGACGAGACAAGGGCGCGTTACGGCAGGCCGCTTACGCTGCTTGCGGCCGAGAAGATCATTGAAAACGTAAAACCAGGTGATTACGTCCTGATCATCACCAACAGCCACGAGATGGACGGCCCTCCCGGGGCGGCATCCATGGCCCGCAGCCTACTGGTGGGCCTCAGAGCGATCCCCATCATAATGGCCAACTTTGAGCCAGGAACAAAGTTCCAGAGAGCCTTAACCCAGTCATGCACCGGGGCACAGATAATCCCAGTCCTCACAAAAGAGGAGCTGACAGGCAGCATCTGGACTCCCTATACGACCCTCATCTACAACTGGCCCCTGTTATCACTCGAGGAGGCGGAGAACAAGACAAGGGAATTCCTGGACGAGTACGAGCCCAAGGCGATAATTACGGTCGAGGCAACGGCGTGTAACACTAAGGGGATACGGCACGGCGCCTTGGGTGGGCCCAGAAACTCCGGTGACCCAGGTGAAAAGATTATTCGATGGAACCAGTTCATCGACCAAGCCAATGAACGGGGGATACTCACCATAGCAACGGGTGATAACGGAAACGAGTGTGGTTTTTCAACTATAGAGGATATCCTGGTCAAACACCACGAGTTCTGCGATGACTGCGGCTGTCCCTGCGGCGATGGGATAGTATCCGCGGCAGCCGCGGACATAGTTATCCCCGCCAACAACAGTAACTGGGCCAGCTACGGGATAGGGACATGTATGGCAAAACTGTTGGATAACACAGACGTGATCCACGACGAGTACACCCATGAAAGAATCCTGAGAAACTGTGCAAACGAGGGAATCCCGGACGGGGCAACCGCGATGGCTACCCCCTCCACAGATGGCTCATCACACGAGGCATGCGTCTACCTCATGGGACAGCTGAGGCAGTCACTGTTGATGAGTATGAAGGAGATCATAAGAGAGTCCAGATAAAAAACGCTGCCCTCCCATATTTTTCGTCATCTAGATCTGATGATCTCGCCGTTTGTAACCCCAGTGTATTGACCATTACTCACGGAGAGCGTCCCGGATACGATTACGTGCACTACACCACAGGGGAACCTTCGAGGCTCCTCGTATGTCGATGAATCAAGGATAGTCATTGGGTCAAACACCACCAAATCGGCGATGAATCCCTCCAAGATTTTTCCTCGCTTACCCAGGTTAAACACCCTACTCGGGTAACTCGTCATACGCCTCACCGCCTCTTCAATCCCTAAAACCTTTTGTTCCCGGACATATCTACCTAGGACTCTGGGGAACGCGCCGTAGGCCCTTGGATGAGGCTTCCCAAGAAGCAATCCATCTGTACAGACCATCCCAAGTGGATGCCGCATAATCCGCTTGATATCATCCTCGCTCATGGTGAAGCTAGCCATGGACGCCATGTTATTCTCCTCGATGACTATATCCATCAAGGCGTCAACCGGTGGCTGGCCGCGCATCTCGGCTATCTCTGCCAGGTTTTTCCCCTCATACTGCTTGTTTTCGGCTGACTCAAAGTAGGTGACTAGAACCTGGTCCCATCCCGTGGCTCTACCCCCCTCAAGCCTTTCACTGTACTCTGCCCTGATTCTCTCACGAGTCCCGGGATCCCTTATTCTCTCGAGTAGCCTATCCACCCCGCCGTCATGGACCCATGATGGGATAAGGCTGCTCAGGAAGGTGCTTCCCGCGGTGTACGGGTACTGGTCATACGAGACCTGCACCCCATTACTGTGTGCATCTTCGAGCTTTCGGAGAGCATCCCTTGATTTTCCCCAGTTCCTCTTTCCCCCAGCTTTAAAGTGGCTGATGTGTACGTGGACACCGGAACCACGTGCAATGGTCAGGACCTCGTCCATGCTCTCCAGCAGTTTATCCCCCTCATCCCTCATGTGGACAACGAACACTCCCTCGTATTCCGCCACCACCTTGCACAGTTCAGTCAACTCATTCGTATCGGAGTACACACAGGGCGCGTAGATCAAACCGGTGCTCATCCCGATCGCGCCCGCCTCCAGGCTCGCCCTGAGGAACCTTTTCATTTCCTCCATTTCCAAATTTGACGGGTTCCTGTCCCCCATCCCCATCGCAAGAAGCCTCAGATTACCGTGACCTACCAGGGAAACGACGTTAACAGCGGGCTTGGAGGCTTCGAGGGCATCTAGGTATCCCTCCATACCATCCCAGCTCCACTCAATCGGCGGGTCCCCGTTGAGCCCCGACAGGTACCTCCTCCATTCAGCTACGAGTTCCTGACGAATCGGAGCCTCACCAAGCCCATCTTGACCTATAATCTCTGTGGTTATTCCCTGCATTATTTTTGGGAGAGAAGAGGGGTCATGTATCAAGAAAAGGTCCGAGTGGCTGTGAGTGTCAATGAATCCGGGAGTCACAACCAGTCCTGAGATATCAATGACCTCTCTGGACTCCTCGTCTACGACGCCGATAGCTCGTATCAATCCATCACTTATCGCGATATCTCCACGGTAACTGGGGTTACCCGAGCCATCAACAATCTCGCCATTTTTTAGAAGCAGATCAAACATGGATAATACTTGGAAGAGAAGTTAATGAAATATAGTGCAAGGCGCGCGTCTTGAACTAGTTAGCGTCAGATGTGCATACGCGATAATTCAATTCCTTGCCCGCGTCTCCATGAAAAAACCAATACATCAGTTACTGTAATGAGTAAATGGTCCAATATGCAGTTTCAGATTGATGGAGATAGGCTCTGGAATACCCTGACGGAGATGGGTCAGGTAGGCAGAGAGCAAAGAGGGGTTAACCGTCTGGCGCTAAACGACGCAGACAAGGACGCTAGGGACCTGTTTACCGGGTGGCTAAGGGAAGAGGGGCTTGATGTCAAGGTCGATAATATAGGGAATATATTCGGTGTCAGGAAGGGGACCGACCCAAGCCTGCTCCCCGTGGTGGTTGGGAGCCATCTGGATACCGTGAGGGAGGCCGGGGTCTTCGATGGCGCATTAGGCGTGTTATCTGGGCTTGAGATCATCAGGGTGCTTAACCAGGGGGACATTGACACGGAGAGAGCGTTAGCCGTGGCCGCATTCACCAACGAGGAAGGGGCGAGGTTCCAGCCAGACATGATGGGTAGCATGGTTTTCTCCGGGCAGCTAGATATAGAAACGGCGTGGGCAGCCGTCGATGATGATGGCGTAACTGTAAAGGACGAGTTAAAGCGGATAGGCTACCTGGGGACCGATGAGATAGAAGCGGGCTACTACTTTGAGCTACATGTGGAGCAGGGTCCGGTGCTCCATAAAGAGTGGTATGATCTGGGGGTCGTCGAGGGTGTTCAAGGAATGGCTTGGTGGGACGGAGAGTACACCGGGGAAGCGAACCACGCAGGTACAACGCCACTACACCTCCGCAAGGACGCTCTGCTTGCAGCCTCTGAGCTATGCCTCAAGCTCAGGGAGACGGCTGAGAAACTGGGAAAAGGGTCTGTGGCGACGATGGGGCGACTCCGCCCGAAGCCGGATATCAGGAACGTTGTACCGGGCGGAGCGTTTTTCACCGTTGATTTTAGGCAGTACGAGAGCATTCTCTTTGAGGCGGGGCAGAAAACCGTGGCTAATCTCATACGGAAAGTATCTGAGGAGCATGCCCTTGATTATAGTCTCACCCAGACCGTGGACGCCAAGCCGGTTAGGTTTGACCCGGGGATGACCGAACTCGTTGAGAGGAAATCAAAGGAGCTTGGGCTATCCTATAAGTTGATGTACAGCGGCGCCGGGCACGACGCTCAATTCATGTCAATCGTATGCCCGACGGCTATGATCTTTGTGCCATCCATCGAAGGACGTAGCCACTGCCCCGAAGAGAGGACGCTGAGGACCGACTGCATCAATGGGGCGAATGTCCTGCTCAACTGCGTTATGGAGCGGTTGATAGGATAAGACCCAATTATCAGCACATAATGATTGCAGCACCATGACTAAATGCGAATAGAAGCTCAACTGGTTTGTCTATTACTTCTTGGCATGAGGGACCCCGAAAGCACCGATATTGAGCGCTCCGTTACGTGCGCGTATAGGATAATGATATAAGATTACAGTTTACCTGAACATTAGAGGAAGGATTACAGATGTGCGCTCACGTTACAGAGAAGGACCCTCGCCTGCATGTGGAGAACATCAAGTACCCAGGGGAAACAGGGGATATACTCGCCTATTTCGCTAAGCCAAGGGGGGACGAAAAACTACCAGGCGTTATCGTCATTCACGAAAACAGGGGACTCAACCCCCACACAGAAGACGTGGCAAGGCGTGTCGCGTTGGAGGGATTCTTGTCCATTGCCCCAAACGCCCTGTCTCCCGTTGGAGGAACCCCCGATGACGCCGATGAGGCCCGGTCACTTATGGGGGGACTTGACAGCCAAGATACGGTAAAAAACTATGTTGCGGCGGTGGAGTACCTGAAGACGCATCCCCAGTCAACGGGGAAGGTTGGTGTCACTGGCTTCTGCTGGGGAGGGGGGATGACGAACCAGGTCGCAGTTAACTCCCCTGATGTGCGGGTAGCTGTCCCCTTCTATGGCAGACAGCCCTCTCCTGAAGACGTTCCCAGGATCAAGGCTTCCTTACTCGTACATTACGCCGGTGACGACGAGCGCATCAACGCTGGTATACCTGCATTCGAGGCAGCCCTGAAGGAAGCATCCGTAGATTATGAGATGCACATGTATGAGGGCGCCAAACATGCTTTCTTCAACGACACAAGCCCCCGGTACCACGAGGAAGCCTCCAAGCTCGCCTGGGAACGGACGATAGCCTTCTTCAAAGAGAAACTGAAGACCTGAGAACAGTCACATCGCGCCAGGGTTCTGCCGCCTCCACTGGGCGCCCACCTCCGAGACGAACGGCTGACAGTGAGCGAAGAAGCGCTTGTAACCCGTACACAGGTAATTCAACCCCGATTCCCCGTCCGGTGTCGTGATGGATCGGTTCTTGGGGCACTCTCCGTTGCACATGGACCTGACCCCGCATTCCCGGCAATAGCGGGGTAGAGCATCCTTTTTCGCTTCCCCGAACGCCCTCTGTGCCGGGCTCTCAAGCAGCTCAACCAGGGGCGTCTCCGTTATGTTCCCGAGGCGATGTTCGACGTCGACGTAGTGGTCGCATGAATAAAAGTCCCCGTTGTGCTCGACTACAGGAATATCGCCGCAGGTCGGCCGGAAGATGCACAGTGAATGCTCCTGGTTGAAAGCTGTTCTGACGGCTTCCTCAAATATCTGCACTTTGACCTTCCCGATGTCGTTGTCTCTCCACTCATCGAAGATGGTGCAGAGAAACGTCCCCCAAGCTTCAGCCGACACGGTGAGGTGACAGATGCCCTCATTTGTTTCTGGCTGTGGCTCAACCATGGGCAGAAAGGAGATGTATTGCGCCTTGATCTGCCTGAAGAATCGGTAGACCAGGAGGGGGAACTGGACGTTATGTGAATTTACCACGCACAGGATATCGGTGTTGACTCGGTGCTTCTGCAGTAGCTCATACCCCCGCATCGTCTGCTCGTGGGTGGGCCTCTGATCCTTGGTGACGCGGAACCTGTCATGCATCTCCGGGGGGCCGTCCAGGCTGAGCCCAACAGCGAAGCCTTCCCCCGCAAAGAAGCGGCACCAGTCTTCATCCAGGAGGGTTCCGTTGGTCTGAATACCGTTGATGATATTCCTGCCCGGGGGCAGATGCTTTCGCTGCAACTCCACCACCTTGCGAAAGTAATCCAATCCCAGAACGGTGGGCTCACCGCCGTGCCAGGAAAACCTGATCACTGCCTCTGGTGAAGCGTCGATGTGCTGGATAATATACTTCTCCAGTACTTTGTTTCGCATCTTAAACTTCTCGCCCTCAGGATAGAGACGTTCCTTCTCCAGGTAGTAGCAGTAATGGCAGTCCAAGTTGCAGATGGAGCCTATCGGTTTCACAAATACCTGGAATTCGCGGGAAGCCTTGGCCATTTCTTAACCCTAGGCGCGTGGTTTGGATAAGATTATGGATTCAAATTCATGACTAGGGGATTGGTTTTTTATCCACGGTTATCGTTCAGTGGGTGTGAAGCTTAAGCCTTTCAATCCAAGGGACATATCCCTGTCCGATGATTTCATCGGTTTCCCGCTGATACATGAAGAGCTACGTGAGATCGTGGAATACCTCGGATACCTCTCCAAGATCACAGAGGAAGGAAAAGATGAGATCAAGCGAATGCTCGTTGCCGCGGAGAGCGGCTCCCTTTTCCTGGGCAGAACCGGGGCCGGGAAGACCCATGCACTGCACTGCGTGGTAAATGAGGCGAAGAAGAAGGGCTACTACGCAGTTGACGGCAGCTTGATGCACGAGAAATCGGTTATCGACCCCAAGGATGTCCGCGAGTTCTTTGATGCCTGCCGAAAGCTGGCCGAGGAGAAGCCGCTGCTAATCGTGTACGATGACGCGAGGCTGCTTTTAGGCACAAGGAGAAGGGGGGCGGACTATGACAACAACCACCAACAGACGCGGCCAATGTTATCCGAGTTTAGAAGACAGCTAGACGGCTTGCAGTACTACCGCCACCCGGTTCACATAATCGTGACCTCGGCCACGGTGATCTGGCATATAGACAGGCAGATCGCGCGCAGGTTCTCAAGGCACCTGCGGTTCCCGAGCCCAGAGAACGAGAGCAGGAAATCACTGTTCAACTATTACCTCGGAAAATTCGGCCACGACCCAGGCACCATCGATGTTGAGACCCTGTCCTTCCTCATGGAGGGCGTAGTCTCCGGGAAGATCGAGGAGATCGTGTCAAAGGCAAGTTTCAAGGCAGATATCAACGGCGGCCTAACCAACAAGATGCTGGTAACGCAGATAATCCGGTACCTCCAGGGGCCCCCGTCCGACACATCCCTGACCCCAGAGAAGAAGCTTAACGTGGCGTACCACGAGTTCGGCGGTCACACGTTGCCCGCCTACGCCGTGGGGCTTGAACCCATTCTGGTTACCATCACCCCGTCGGCGGACGGGTCCTATGGGAAAAACTTCCACAGGCACTCCGAGTCTATACCCCCATCATCGGCAAGATACCACTTCGCCAATGTCATCACTGGGATGGGCAGCACCGCCGTATACCAGGAACTCGAGAAAAGCAAGGAGGAAGGGCGTATGGGTGACCTGACAGGGTCCAGTAAGAGTGCGTTGAGTCTATACGCGTTGAAAAACCCCCTGGTGAAGATGACCATTGGCGAGGAAGACACGTATCTATCAAAGGGCCTGTTCAGCGACGAGAATAGGGTGGAGATCGAGGAGGAGATAAAGAAGATCAAGGACTCCGCGCTCGAGATCGCCCGAGAGGTAATCACCGAGTACCATGACGAGGTGGTAGAATTCACTGAGCAACACCTGGTGAAGAAGGAGATCATGGTCAGGAGCGAGATACTGGGCATCTTCAACGAGCTGAACGTTGAACCCGGAAAATACTATAACCGCATGTGTGACGCCTTGAAAAAGCTGGACTACCCTGTTTAAACTCGAACCCTGTTTCATCTACGTGACATGACCCAGTAAGCGATTACGCTTATGACGCTGATGAACCCAGAGAAATAGAATACTGATCCCATGCCGTAGGTGTCCAGCAGGAAACCGGAGAATACCGGGCCAATGATCTGGCCGATGCTCATGGCCGTGTTGAAGACACCGACCGTGGAGCCCGAACCCAGCTCCCTGCCCTCCTCGGCGATGATGGCTGTCATGGCTGGTAGCGACAACGCGCTACCTAAGGACACCGTCATCCTGGCGACGAATATCTCGGTGATGGTTCCTGTCTGCACCATGTAGAAGTAACCCACCGAGGCAATGAGGCCGCCCGCGATGAGCAGCGTTTTCCTGTTAACCCTGTCAGCCAGGATTCCCATTGGGGTCTGGAGGAACGCGTTCAGGAAGATGCCCGTGGAGAGGATGATGCCGATGTTGGTGCTTGACAGGCCCAGAATCTGGACCGCGAACAATGGAAGGAAGCTCATGATGGTGCCCCTCCCTAGGGCGTTCACGGCGCGATAGATGAGGATGCTACTGAGAGCCTTGTTACCGAGGATCTCCCTAATCGGCACAGGTGATTGCATTGGTTTCATTCCCAGAGACTCCTCGTCTGGGACAAGCAGTATGGTGAGCACCAGGCTGATGGCCACAAGCACCGACATGGTGTTGAAGACCATCCTGGTGCTATAGTTCTCATAGATGTACCCACCTATGAAGGGGCCCGCCCCGAACCCCGAGAAGAGGGCCGTATTCATGTAACCCATGTACTTGCCTTCCTCCCCCTTCGGCGTCAGGTTCATGGCGTAAGCCATGGCTACGGGCATCATCATGGAGGAGCCCACCCCGTGGAACACCCGCACCATGATAAGCATCTCAGGGGACGTGACATACGTATAGACCACGCTGATGACGGTATACATGATCAAGCCAGCCACGATGATCTTCTTCTTGCTGAAAGTGTCAGCCAGCCTCCCCACCGGAGTCTGCAGAATCGCCCGTGAGAACGAGAAACTGGAGTAGATGAGCCCGATATAGACACCTGTAGCCCCTAGGTCACTCGCATAGTTAGGCATGATAGGTGAGATGATCCCCAGCCCCACCATGGCCATGAAGACGCTCAACATGAGAACCCGGAAAGCGTTAAGAGACCTATCCGCCAAGATAACCACACCTATACTGTCCATTACCTATTTCTAGTTTACAGCCAGAACCATGGATTCGTTTCAATAATTTTATCCGCAATTAGCCCTAATTCTATACAAGAATCCATTTGAGTTGAGTTACGATGTATAATTCATTAAAAGAAAAATTCCTAAAGCTCTGGACTAGGTATTTTAACGACGCAGAACTACCTATCATTCTATACTACACCGACAAGAAAACCGTCAAGGAAAACGACCCAGAAAAATCAAGCTACTGCTTGATTGCATGCTTGAACAGGGTTAGAAAAGGCACGTCATTAAGGTTCAACACACACTCGATTGGGTGCCCTGGAGGTAAGAGGTATGCAGGCTTTAACCCAGAGATAAATGAAAACTTTGAGCATTTCCTCTCAAGCGGAATCCCTGACGTGATGGAGGGAGAAAGATACAAGCAATCTCCGGAACTGGTAAAAAACTGGTTAGCGGATGCGCCTCGATTCCGCGCCTCGAGTTCTCAGATTGTATTCAAACGCTGGGATCATATTGATGAAGATGATGACCCAGAGGTCGTGATTTTCTTTGCCAGACCCGATGTCCTCTCAGGGTTATTCACGTTGGCTAACTATGACCTGATGTACGAGGGCGTCACTGCACCATTTGGATCTGCCTGTTCATCCATAATCATGTATCCCGTCCTTGAGGGCGAAAAAGAACACCCACACTGTGTTTTCGGGATGTTCGATCCCTCAGCACGCCCCTACGTGGAACCTGATACTTTGACGTTTGCTGTACCGATGAAACGGTTTACACAGATGGTTGAGAATATGGAAGAGAGTTTCCTGATCACTCCAACCTGGGACGCACTCAAAAAACGACTCAAACCATAATTTTATCCATAAATCACCCCAACATGTAATTGATTAAGATGTCAGAGTTCTGGAAAACCAAAGTCAAGATGACATGTGTTGAGAAACACGGAAAGTGCCACCACAACGTGGGAGAATCATATGTCTATGCCAATGCCATTGATTACCCAGATGGCCCATGTCCTGGGATACAGGAACCGGCCCGTATCTGGATCTCACATTGCGCCGCAGGTGTGCCCTCATGGGAGAAACATCTACCGGATCCACTGTATCTCCAAGAAGGGAACAGTTTGGAAACTGGAGAGGGTAACGGACAAGGAATAGAGGAATCAAGGGGATGGGGTCCCTATGTTGTGGCCCCTAGTTTTCTCATGATGATGCGTGCTCGCGTGGTAGGTCCTGAGAGTCATAAGCACTGTGTAGAGGGTGAAAAGTGCAAGGGTATAAAATGACCCGAGAATGAGGGAAACTGATACTAATCAGAAATTCCCGGGTAGGTTACCCGCGCGCGGATGGAGCAGCTGGGCCTCAAATGGCGTCGAGGAACCCACGGATGAATCGGGAGGCATCTTGGGATTCCCGGTGCTATCAGTCATAACCAGTGTAACGCTGGTCATGCTTATGCGGAAGACGCGTATCCTCTCGAAACATGTTTGGTAAAAAGACTTGCGAGCACGCTAACCGGAAAAAGGGGAGATGTTAGACTTGATGAACGATTTCTCCATCCTGAATCGTCATGTAGACCAGCGTTTTCTTTAGCTCCCGTTTCGCCTGCTCGATTACAGAGCTGTCCGTTGTGCTCAGCTGGAACTCCGGGCTCGTGATATCCGTTGACAGGATGGTGATGTCGGCTAGTTTTCCAGGCTCTATGGTGCCCTTGATGTCCTCCTCGCGTGAAGCGTGGGCCCCCTCGTACGTGAAGCACATCACAGCCTCCTCCACGGTGATCCTGTGGGCCGTGATCGGGTGGTTCACTGCCGACCAGATGCCATAGACGGGGTGGAACGGCATGCCGTCAGAGCCGAACACGATGTGGAACCCCAGGTCGAGTAGTTGCCTGAACGGGTTTGAACGTTTGAGCCTTTCCTGGCCTAGCCTAATATCGTACATGCCTCCTGGCCACGCCCATTCGCCTACAAAGTTGGGCTGCATGGAAGCCACGATGCCCATCTCAAGTGAACGCTGGATGTCGTCATCGGTGGGGTACTCGTAATGTTCGATCCTATAGCGGTGGTCGTCACCAGGTCCTTCCGCAAGGGCGCTCTCGATGGTGTTGAGCGCCTCGTTTATAGCCCGGTCGCCTATGGCGTGTATAGCCACGATCCCGCTCTTATCATATGCCTCCTGCACCCAGTTGATATCCCTGTCAACGTCACCGACGTAAACGCCGGTGGTCTCTGGGTCGTTGTCGTATGGATCGAAGAGGAGGGCCGTCTGGGCCCCCATGGAGCCGTCGATGCCGATTTTGAGAGTACCGAAGCTCAGGAACTCGTCGCCGCTCATCTCATGCGGGTAGCCTGTCATGACGTGGCACCTGAGCCTCAGGTCTCCCTCAGCGCGGGCGTCCCTGTACGGCTTTGTTGATAGGTGTGGCAGTGTCTCGTCGGGTCTGCTGGCGTCGTGAATCGTTGTGACCCCGAGGCTGTGGGCCAGGTCAGTGGCGTCTCGCAGCCCCTGCCTCAGCTCCTCGTAGGAGGGTGGAGGGATGTGTGGTCGCAGGAGTCCCCGGGCGTCCCTCAGCACTCCTGTTGGCTCCCCCTGGTCGTCCTTGTCGATGACGCCACCGTGGGGGTTAGGCGTGTCCTTGCTGATGTTGCACGCCTCAAGCGCCTTGGAGTTGAGAATAATCATGTGTCCGCAAACGCGGGTTAGTGCCACCGGGTTGTCAAGCGAGACTGCGTCCAGGTCATACCTGTTGGGGTATCTTTTCTCCCTGAGGTTCTGGTCGTCCCACCCTCGTCCCTGGACCCATTTTCCCGAGAGGACATTGTTGGATTGGATGTATTCCCCCAGCCCTGTAACGATGTCCTCGATGGACTCCTTATGACTTAGTTGATAATGTCCCAGCCTATAACCTGTGGCAAGGAAGTGGACATGGCTGTCGATGAGCCCGGGAACCACTACCCTGTCGGAAGCGTCTATAACCTGGGCCTGGACAGGGATCTCAATGTTCTGCTTCTTGCCTACCTTTATGATCTTGTTTCCTTCGATGAGTATCGTCATCTCTGATTGGGAGGGGCTCCCGGTTCCGTCTATCAGCTTTCCACAGATTATTGCTTTCATTGACATATCTATCACATTACTCCTGAATCAATGAACAGAATACGAATTCTGTACATTTACTAGGTGAACTACTAAAGAAAACGCATTAATTATAAATATTACGTAAAATTGCTGGGATGGCGTGTTGTCTTTACTTGACTATCTCGCGAGAATTGTCAAGGCGATCTACACAACACGATTATTGAGCTGAGGAAACAAATGAGGCTCGTTTCCCCGTAAATGATAAAGAGTATCCCCCGGACTCCTATTCATGAGAGAGAGAATAGCGGTTCTTGGGGCTGGAAACGGTGGGTACGCGTTAGCCTCGGACCTAGCTCTGAGCGGATACAAGGTGAACCTGTTCGAGTTGGAACGGTTCCGTGAGTTTAACCTAAATCCGATAGAGGAGAAGGGCGGCATTGA
>RCNB010001022.1_pt1 | contig 17959 bp, 17 predicted proteins | sample 2041321 | NCBI WGS metagenome assembly RCNB01 (sample SAMN09708232, study PRJNA481090) | Marine sediment metagenome, whole genome shotgun sequencing project. | reverse complement strand
ATCTTAGTACATGTAAGATGGATAGCATCAATGATGCTATCTAATTGGGTACAATCTGAGATAAGAGAGAAATGAGATTAAGAATGCAAAAGCGAATTGAAAAAGTTAGATGGAAATACTTAATATCTGAAATTTTATTAATTGTAATTGCAATTAACGTAGGCTTAGGTTTTAATAATTTTAATGATCAAAGAAAAGCTAGAAATTTGGAGTCTAAAATACTGCATGAATTTGTAGTTTCATTGAACTCTGACAGAGAAGATATACTTTCGAATATTCAAACTCACAAAAAAGGAATTGAATCTTGTACTAGGCTATTAAATAATAAAACTCAAAGCATTGATACTATAAAAAGAGATCTTGGTTGGTCATATAGTTGGACTTATTTAATTGCCGATTTGTCAAGCTATGAGTCGTTAAAGTCTATTGGATTTCAATTAATTAAAAATGATGAAATTAGGCATGGTATTACAAAATTATACAATGTAGATTATAAGACCATAACTGAAGCCGAAAATAACCATAAACGTATCTGTAATTTTTTTGATGAAAAAATTAGTGATATGTATGTTGTAGAAAATAATAAAACAATCTTTAAAGAACCCAATTCTACGGCAATTAACAGACTAAAAGTCAGCTTAATATATTTACAAAATTCGCATAGGAATATGAAGAGTACTTATGAAATTGAACTTTTGTCTAATATAGAAGATTTAATTTCGAAAATAAATCAAGAGTTAAATTAGAAGACTGTACACAACAACATGTATAATCATTTGCTCAGTCCTCACCTACTCGGAAAATCCTCACTTCGACAAGCTCAGTGACCAAAGGAATTTCCTTAGGTTCGTTTTCTTTTACTAATTTAGTTGCTAGCCAACGCAACTAAACATACACGAACACGTTAGCCACAAGCTGAAAAAACTACACGTAATACTCTCTCTTATAAAATATTAACTGCATCATTTCAAAATAAAATCATTCAAAAACTTGTATAGTTAGGATTCCTTACTATATTTGTAATGCAATAATGCAACAACTTAAAAAACATAATCAAATGAGTAAATCAATTTTTTATCATGCAGGATGTCCAGTATGTGTAAGTGCAGAACACGACATCGTTAATTTAGTAGGAACAGAAAATGTTGAAGTAGTTAACATTGTTGAAGATAGAACTAGAATTACTGAAGCGGAAAAAGCAGGAGTAAAATCTGTTCCAGCATTAGTTACACCAAATGGGAATACTCTACATATCAATTTTGGTGCTTCTTTGGCAGATGTAAAAGGTTAATTTTTAATTCAAATAGTTAGGATTCCTAATTTACAAAATAAAATCCTAACTTCTTAAAAACAATAAACAATGAAAACAATACTATTATTACTATCAGTAACAATACTCTTAAGCACTAATGAATTTTGTGCACAAGAAAGTGAATATAAAAATGAAGACTTCAAGATTAATGAAGTTAGTGTAACTCACGAACCCAATTTAGGAGTTACTATTTGGGAGATAAGTGTAAATGGAACCGCAGGAGAAACAACACCTACAAAGGTTGGTCAACTTGATGGCGCACCAGTTTTGGGATATGTATTCCCAACTAGTTTAAAACCAACAGATGTAGGTTTTAATCAAACAGACGGAATTGTAGCGCTTGCTCTAACATCTCATCCCGATTTTGATGATACACCACTTTGGGACGAGAATAGCGACCAAATATTTGATAATGATGGAATTATTTGGCATCCGCATTGGGTAATCCTTCAAGAAGACAAAAGAGTTGCAGGAGGTCTTTCAGTTAAACAATTTAAGAAAGCAGATGAAACTGTTGTTTTACCACCAACAAATCCAGGAATGCCAATGTATATGGATTCGCCAGGATATCCTGTTACCGCTAAAAATAATATTATAAGGGTTATAGTTCCAGATTATCGTATGAACAATAGAACAGACTTTAGCTATGATGGAGTCGCTGTATTTATGATAGTGAATACGAGCGATGAAAAATTACCTATGCTAGGAGTTTACGAAGTTTTTAGCGTGGCAAGTGGCGATTTATCATTACCATATAAAGTAAAAAACTAACAAGATGAAAATAGCAGTTTGGGATACTTATGTAGAGAGAGAAGATAGTAACATTATGCATTTTGATATTCTCGTGCCTAATAATATAACTAATGAACAAACCATATTTAATTTTGGTAAGGATTACCTTAAAAGTAAACCTTTTCAAACCAGTCAACTGACTTCTAATGAATGTAGCCTTTGTCACATTGAGCAGGCAACAGAAGAAATGATTTCAGCAATTGAAAAAAAGGGTTATTCCATTATAGAAATGGAAAATTGCAATTAATTTAATTAGGATTACTAACTTTGCCTGCCGAACAAATTTCGGCAGGTTTTTTTTTATGAAGGATAGTACATTTAATCCAGCTCAGCAAGAAAAGGATATTTCAAGTAAAATCGTTGCAGGATTGGAACGAGTTTCAGAAGTATTCAAAATCTTGTTATGGGAAAAAGCTAAATTGGTCGGTTTAAGTCCAATTCAAATTCAGATACTTATATTCATAACTTTTCATAAACGAAACTTGTGTAACGTTAGCCATCTTGCAAAAGAATTTAATGTAACAAAACCTACGGTAAGTGACGCTATCAAGATTTTGGACAAGAAAGGACTGATTATAAAAGATTTTTCATCGTCCGATAATCGTAGTTATTCCATATCATTATCTGATTTAGGCAATGATATAGTTTCTCAAATTTATGATTTCTCAAGTCCATTAAAAAAACAAGTTGATAGCTTTTCACAATCCGAATTAGAGAGCTTATTTGGCACTTTAAGTCAACTGATTTACAAATTAAATCGTAGCGGGATTTTAAGCGTTCAAAGAACTTGTTATGGCTGTAATTTTTATCAAAAAAACAATGATAATGATTATTGCAATTTATTACAAAAAGAATTAATGAGTGAAGAAATCCGTTTAGACTGTCCTGAATATGAAGAAAAAGCCAGTGGCTATCAACGTCTATAATTCATTGCTACTTCCCTACTAAATAAAAAAATACTACTTTTAAATAGCTGCTTCCAACTCGTATGTTCCTAGCGGAATGATATTCGCAACGGAATCATAGCCAAACCGTTGCCAGTAATAGCGGAAATCACTCAAAAGCAATCATGAACAATCAAGCAAATACAATTACTATTAAATTGGAAATTCCGATAGAAGCAAACATTGACATTGTATGGAAATGTCTTATTGAAGACATAGGGATATGGTGGAGAAAGGATTTTTATACCAGTTCAAAGACTAAAAGTTTTAAATTAGAGCCCTTTGTGGGAGGTAGAATGTATGAGGATTATGGAGATGATAATGGATTGCTCTGGGCAAATGTAATAGTATTGGATGTACCTAACAACCTTGAGTTGAAAGGCCATCTTTCTCCAAGTTTTGGTGGCCCTGCAATGACTTTTATGAAACTGTCTTTGGAAGAAAGTGAAGGAGTAACAATTTTGACTTTAACAGACACAATATTTGGTAACGTATCCGAGAAGACTAAAGATCAACTAGCTTCTGGTTGGAAAATGCTTTATGAAGACACTTTTAAAAAATATGTAGAATCTAATAAATAATTTCATACACGTACACGTTAGCTCTAATTACAAGAAACTCAAAAAAATTAGATTTACATTAATTTACACTTCTTAACTATATTTTGAATTTTCTCAATATACTTTTATAAATCATTCAACAAATAAAAGTCATGCAAAACAAAAGCCTTAATACACTATACATATTATGTCTTATAACATTTATGTCTTGTTCACAAAACAACACAGCAGTTAAAAACAATAAGGTAGTAAAACCTGTAGAAAAGGTGAACAAAAAAAAGCAGGAACCCCACAGATATGGTGGATACTATTGCCCTGATAATTTAAATGGTTTTCCTGCCGTAGATATTATCAATTGGAAAAGTGTTCCTGTTGTAAATGGAAGAATGGCTACGAAGGAAGAAACCCAAAATGGAACTTCCTTAATCTTTGTTAATTATGAAAAATATCCAGACGCAAAACCTTTGGATATTAAAATGCCTAAACTGGCTCGATTTTACAATAAAAATTCAAGAAAAAAAGAATTTATAATTGTAATACAAGCTTTAAATATTTCAAATGATTCTGTTGTAGGTTTTAGATATTTAAATGGAGGAAATGGTAGTGCTCGATTAAATGAAGTTAAGTTTCTTTCCGATAAGGAGATTGAAAACATTTCACCTTCCCGCTTTGTCACTCTCCATTTCGATATTAATGCTACTAAAAATAAAATTTGGGAAGTGCTAACTAAAACAGAATACAGCAAAACTCTTCAAGCTATTTTTGACAAAGAAAATAAACTTAAAGCTGATTGGAATATAGGATCAAAAGTTAATTTTAAATATCCTAATGCAGGTAAAATCACTTCTGAATTTGCAGGAAATCTATATGGAAATCAGTACATTCAAATTGATTGTGAATTGGGCAATGATCAATATGTTGAAAAATTCCTTGTTGGAGAAAATCATGAAACAAAAAGCTCAGAATTAATAATCGTTTGTGGTCCTTACGGTGATGATTTTAAAAATCAAAAAATTATATTAAAAAAATGGGCTCAAAAAGTGAAAGAGTTGAGTGAAAAGGATTACTCAATATTTCAAAACTAGAGCTAACATCGTATAAAATTTATAGCGCAACTTATCAATAATTGCGTATTTAGAACTAATATTAGTAAATTGTACTTCCGAAAAATACGAACTCGCCTGCCGGCAGGCAGGTCTGATTCCCGCCCGTATTGAAAGCCAGCCCGACAAGTCATTCTGGCGGGGTACGTTCGGGTAGGTGCACTCCTGATGCATCCGGATTCAGGCCTCGCCTTCGCTGTGCTTGTGCCCCTGCTAAAGCTATGGCGAGACGCGGACGGTAGGCCAACGCATGGTGCTCCGAGCGCCACAAACTTTATACAAAACCATTGTACTCAATTAAAACCAACCGATTATGAGATTTTTATTCACCTTTTTTATAATCCTCCAATTCATTAACGGTTATTCTCAAACTACAGAAGAATTAGTTAATTCAAGTAACACCTTTATTGAATCTTTAAGTCAAGAAGACGAAAAATTAATAGTCCTGAATTTCAATGATTCTTTAAGAAAAAATTGGAGTAATCTTCCAACTGGAATGGCGAAACGACCTGGGCAAAGAATTGGAAGTCTAACTGATGTTTCAAAAATTAAACTCCATGAACTACTAATAACAATTTTTAGCTCTCAAGGATATTTGAAAACCACAAGCATAATGAAACTTGATGATATTGTTAATTCTGATATTGTAGAAGAGGCAATAAAAAAAGAAATTATTGAGAAAGAGATGTTACCTCAAATAAGAGCATTGAATTGGGATTATGACAATTACTTTATTACATTTTGGGGTATGCCGAATATAAATGATCCTTGGGGATTAAAATTTGAAGGACATCACCTCTCAATTAATCTCACAGTGAGCGGTGACAATATTTCATTTACACCAATGTTTGTAGGTGTTTCTCCAGCTACAATTCCTTTTTCAAAATACACTGGCTTAAGAATATTAAGTAAAGAAGAAGATTATGGCTTTAAGCTAATTAATATATTGAACCAAGACCAAAAAGAAGTAGCAACTTTAAGTCTAGAAGTACCTAAAGACATTACAACCAATCCAGAGTTTACAGATAGAATTAAAAAATATCAAGGTATAAAAGGAAAGGACTTAAGTGTTACCCAAAAAAAGCTGTTAATCATACTTATAAAAGAGTATGTGAATAATCTTGAATATGAAAAAGCGGAAGAAGTTATGTTAAAGATTGAAAAATCTGGAATTGACAACGTTTATTTTGCTTGGATTGGAAGTTATCAAAGAAAAGAACCTCATTACTATATAATTAACGGTCCAGATTTTATTATTGAATATGACAATTATGGTGGGTTTGATAGTCAAGGAAATCACATACATGCTATCTGGAGAGAGAAATCAAACGATTTTGGAGAAGATATCCTTAAAGCACATCATATAAATCACAAACATTAACTGTATAAATAAAAATCAAACTTAAGACGTTTAAAATTAATTGCCGGATTGTGTTTAATGATTACTACGGAAATTCTGCCGAATTTCTTTTACGCTATTTCTTTTTGCTATCTTAGTGCTCACAGCAACTAACTATACACGAACAAATTAACGAAAATTAAAGAATTAAACTATCAACTTAAACAACCGCACCATGGAACAATCTAATAAAAACCAAGTTAACCCTTCTAAAATAATGCAAATTGGAATGAGTTTTTGGGCATCAAAAACTTTACTGACAGCCGTTAACATGAGCCTTTTTACGCAACTAGCCGAGGGAGCTTTATCGGGTCGAGAAATTCAAAATAAATTAGGGCTACACGACAGATCCCTTTACGATTTTCTTGACACATTGGTCGCTTTAGGATTTTTGGAGCGTACTGGATTAAAAGAAAATGCCGCATATAGTAATTCAGATGATTCCGATCTATTTTTAGACAAAAATAAACCAAGCTATATAGGTGGTATTTTAGAAATGTCTAATAATAGACTATATCCTTTTTGGAATGATTTAGAAGAGGGCTTGAAAACAGGTAAGCCCCAAAACGAAACGAAGAATGGCGGGAAACCACTTTTTGAAGCAATTTATGCCAATGAAGATAGACTTCGAGAATTTATACATGGTATGGGGGGCGTTCAAGCCGGGAATTTCATGAAACTAGCCCATGACTTTGATTTTTCAAAATATCACACACTTTGCGATGTTGGTGGTTCAGGTGCTAACCTATCGATACTTGTGGCAAAAAATAATGATCATATGCAGTGCAGCTCTTTTGATCTACCACCGGTAGGCCCGATTGCAAAAGAAAACGTAAGTAAATTGGGATTAGATGACAGAATAGAGATCATTTCAGGAGATTTTTTTATGGATGAATTTCCAAAAGCAGATGTCATCACAATGGGAAATATTCTGCACGATTGGGGTTCTGAAGACAAATTAATGTTAATAAAAAAGGCCTATGAGGCATTACCAGAAGGAGGCGCTCTTATTGTTGTTGAAAATATTATTGACGATGAAAGGAAAACTAATGCTTTTGGTTTAATGATGTCGCTAAATATGGCCATCGAAACAGATAAAGGTTTTGATTTTTCATTATCAGACTTCAATGAATGGTCGAAGGAGGCAGGTTTTAAAGAGACTAAATTGATGCCTTTAACAGGACCTTCAAGTGCAATAATATCTATCAAATAGAACTTTTGCTAATGGATAGAATAAAGGGCATAAAAACACCTTTTATACTGGCCGTTAGCAATTGAATTATAACAAATAAAGTATCAACATGAAATGGAATCAGAAAATCGCTGTTTGGTCACTGGCTGTTTTATTCTTTGCTTGTCAAAATTTCAAAAAACCTCAGGCAGATGAAAAAGATTTTTCTACAGCCTTAGATTCACTCATTTTAAATTTGATAAATAATAACAACTCACGACAAAGTATATAGTACATGGCTTCCTAACATCATATACCAACTGTTGTACATAATTTGACAAAATCATGAAAAATAGAATTTCAAAAATAATAGCCTTATTTTTAATCTTTACAACTTCATCAATTGTTGCTCAAGATAATATCGATGAATTTTTAAAGAATCAGCCAATTATTGATATGCACTATCATATCACTAAGGGATTTGAGGATAATGAGATCTACATCAATCGAAAAGTTGACATTGATAGTGCGAAATTAGATTGGGTTGTTGAAGACTTCAATAAAAACAATGTAGTATTAGTTTTAGGAGGAGGAACACTAAAATATGCCAATATGTATGCAGAAACTGACAGTCGTTTTTGGGCAGGCTTAGTTTTTCCTTGTACAAAGACAGTAAAACAAGATGAACCTTGTGAAAAGGAATTTTTTAGTGAATCTGAACTGCGTGAAATATACAAAACAGGAATCCTCAAAAGTTTAGGAGAATCTATGTTTAATTATTATGGCATACCTCCAACGGATAAAAGATTGGACCCATACTGGAAAATTGCTGAGGAATTTAATATTCCTGTAGGAATTCATGCAGAGGTTGGACCTCCAGCAGAAAGAGTGAACAAAGAAGAAAGGCCAAATTATAATCCGGCTTTTGCAAATCCAGAATTACTGAAACCTATTTTAGAAAAACATCCTAATCTAAAACTATATCTCATGCATTATGGTGGAGGTTATTCAGAACAATCCCTCGAATTGATGAAGTTATACCCTCAAATTCATTGTGATATTTCTGCTGTGAGTATGTTCGTTCCAAAAGAAGTTTGGGAACCGCAGGTGAAAAGGTTATTTGATGAAGGTTTAGGAGATAGACTCATGTTTGGATCTGACTATTTTGGAACTGTAAGAAAACATATAGAAATAATCTACAATATTGAATGGTTAACAGACCAACAAAAAAAAGACATATATTACAATAACGCAGCAAGATTTTTAAATTTATCTGAAGCTGAAATAGAAAAACACAATCATATAGTAAAAAAATAAACTATATAAGCAATTAAAACAGTTCATATACTAACTTCAAGACTTATCTAATATCAACTTTAGTATCTTGCATTTATAAATTATTTTTTATGAAATTAAACTTATTATCTTGTGATGCTCAGAGGCCAGATAGAAGAGCCATAGCAAATTGCATTACAGAGATTTCATCTAATATTGATGGAGCCTTGTCGAATGAACTTACAGATATATTCTTAGAAGGAGACGCTATAGATATCGAGGTGGATGATAAAAACTCTAGTTCTGCTTTAAGAGCTTTGCGAAAACTAAGTATTGACTACGAGATTATTGAATGAACCAAATTACTAGCCAGAATTTCTTGTTTTTAATAAACATATTTTTATTAGAAAGTTCTACTCAGGATACTCAACCCGTAAATGGTACATATTGTTTAATTTCTTCTTAAGCACCTTTTTTATTCTCTGAATTTCCTTAAACGTGATATCAGAATTTAAAAATTGACCCTGTTCCATCTGACTATCAATAATTTTCTCGACATAGGATTCAATCTTAATGGAGGTTGGTTCCTTTATACTTTTACTGGCTGCTTCAACGCTATCGGCCATCATTAATATAGCAGTTTCTTTTGAAAAAGGTATCGGACCAGGGTATGTAAAATCGTCAGGATTAGTATCACCTCTCATTTCTTTTTCCTTTTTATAGAAATAATACACTAAACTGGTACCGTGATGGGTGCGAATAAAATCTATAATTCTGTCCGGAAGATTATTTTTCCGAGCAATTTCAATCCCAATGATTACATGATTGATGATAATTTGAGCGCTTTCTTTAGGATCTAGTTCATCGTGAGAATTAATGGAATTTGATTGATTCTCTGTAAAATACGTTGGATTTGCCATTTTACCAACATCGTGATAAAGCGCCCCAACCCTCACTAACATAGAGTTCGCCCCAATTTCATTAGCAGCTGCTTCCGCCAAATTGGCAACGTTGAGTGAATGGTGAAAAGTACCTGGTGCTTTATTAGATAGTTCTTTAAGCAATTTGGTGTTGGTATCACTTAACTCTAATAGAGATACATCTGAAACTAGACCAAATATTTTTTCATAAAAATAAATCAGTGGATGCGCAAATAGTGTAGCCAAACCACATAAGACAAAATACCCAAAAGTTTCCCATTCAATTACTTGAACATTTCCTTCCTGAATTAAATAAAATGCAAAATATCCTATAATATAGATAAGTGTAATTTGCCCTACAGAGATAAAGAGGTTTGCTCTTTTATATAATTCTGAAACAGTTAAGATAGTTACTATCCCAGCAATTATTTGAAGAAACATATATTCAAAGCTATTCGGAACTACGAAGCCTAATAATAGTATTGTAAGAACATGAACAAACAGACCCAGTCTCGGATCGAAGAAGGCTTTTAAAATGAGCGGCAGGATACACAGAGGCACAACGTATACATATTTAGCATCTAGTTTCACAACAATGGTAGTTAGTAAAACCATCAGGAAAACATTAAAAAAGATGAAAGTAACTTTCGTATTGTTATTGAAAATCTCTAGTCTGTATTTTTTCAAAAAGAGAAAGAGCATTAAAAAAACCAGTGAGACCAACAACGAATACCCAATTAGTAACCAATAAAAATTGGATTTACTCCAAACTTGAGATTGGTATTCTGATTTCAAGGAGTTTAATATCCGAAACTTATCTCCCTCTACAACTTCACCTTTTGCAATAATTCTTCCGCCTTTTTCAATGACACCTTGATTTGGACTTATTGCGTTTATTTCAGATTCCTGAGCCGATTCAGTGAGTTCCGGATTTAAGGAAACGTTGGCTGCTATGGTTCTTGCTAATATTTTCTGTAACAGTACCTGGACTTCATATGTAGCCGTCTCTGGTAAACCTAAAGCTACTTTTTCGTTTAAATCTATTTTTTTGAAGAATTGATTATAGGCTATTTCTTCTATCTCTTTGCCTTTTTTAAGATAAATGATTTTTTCAGAAGCAAATTGATGAATCTCATCTATTACCCCATTTGCATAAATATCTTTTGTAATAGAAACGCCGATATCTTTAACATCATCGACAGTTAGAATATATAGACTATCAACGAAAACCTCAGCTAATAAATTTATAAATTCTGCCTCACTCCTATTTGCTATTTCAACGTTATAATCGAAATAAGGAGTAGCTTCATTGACTATAGCCTCACGTTCCTTCTCAAGTGTCTCAGTATCTTTTTTAATGGTAAAGCTAAATGGAGCATATAGGTTTTCATATTGCCATGGTTTCCCTTTTTGAAAATTATATTTGAACTGACCTCCTTTAGGTAGTAAATAAATCACAAGAAAAGTAGCTACTACAAAAAGGAAAACCTTGTAAATTAAGGATTGATTTTTTGTAAATAATGCGAAGATGTTTTTCATGAAAATTTTTCCGAATAGTAAAGGTATAAATTACCATTGATTATTCATATAGGCATCTCTCCTAAAGATTGATATTTTAATTTTTAATATGTAAATTTGCATCACTTTTTCAATAGGCATTGAAGCCCAATAAAAGTCTTGATTATTCAAAAATAAAATCCAAAAAATGAGCAAAGAAGTTGTTATTGTTTCTGCCGTGAGAACTCCAATAGGGAGCTTTATGGGAAGTTTATCTTCCTTAACCGCGACTCAATTAGGTTCGGCGGCTATAAAAGGTGCCTTAGATACTATTAATCTAGATCCCACTTTGGTTCAAGAAGTTTTTATGGGTAATGTAGTGCAAGCCGGTGTTGGACAAGCGCCAGCGAGACAAGCAGCTCTTGGAGCTGGAATACCAAATACGGTACCTTGTACTACGGTGAATAAGGTTTGTGCCTCCGGAATGAAGGCTTTAATGAATGCTGCACAGACAATTGCACTTGGTGATGCAGATATTGTGGTTGCAGGGGGAATGGAAAGTATGAGTAACATCCCGCATTACGTACATATGCGTAAAGGGACTAAATTTGGCCCAGCATCCTTAATAGACGGTATGCAAAGAGATGGCCTGGTTGATGCGTATGACCAAAATGCCATGGGTGTTTGCGCCGATGCCTGTGCTACAGAATACAAATTTTCAAGAGAAGATCAAGATGCTTATGCCATTCAGTCCTATGAGCGTTCGGCTAAAGCGTGGTCTGAAGGTAAATATAGTGACGAAGTAATTCCTGTTTCCGTACCACAAAGAAGAGGTGAACCAATAATCATTTCCGAAGACGAAGAATATAAGAATGTAAAAATGGATAAAATTCCAGTTTTACGTCCAGCATTTTCAAAAGATGGTACTGTTACAGCAGCAAATGCTTCTACTATTAATGACGGTGCCGGTGCCATGATTCTCATGAGTGCTGAAAAAGCTCTAGAGCTTGGACTTTCACCTCTTGCTTCCATAAAAGGTTATGCAGATGCGGCTCATGAACCAGAATGGTTTACAACTGCCCCGTCAAAAGCCCTACCAAAGGCCTTGGCTAAAGCCGGAATTAGACAGAGTGATGTTGACTTTTTTGAATTTAATGAGGCGTTCGCTGTAGTTGGTTTATCAAACATGAAAATATTGGGTCTTTCCGACTCCAATGTAAACGTTAACGGGGGAGCTGTTTCTTTAGGACATCCATTAGGATGCAGTGGTGTAAGAATCGTAATTACCTTAGTCAATGTTTTAAAACAAAACAATGCCAAAATTGGAGCCGCAGCTATATGTAATGGTGGCGGTGGTGCTTCAGCAATGGTGATTGAAAGAAAATAATAATCTAGACTTTCAATGTACCATACATGAATTACGGAATTTGTAATCTGAGTATTATTCCTTTAAGAGCAGAAGCTGCCGATACTAGCGAATTGGTAAGTCAAATTCTGTATGGTGAAATTTTCAAGGTTTTAGAAGTACGATCTAAATGGAGTAGAATTCGTTTGGCGTTCGATTCGTATGAAGGATGGGTAGATAATAAGCAATTCGCCCCCTTATTAGAGGAGGAATACAAAGGCTTAAATAAAGAAAAGCCACATATGTCTTCAGATATGGTTGAATTCATAACAACTTCAGAAAACCAGCTACTTTCAATCTGTCTGGGGAGTACATTAAATGGGCTCCATCTATTAAATCACAGCTTTGAAGGGAAATCAATTTCTGAAACTTTTCAGAAACAACACCTTGTAAAAACAGCCTTGCTCTATCTAAATGCCCCCTACTTATGGGGAGGAAAAACGCCATTTGGAATTGATTGCAGCGGATTCACGCAAATGGTTTATAAATTGAATGGTCATAAACTGCAAAGAGATGCAAGTCAGCAAGCTGCTCAAGGAGAAGCTTTAAGTTTTATAGAAGAAAGTGAACCGGGAGATTTGGCATTTTTCGACAATTCAGAAGGGGAAATAGTACACGTTGGTATTATTATGAAGGACAATCACATAATTCACGCTCACGGAAAAGTACGTGTTGATGGCTTAGATCATTCGGGGATCTTTAATTATGAATCCAGAACTTATTCACATCAATTAAGGGTTATAAAAAGGATTATATAAAAAAATCCTCTCAACAAAGTTAAGAGGATTTAATACTATAAATTAGAAATAAGACTATTGACCTCCTTCCAGAGTTTCAAGACGCATCTTCATCTCTTTTACTTTGGCATCTTCCCCCAATTGACTATAAATACCTTTTAATGTACGTACAATATCTACGTCATCTTTTCGATACTTTAGTGCCGATTCAAGATATGGTACAGCAGATCGATACAACTCAATTTTCTCTGCTTTTAATTCATCATAACGCGCATAGTCAGCTTTAGATGTTCCTAGCGCATTCATTTTTTCATTGTATTCTTTTTCTCCAGATAATATTAGCACAGCAATATTTATTAGTGCACCTGGATTCTCTGGTCTTAACTCAATCGCCTTATTATAATATTTGATCGCTTCATCGTTCAAACCGAGTTTCGCGTTGGCAACACCCAAATTATTATATAAATCGGGATTCGACGGATCAAGAGCTATCATTTCCTGCATTAAGTCATTATATCGCTCAATATTCCCTTGCTTATAAACCATATCAGCTTCAACTTGAATTAAGGTCATATCTTTTGGGTTATCTTTTCTTACTTGATTAATTACCTCAAGCGCTTCATCGTTTTTTTCTTTTGCCATGTATATCTGAGCCAAACTTAAAAGTACCAACTCTCGTTTTGATTCGGACATTTTCTCCATTGGCTTCACATGTGTCCCTGCCTTAATCATCAAATCTCTACTTGATTTACTAACAAATGGTTCTTCTTTACCAGTTTCTTTATTAATTGCAATAAATTGCTTTTGTATACCAGTATAGCCTATATCTGCCAATTTTTTAAAATAAATTTCTGCATTGTCAAAGTCCTCACCAATTTTTGATGCTAGGGCAGCATTAAATAAAAACAGCGTATCTACTGGACTCAACGTATAAGCAGTATAAAATTTGTTGGCCGCCATTTTATAATTTTTCGCTTTATAATCTTTACCAGCTCCTGCTTCTAGTGAGCTCTTCACGACTTCAGCTTGTTTATTTATCTCTTTCGTATTCTCACCTTCAGTATCTACTTCTTTTGCCATTTTAAAAGCTTCAGAAGCTAATTTCATCTTTTCAACATCAGATCCAGCACTTGCCAATAATGCTTTTCCTTTCACCAGATAGAACTGTGATTTTAGAGCATTGTCTGCACTTCCTAAAAGGCCTTCCGCCTGACTTAGATAGCTCAAGGCTTCGGTGAAATTTCCTGAATCAACTGCCTTATCGGCTTTTTTAATTTCTTTTTTTTGACCAAATGATATCGCAGATAGTAACAATACACCTGCTAATACTAATACTTTTTTCATTTTTGTGGATTTAAATTATTCTTGTATTTCGGTTTGAGATTCATCATTATCAAGAGTAGTGCCGTTTTCTATATCTCCATCCAACTCTTCAAAATCATCATCATCGTGCATTACTTTCGCAACAGCTGCAATAGAATCTCCTTCCTTAACCTTAATCAAACGGACACCTTGTGTTGCGCGACCCATAACTCTTAGATCTGCAACTGCCATTCTTATTGCAATTCCTGATTTATTTATTATCATCAAATCATCAACATCCATCACAACTTTAATCGCGACTAAGTTACCAGTTTTTTCCGTAACATTTATGGTTTTAACTCCCTTCCCTCCTCGATTCGTAATTCTATAATCTTCTAGGGTTGATCGTTTTCCATATCCATTTTCTGAAACTACTAGGATATCTGATTCTGCATCATTGACCGCAATCATTCCAATTACCTCGTCATCTTTATGAGACAATGTAATACCGCGGACTCCTGAAGCATTTCTTCCCATAGGTCTGGTTTTACCTTCTTCAAAACGGATGGCTTTACCAGAACTCAGGGCTAACATAACCTGACTATCACCAGTTGTTAGCTTCGCTGCGAGCAGTTCGTCATTATCTCTAATTGTAATGGCATTAATCCCATTTGTTCTTGGACGAGAATATTGTTCCAATGGTGTCTTCTTAACTTGCCCATTTTTGGTAGCCATGATTACATAATGACTATTGATATATTCTTCATCCTTCAGATCCTGAGTACAAATAAATGCTTTTACCTTATCATCCGGGTCAATGTTTATTAAGTTTTGAATCGCTCTTCCCTTGGCTGTCTTTGATCCTTCAGGAATTTCAAAAACTCGCATCCAGAAACATTTTCCTTTTTGCGTAAAGAATAACATGTATTGGTGATTTGTTCCAATAAATAAATGCTCCAAAAAGTCCTCGTTTCTTGTAGCAGTGGCTTTTTGCCCTACTCCTCCTCTATGCTGGGTCTTATATTCAGTCAAGGAAGTACGTTTAATGTAACCCGCATGAGAAATGGTAAGAACAACCTGCTCATCTGCTATTAAATCTGTAATACTTACATCACCACCTGCATATTCAATTATGGAGCGTCTCTCATCTCCATATTTGCTTTTAATTTCTTGTAACTCATCTTTAATGATATCCATTCTTACCTCTTTATTAGCAAGAATGTTTTCATAACTTGAAATGGTTTTCATTAATTCTTCATACTCTGTACGAAGTTTATCTTGTTCCAGACCTGTCAATTGACGTAATCGCATTTCAACGATAGCCTTGGCTTGAATTTCAGAAAGATCAAATGCTTTGACTAACGAAGCTCTTGCTTCATCAGCATTTGCACAAGCTCTTATCAATCGGATTACTTCATCTATATTGTCTGAAGCTATAATTAAACCTTCTAGTATATGAGCTCTTTCCTTGGCCTTCCGAAGTAAATATTCTGTCCTACGAACAACAACCTCATGACGATGCTCCACAAAATAATGAATGAGCTGCTTTAGATTTAACATTTGAGGTCGCCCTTTAACAAGGGCAATATTGTTAACGCTAAAACTAGATTGTAATGCCGTATACTTGTAAAGCATGTTAAGCACTATATTTGGAATCGCGTCTCGCTTAAGTATGTAAACAATTCGCATCCCATTTCTATCGCTCTCATCCCTTATATTGGAAATACCTTCGATTTTCTTATCGTTCACTAGGTCGGCAGTCTTTTTAATCATGTCTGCCTTATTGACCTGATATGGGATTTCTGTGACAATAATACACTCGCGTCCAGCAACTTCTTCAAAGCCAGCCTTCGCACGCATAACCACTCGGCCTCTACCTGTATGGAATGCTTCCTTAACTCCTTCGTAACCATAGATGGTCCCTCCCGTTGGAAAATCTGGAGCTTTGATGTATTCCATTAATCCATCAATATCTATTTCATTGTCTTCGATATATGCTATTGTTCCATCAATTACTTCGGTTAAATTATGCGGTGGCATATTTGTCGCCATTCCTACAGCGATACCCGAAGCACCATTTATCAATAAACCTGGAACTCTAGTCGGAAGTACTTTAGGCTCATATAATGTGTCATCAAAATTCAATTGATGATCTACCGTTTCCTTATCAATATCGGCAAGCATGTCTTCAGAAATTTTCTGCATACGTGCCTCTGTATAACGCATAGCTGCTGGGCTATCTCCATCTACCGACCCAAAATTTCCTTGTCCATCAACCAGCATATAGCGAAGGCTCCATTCCTGCGCCATACGCACCATTGCATCATAAACAGATGTATCACCATGCGGGTGATACTTTCCTAAAACCTCCCCAACAATTCTCGCAGATTTCTTATGAGCGCCTGTTGCCCTAATTCCTAATTCGTGCATTCCAAATAATACCCGTCTATGAACGGGTTTCATTCCGTCTCGAACATCTGGCAATGCACGTGACACAATGACCGACATCGAGTAGTCGATGTAAGCCGATTTCATTTCGTCCTCAATGTTGATAGGGATCACTTTTTCACCTTCAGCCATAAAATATTTTCTTTAATTATATGTTTTAATTCGAATGAAGCAAGGTACACTAATTTCAATGTTTTGAGTCGACTTTTACCATCTCTTATTCACGATTTTATTAACAAATAATACACCCTAAAACGTTAATAACTATCGTTGTTTAGGCTTTGATATCAGTAAGTTTTTTTGTCTTTTTACTACCATTCATCTAATAAAGGAATGGTTATTGTCTTATTAAGGCTAATTTTAGTAATTTTATAAAGGAATTGGATACAAATATATGGATGATAATTTTTCACCTAGAGTAAAAGACGTAATTGCCTATAGTAAGGAAGAAGCCCTTAGATTAGGGCACGACTTTATTGGCACTGAGCACTTGATGCTTGGTTTATTGCGCGATGGTAGCGGAAAGGCAGTTACCATTTTAAATGCATTGGAAATTGACTTGAATCATTTGCGCAGGAAAGTAGAAATATTAAGTCCAGCAAACCCGAGTTCTGGTGTTAGTCCGAATGACAAAAAGAACCTACATTTAACTAGACAAGCAGAACGTGCTTTGAAAACCACCTTTTTGGAGGCTAAATTATTTCAAAGTTCTTCAATAAACACGGCTCATCTATTACTGTGTATTCTTCGTAATGAAAATGACCCAACTACAAAATTATTAAACAAAATGAAGGTTGATTATGATGGCGTTAAAGACCAATTTAAACTTATGATAGCGAACGATGAAGATTATATTGATAGCCCAACGGCTGAATTTTCAAATGAGAATGATGACACCTCGTCTGATGATACTGGAAAAGAGAACCTTTTTGCTGGGACAAGCTCTAAGAGTAATAAAAAATCAAAAACTCCAGTTTTAGATAACTTCGGAAGAGATTTAACCGTAATGGCTGAAGAAGGGAAACTCGATCCTGTTGTTGGTAGAGAGAATGAAATTCAGCGCGTTTCACAGATATTAAGTCGAAGAAAAAAGG
>RCNB010001021.1_pt1 | contig 17963 bp, 20 predicted proteins | sample 2041321 | NCBI WGS metagenome assembly RCNB01 (sample SAMN09708232, study PRJNA481090) | Marine sediment metagenome, whole genome shotgun sequencing project. | reverse complement strand
CTGGTTCGGTTTCAACGGCGGCTCGGAACTTAAAGTTTCCGACGTGGGTGAGGCTAACTCGGTTGCACTGGTGTTCGTCAACACCAATATGGCGGCTGCCGGTGGACTCATGTTCGCACTGTTGCTGTCTCGCTTCTGGTTTGGCAAAGCAGACCTTACGATGGCGCTTAACGGCGCACTTGCCGGCCTGGTCGCAATAACCGCCGAGCCTTTGACGCCTACACCGTTGGCAGCGACGCTAATTGGTGCCGTTGGTGGCCTGATCGTCGTCGGCTCAATCGTTACTCTCGACAAGCTCAAAATCGATGATCCGGTTGGCGCAATTTCGGTTCACGGCGTTGTCGGCATGTGGGGTCTGCTCGCCGTTTGCTTCACTAACCCTGATGCCAAACTCAGTGTTCAGCTGATTGGCCTGGTGGCGATCTTCGCCTGGGTGTTCATAACCAGCTTGATCGTCTGGTTTGTCATAAAGAAGACGCTGGGTATCCGCGTAAGCGAAGAAGAAGAGTACGAAGGTGTCGATATTTCCGAGTGTGGCCTGGAGGCCTATCCGGAGTTTACCGCAGGAGAATAACCCCAAGAAAAGCGCTGTTCCCCCGGCGCAGTCCTTTAGCGGGCCTTCGGGCCCGCTTTTTCTGCGCGGCCAGTCTGCGCGATTGCTCAAAAACGGCTGTGACTGGGGTCACACCAAATTACCACCGGGCGTGGTTTAATGCGTTATTGCTCAATGCTTTATTGGGAAGACTAACGATGAAACGCTATCGACTGGTATTCACGGTTTCGGTTGCAGCCCTGCTGTTTAGCGGCGCGACGGTAGCTGGTGAGATATACAAGTGGATCGATAAAGACGGCAATGCTCACTACGAAGATCGGCCAATTGCCGACGCCGAATTCGAGCGCCTAAATATCGCCTCAAAAAGCACGGATAACGCGGCGATTCAGGCACGTAAGACGGCAGATCGCGAAGCCCGGGCCGCGGCCAGGCAAGTTGCTGCTGAAGCGCCCAAAGAAATGAGCAAGCAAGAGGTTCGTGCCGAGCAGGAAAAACGTCAGGAACAGTGCCAGACTTACCGCGACCGCATGGTGCAATTCTCGCGTTCGCAGCGCCTGTTCGAAGAGGGTGAGGATGGCGAGCGCAAGTACCTCGACGACGCCGAAACCGTGGCCGCCCACAATCGGGTTCAGCAACAGATCGATAAGTACTGCGGAACCTGATATCGAAACGGCTGCGTCCGCTTCGATATTGGCTGGCCAGTTTTGCCAGAGCCTTTAGGCCCGAATCAATCCTCATCAAGGTACAATTCAAACTTCTACCTTGGGGAGCGCCCGCTTGACTGCAACACCGGATTCCGAGAACGGCAACGCTCAGGTCTATTTGCCTGACTTTTGCGCTGCAGGCACGGTATTCGTCGTCGTACTCATCGCCGAGCTGGTGGCCATCCTGCTAACGCTCGCCGCCTATGACACGCCGGGTCGTTTCCTTATTGAGCTCGCCAAAATGTCGCTGTTCATTTCGTGGCTGGCTGTCCTGGGTTCGGTTTTCATGTGCCTTCTTCGGGACAAGCTCGAAAGTGCGGGCAAAACACGTGCTTTTATTATCAGCTTCGCGATGCTCGAGGTTTTGTGTGTAGCCTTGGGCGAAATCTCTTACCAGACGACTCGCATATTCGGCGAATCCCAGATTATTGAAGATACCCACGCGGGCTTTATTCTGCGCACCTTTGCTATCAGCTCAATCGTGATCGCCCTCGCAATGCGCTACTTATATGTCTCCAGTGAATGGCGCCGCAGCATTGTGCTCGAAGCGCAGGCACGTATCAGCGCATTGCAGGCGCTGATACGTCCACACTTTCTCTTCAACAGTATGAATACGATCGCATCGTTAACGCGTACCGATCCGCGTCAGGCAGAAGAGGCCGTCGAAGACCTGTCCGATTTGCTGCGCGCGAACCTCGGTGGTTCGGGAGACCGGACATCGCTTAAAGAAGAGCTGGAAGTCGCCGCTATTTACCAACGAATTGAAAAGCTGCGTCTTGGCGAGCGACTTGTCGTTCGGTGGATGGTTGCCGACTTGCCCATGCGCGCGTTAATACCGTGCCTGACCATTCAACCGCTGCTCGAGAACGCGATCTACCACGGTATTGAGTTGTTGCCGAATGGCGGCGAGGTAGTGGTAACGGGCAAGCGCGACGACGACTATTTGGAAATAACGATGGCAAACCCGCTTGCCGAAGGTGAGACGCGTGCCAAAGGTGGCAACAAAATGGCGCTGTCCAATATCCGACAGCGATTCGATCTCGCGTACGGCAGTCGCGCATCCGTCACTGTCGAAGAAAGTCCGACCAGCTATTGCGTCAAACTGCGCTTTCCACACGACGAGAGGCACACGTGAAGGTACTGATCGTCGACGATGAAAAACCTGCGCGCGACCGATTGCGACAGTTAGTCGATGACTCCGACGGTCACGATGTTGTTGGCGAAGCCGCGAACGGCGAACAGGCTTTGGCCGAGGCCACTGCACACGAACCGGATGTTGTGCTGCTCGATATCCGCATGCCTGGAATGGATGGCATCGAGACCGCACATCACCTGAATGCGATGGAATCTCCACCGGCAGTTGTCTTCACGACCGCGTACGATGAATACGCTATCGACGCGTTCGACGCGCGTGCAATCGGCTACGTACTCAAGCCAGTAAGGCGTGAGAAGCTCGAGCGCGCACTTGAGCAGGCAGAGCGTCTATCGGGAGCAACGCTAAGCTCGATGAGCTCGGAGTCGCAGCTCGACATCCGCCGGCATCATGTTTGCACCCGCGCTCACGGTGAATTGCAGCTTATTCCGATACACGAAATCAGCTTTTTTAGCGCAGACCAGAAATACGTCTGCGTGCACCACAGCAACGGACAGAACCTGATTGACGATTCACTGAAATCTCTCGAACAGGAGTTCGCCGACTCTTTCGTGCGTATTCACCGCGCAGCACTGGTTGCTGTCGACCAAATCGAGAAGCTCGAAAAACTCTCCACCGGCAAGACTCGCGTCGTTCTCAGGTCTGGCTCGCAACAAGACGACAATGACCTGATAATAAGCCGACGGCATTTGGCCGATGTGCGTCGTCGCCTAAAAGGGGAATAAGTCGCCTTGAAAATTCGCATTGCAACACGCAAGAGTGCGCTCGCGCTCTGGCAGGCCAACCATGTGGCAGACCTTCTCAATGCCCTGCCCGGCGTTGATTCGGTCGAACTGTTGCCTTTATCGACGCGCGGCGACGAGATACTCGACCGTAGCCTGCAAAAGATCGGTGGCAAGGGGCTGTTCATCAAAGAACTTGAAGTTGCCATGCACGCTGGCGAAGCAGAAATTGCGGTGCATTCGATGAAAGATGTGCCGGCAGAGATGCCACCAGAATTTTGTATTGCCGCCGTTCTCAGGCGTGCGAATCACGCCGATGCTTTTGTCGCACCGGCCGGTTGCACGCTCGACAAGCTCCCACAAGGTGCTCGTATCGGAAGCTCAAGCCTGCGCCGGCAGGCACAGCTCAAACTCATGCGCCCGGACCTGGTCGTTGAGCCCCTGCGCGGCAACGTGAATACGCGCCTGTCCAAATTCGAAAACGGTGATTACGACGCCATCATCCTGGCAGCCGCCGGGCTCGAGCGGCTTGGCCTGGATAACTACATCAGCCACGAGTTTTCGCCGGACGAGATGCTGCCTGCCGCCGCGCAAGGCGTAGTCGGTATTGAGTGTCTTGAATCCAACGACGCCCTGCGTGCAATTCTCGAGCAGCTGACGCATGCGCCAACCGCGCTCACGACTGCCGCAGAAAGGGCGATCGCAAAAATCCTGGACGCCAGCTGTCAATCTCCTGTCGCAACCTACGCCGTCATCACAGGGTCGTCGATGACAGTCACAGCCCTTGTGGCACTCCCCGACGGCAGCAGGTCTATTCGCGACGTCGTTACCGGCTCGGCAGAAGACGCTGAGCGCCTCGGCGAGGAGCTGGCAGAGCGTTTACTCGCCGCTGGCGCCGCGGAAATACTGGCCGCAGTGGGCGAAGCGCATGACTGACGACGATCTCGCCGGCGTCGGCGTGCTCGTTACCCGACCAAAGCACCAGGCACAAGAACTTGTCGCTGCTGTTGAAGCACTGGGTGGTTCGGCAGTCCAGTTTCCGTGTATTGAAATTGTGCCGCGCGAATCTGCGGATATTCTCGCCGATGCGAGCCAGCTTGAAGACCCGGATATCGCGATCTTTGTTAGCCCAAATGCCGTCAAATATGGCTTGTCGTTCGCGGACAAAGCGCGGATCGCCGTCGTAGGCCCGGCAACGGCAACGGCGATTGAAGCGGCCGGTCGTTCGGTTGATATTCGTCCGGCCGCCGGTTTTGACAGCGAACACCTGCTCGCCGAATCGGCGCTGCAGGCCGTCCAGGGGTCAAATGTACGCATCATCCGCGGAAATGAAGGCCGCGAGCTAATCGCTGACACGCTCAGAAACCGCGGCGCCAAGGTCGAATACCTGTCGGTTTACGCTCGGCGGGCGCCAGAATACAGCGCTGCCGAGCTCGCCGCAGTTGAGGCGCAATGGCGCTCCGGCGCGATTGACGTCGTTACCGTAATGAGCGTTGAGTCGCTGACAAATCTCATCGTTCTTTTGCCCGAGTGGTGCAGAAAACGGCTCGGGCAAACGCGACTGGTGACGCCGGCCGCTCGTGTGATAAAAGAGGTCTTAGATCGGCTTCCCGGCAGCCCGGCAAAGCTCGCAAGAGGGCCGCAAGCCAAAGACATGGTTCGTGCCATCGCAGAGCACGCCAAGACCCGACGCGGAATATCCTGATGAGCAAGAAAGAGACAGACACAGACTCAGCACTCCCGGACGAAGAGGAGATCGTTGCAGAGGAATCTGCGGCCGAGCCAGATCCCGAACCAATCCCCGATCCGGTTGAGCCGCCGCGCAAGGCAAAAGGCGCAGGCATTGCCTGGCTCGCGCTGTTGCTCTCGATACTCGCATCTGCGGGCGTTGGCTACATGGTCGTTCAGGACTGGCTGGCGCAGCGCTCCGCTGACGCAAGCAGCGAATCACTCGTCGACCTGCGAAATCGCATCGCGTCATCGAACGATTCGTTGGCGACGGTTGACGAGAGCATCGCAGCGCTCGCTCAAACCGATACGCAAACGTCTGCTGAATTCGAGGCAATGCGGCAGGACATGGAGGCCCGCTTGCAACTTTTCGATTCCCTGCCGTCGCGCCTGTCCAATCTTGAAAACTCCATGTCGTCGCTACAGGGCGTTTCGGCTGGCGCACGCAACACCTGGTTACTCGCCGAAGCCGAGTACTACATGCAAATTGCGAACGCTCAGCTGCAACTCGCTGGCAACCCGCACCTCGCCACGCTGGCACTTGGCATGGCGGATGAGCGCATTGTGCAGCTGTCGGATCCCGCCCTCACGGAGGTTCGTCAGGCCATTGCCGATGAGCTTGCCGCACTCGAAGTTATGGACAAGCCGGACATCCAGGGCATAACCCTCACGTTGTCCAGTCTCGCTCGCGTCGTCGACTCATTGCCGTTACGACAACTTGCCGAAGCCAAAGCCGATGAAAATGCAGAGATCGACCCTGACCTAAGCGGTGTTGATCGTGCCTGGGCATCGGTTAAGGGTGCTGTTTCGGGCCTCGTTAAGGTCACAGGCCCCGATCAAACCGCAATACCGCTTCTGACGCCGGACGCGGTTTACTTTTTGCGCACCAATCTCACGTTGCAATTGCAGGCCGCACGCCTCGCCCTGTTGCGTGGCGAACAGGCCGTTTTCCGGCAAAGCCTTGACGATGCTGCCGCCTGGCTCGAACAGTACTTCGACGCAGAAAGTGCACAGGTTGGCAGCGCGCTGGAGACTATCGATGAAATCCGTGGCGGCATGCTTGCGGTAACGACGCCGGATATCTCGCAGTCACTGCGGCTGTTGCGTCAGTACAAGACCCTGGCCGAGCCCAGGCAATGAAATTCGCTGCCGTATTTCTCGTAGCGCTAGTCGTCAGCGCGCTTGTGGCACATCTCCTTGTCGGTGATCAGGGTTGGGTCATCATTAACTTCCGTGGCTACCTCGTCGAGATGTCGGTTCCGGGCTTTCTCATTATTTCCGCTGCGGTTGTCTTCGTTATTTGGCTTGTTCGACGAGTCATACAGGCACCCCGCCGCCTTGGCGAGGCGGCAGGACGTTACCGCTCCGGTCGAGCCGGGCAAAAACTCACGCGCGGCATGATCGAGGTTGCCGAGGGCAATTTTGCTAAAGGTGAGAAGTTACTCGCTCGTGCTGCGCGCACCAGCGACTCGCCGCTGTTCAATTACCTGCAAGCAGCTCGCGCGGCGCACCTGCAGGGGCAAGACGAGCGACGTGACGAATGGCTCAGGCTGGCTTACGAACAGGCTCCGGAAGCGGCAAATGCGGTATTGCTCACGCAAGCCGAATTACAACTCGATCGCCAGCAATATGAGCAGGCACTCGCCACGCTACGCCGCATCGAGGAGAACTCCCGCGATCACAGTCATGCGCTGGCGCTGCTGGGCCGCCTCTACTATCGACTGAAGGATTGGGAGCACCTTGCCGCATTGCTGCCACGCCTCACGAAGCAGGGCAGAGTCAAAAAGGAGACGCTCAACAAGTGGGCGGTTCGCGTACACAGCGAAACTTTCAGTCGGGCGGCCGATGGTGATGCCGTCATAGCCGAGTGGAAGACAGTTCCGAAAGCCCTCAAGAATGATACGAATCTGTTGGATGCGTACTACATGAACCTGTTGCGCACCGGGCTGCACGAGAAAGCGGAGAAAGACCTTGCCGCTGCCCTCAAGTCCGAATGGCGCGGGCCGCTGGTGCGCCTGTACGGTCTCGTGGAAGGGCCCAATGCGAGTAAGCAACTCAAGCGAGCCGAAGGTTGGCTCTCGAAACACGGCGACGACCCCGACTTGCTGCTCGCGGCAGCTCGACTTTGCCTGCGCAACGAATTGTGGGGTAAAGCGCGCAGTTACCTCGAGACGGTAATCAGCCTGCGCCCCACGCCGGAGGCCTATCAGGAATATGGCCGGTTGCTAAACCAGTTGGGTGAAGGCGATGCAGCAGCCGACGCATATCGCCAGGGGCTCGGCATGGTGGCACATAATCCGTCACTGGATATTCCGCGGCTCGAATCGGACCAAGGGTGACGCGCACGGCAATAGCCGACAATACGACGATTATTGTCGGGGCGGGCTACGTCGGTCGGCGTGTGCTTAGAGATCACGGCAGCGCCTTTGGTCTGAACCGTTCTTCACTGGACGCCGAATTACCGGCAGCCACTTTCGATCTTGATACCGATGCAGCGATGCCTGTCACGTTGCCGGAAAGCTATGCGGCTCTTTACACCGTCGCGCCGTCCGCGGAAGCGGCCACCGATGTTCGCCTCGAAAAACTGCTGCAACTCCTGCAGCCAGCGCCGCAACGGTTCGTCTACATCAGCACGACCGGCGTTTACGGCGACCATGCCGGAGACCTGGTGACTGAGGAAACACTGCCACAGCCGAAATCGAACCGAGCGTTGCTACGCATTGCTGCCGAAACGACTTTGCGCGCCTGGGCAGATGAACACAGCGTGGATGCCGTTATCCTGCGCGTGCCTGGCATTTACGGTCCGGGCCGACTCGGCATCGAACGCATTCGTGAGGGTATGGCGATCATCCAGGAATCAGATGCGAATCCGGGCAATCGCATTCATGTGGACGACCTTGCGACTTGTTGTATTGCAGCGCTTGCAGACGACGCGCCCGCTGGCATCTATAACATCGGCGATGGCGACTTCCGCTCGCCAACCTGGTTTTCGAACGAGGTGGCGCGACAAAGCGAACTCGCCGCACCGCCTGTTATCAGCTGGGCCGACGCGCAGAGTGAATTCTCGGAAATGCGCTTGTCGTTTTTGCGGGAGTCACGCCGCATCGATACACGCAAAATGCGAGAGGTGCTCGGAGTGATACCGCGCTACTCGAACCCGGAAGATGGCATCCGAGCGTCGTTGCCTGCTTAAGTGAATTGGTATCGCAGTTACGGCTGGCTGCGGACGCTTCTAAGCCATGCGGTAAGCGGTTCCCACTCGGACCAGTCGGGCCAGGCGAGGTACTCCGGTAACTCAAAGATGCCGATGCCCCGCGTATACGCACGAACGTAGTTCTGTGCTTCACGCAGTGCCGCGATGTACGGAACACGAGCCTTCGTCAGGTACTCGTCGAGATCGCCATAGATAAGAGTGTTGTCGCGCACGCGGTTTGCGATAGCAGCGATTTTGACCTGCTTGCGCTCTACCCTGTTGATGCCCTGTAATTCCGTGAGAAACGTCGACGTGGCCTGCATGTCGATGGTCGACGGCAGGACCGGTACAACGATAGTCTCGGCGTGCTTGACGAGATCCGTCAATTCCTTGCCATGGGACCGCGCGGGTGCATCGCTGACCATAATGTCAACGTTGCGAGGAGCATGCCGGAGCCCGTCCTCAAAGGCCGCAACAGCAGCTATCGTCGGGCGGTTGTCGGGGCGCCTGTCGAGCCAGTCAAGGCTCGAACGCTGTGGGTCGTAGTCAGCGAGTGCAACACTCGCGCCTTCATTCGCAAAATACGAAGCAATATTAGTAGCGATTGTGCTCTTGCCACAGCCACCTTTCGCGTTCAAAACCATTATGTGCCGCATGACCTCTCCTCAAGGGCAATGTTGTTATTTGTTTTATGTAAACTACAGCCGCCGACATCAAATGTCCATCCGTCTCGCTTGGGCCTTGTACCCTGACTTTGGCCGGCAAATTACACACGCTCGCGAGTTAAGCTCCACCCATGCAGCTTGCCTATCTCAAAATGCACGGCGCCGGCAATCGAATCGTCATTGTCGACCAGCGCGAAACCAACCTGCCTCCCCCTTCGGCCGAGGAATTACGCCGCCTTGGCGATGACAAAACTGGCCCGGGATTCGATCAGTTGATGTGGGTAGGACCTGCGCAGGACAGCTCCAGTTCGGCGTCTTACCGTATTTTCAACTCGGACGGCTCGGAATGCGAACAGTGCGGCAATGGCGTTCGATGCGTTTTCTGGATGCTTGCCCGGGAATCCGGCCAGAAAAAATCGTTCGCGCTGGAAAGCCCGGCCGGCACGATTGAGGCAATCGTACTGGACGACGGTCGCATAGCCGTCAACATGGGGCCGCCTGACTTCGATCCGCGGCTGGTACCGTTTTCGGCCGAGGCGCAAGCCGACCAGTATCCACTTGAGGTTGCGGGGGCCACGATCAATGCGTCCGTCCTCTCGATGGGCAATCCGCATTGCGTTGTCGAGGTCAACGACCTGGAATCTACCGACGTTGCCGCACTTGGCCCTGCGATCGAACGCCATGAGCGGTTCCCTGCCAGAACCAATGTCGGTTTCATGCAAATTCGCGATCGCGCCAATATCGACTTGCGCGAATACGAACGAGGGGCTGGAGAAACACTCGCCTGCGGCACGGGAGCCTGCGCCGCAGTCGTTGCCGGACAACGTCTGGGGCATCTCGACGACGAAGTGACCGTGCAGATGCCCGGAGGGCAACTCGTGGTAAGCTGGCCCGGCGAAGCCGAAGGCGTATGGCTGACCGGTGAAGCCGAATTGATTAACGAAGGAACAGTGGATTTATGAGCACACAACGCAAGCCGGAGTTCATTGAAGAAGAAATCTCGGAGCAGGCGATTCATGACTACCTCGACGCTAACCCCGACTTTTTTGAACGCCATGGCGCGTTGCTGAGGTCGCTGCAATTGCCGCATGGTTCAGGCGGCACTGTGTCGCTGGTTGAGCGGCAGGTTTCGATGCTGCGGCAGAAAGAGCTGCGCCAGAAACGCCAGCTCAAGGAGCTTATCGAGGTCGCGCGCGCTAACGATGTCCTCTCGGCTAAAATCCACGAATTGACGCTGCAGCTGCTGGCAGCTCGCGACCTGCTTACGTCTATTACCTGTGTCGAGGAAGCCATGCGCAGCGGCTTCGGCGCCGATCAGTCCGTTCTGGTCCATTTTGGCGACCCAACATTGTTTGAGGATGTCGATGCCGGCCGGTTTTTCCATGTCGTCGACCGAAATGACGACTCCCTGAAACCTTTTGCTACCTTCCTGAAAGGCAAGGGCCCCCGATGCGGGCAGGTGCGTGACTCTCAACTCGAGTTCCTGTTCCGCGAAGATGCTGCAGATGTTGGCTCCGTCGCTCTCGTGCCGCTGGGCGAAAAATCTCAAATCGGCTTTCTGGCCGTTGGCAGCAACGACGCCGACCGTTTCCACCCGGGCATGAGCATCGATTTCCTCGCTCGACTCGGGGACCTGGTCGCCGGAGCTCTTAAGCGGTATTGAACGCAGGAGGCCGTCCCTTGGACGATGCCGAAAAAGACTGGATCGGCAAGTTCATCGACCACCTCAGGTATGAGCGCCGGCTCTCGGATCTCACGTGTAAACACTATGGCCGTGACCTCGACGCGCTCGCTGCTTTCTGCGATGAACAGGCGATCGAGAATTGGGCCGGTGTCGACAGCGAGCACATCAGAAGCTATGCCGCCGCCTGTTATCGGCGAGGGCTGTCGGCAAGAAGCATCCAGCGGCGGCTGTCCGCGACGCGAACCTTTTTTCGATACCTGCTGCGTGAAAAACACGTAATGACGAATCCGGTCGTCTCGGTATCGGCGCCAAAATCCGGCAAGCGGCTACCGGGCAACCTCGATGCCGATCGCATGGCGCGTCTGCTCGACATCCCGGGTGACACCACGATCATCAACCGCGACCGTGCCATTCTCGAGCTGCTGTACTCATCCGGACTGCGGCTGGCGGAACTGACTGACCTCAACGTCGGCGATGTCGATTTACAGGACGCCACCGTGCGCGTTACCGGTAAAGGCAACAAAGACCGTATCGTGCCGGTTGGCCGAGTGGCGCTCAAAGCAATACGCAAGTGGTATCGCTCTCGAGGCGACTACGCGCCCGCGACTGAAAAAGCGATGTTCGTAAGCAACCGCGGCACCCGGATAAGCCGACGGTCGGTGCAGGCCCGGGTCACACATTGGGCCAAACATCAGGGCATCGACACCAATGTCTCTCCGCATCTGTTTCGACACTCATTTGCAACACACCTGCTCGAATCGAGCCATGACCTGCGCGGTGTTCAGGAGTTACTCGGACACGCCAATATCTCCACGACCCAGGTATACACACACCTTGATTTCCAGCATCTAGCCCAGATATACGACCAAACTCATCCTCGCGCCCGGATGAAAAAACGACGGTAGGAGCGGCTTTATGCCCTGTGGGTGCCACGGCCGCGATCGCGCCCACGGGGCGCTCCTACAGTCACCACTGCAAAAGGTAGAACACAATGGATCAATTTCGAGGGACAACCATTGTCTCGGTACGCCGCAATGGCAAAGTTGCTATTGCCGGCGATGGCCAGGTCAGCATGGGCAACACCGTCATGAAGGGTAATGCCCGCAAAGTGCGGCGACTGGCCGACGGCCGTGTCATCGCAGGTTTCGCGGGCGGAACCGCCGACGCTTTCACGCTATTCGAGTTGTTCGAAAGCAAACTTGAGCAATACGGCAATCTGACTCGTGCCGCTATCGAGCTTGCCAAGGACTGGCGTACCGATCGACGCCTGCGCCGTCTCGAAGCTCTGCTGTGTGTTGCGGACGAGGAAACCTCCTTCGTTATCTCCGGAAACGGTGATGTCATCGAGCCCGAGCATGACCTGATGGCCATTGGCTCCGGCGGGCCATACGCGCAAGCCGCTGCACTCGCGTTGCTGCGAAATACCAAGCTTGACGCACGCGAGATCGTTGAAACGGCGTTGGGTATTGCCGGCGAAATCTGCGTTTTTACAAACCAGAACATCGTCATTGAAGAGCTACCGGCCAAATAATATGTCTCAGATGACCCCAAGAGAAATCGTCCAGGAACTGGACAAACACATCGTCGGCCAGGACGAAGCCAAACGTGCTGTTGCTATCGCGCTGCGCAATCGCTGGCGTCGCGTACAGGTTGATGAGCCACTGCGCAGTGAGATCACGCCCAAGAACATCCTGATGATTGGCCCGACGGGTGTCGGCAAGACGGAAATTTCGCGGCGCCTCGCGAGGCTCGCGAAAGCACCGTTTATCAAGATTGAGGCAACGAAGTTCACCGAAGTCGGTTATGTGGGCCGCGAGGTCGACAGTATTGTTCGCGACCTCATGGATATCGCCATCAAGATGATTCGCGAACAAGAGATGTCCAAGGTACGGCACCGCGCTGAAGACGCCGCGGAAGAACGCGTACTCGACGCGCTACTGCCACCGCCGTCGCAGGGCATTGGCTTCACGGCTGATACCGAAAGGACACCGGCGGGCGAGGACACGCGGCAGAAGTTTCGCAAGATGCTGCGTGAAGGCAAGCTCAACGACAAGGAAATAGAGGTCGATATCCAGGCCATGCCGGTCGGCGTTGAGATAATGGCACCGCCGGGCATGGAGGAAATGACCAATCAGCTACAGGGCATGTTCCAGAATCTCGGTGGCAATCGCCGCACGACTCGCAAGCTCAAGGTGAAGGACGCGCTTAAACAGCTAACCGATGACGAAGCGTCGAAAATGCTCGACGAGGAAGAACTCAAATCGCGCGCGCTCGAGGCAGTTGAGCAACATGGCATTGTGTTCCTCGATGAACTCGACAAAGTTGCGAGGAGCTCAGGAACACAGGGTGCTGACGTATCACGCGAAGGCGTGCAACGAGACCTGTTACCTATCGTTGAGGGTTCAACCATTAATACCAAGTACGGCATGGTCAAGACGGACCACATCCTGTTCATAGCATCGGGTGCGTTTCATGTTGCCAAACCTTCGGACCTCATTCCGGAGCTGCAAGGTCGCTTCCCGATTCGCGTCGAACTCAAGTCCCTCACGACCAATGACTTTGTCAGGATTCTGACCGAGCCGGATGCCTCGCTGACATCGCAGTACAAAGCCCTGCTTACAACCGAAGAAGTTACGGTCGACTTCACCGACGATGGCGTGCAACGCATTGCAGAGGTTGCTTTCCAGGTGAATGAAAACACCGAGAACATTGGTGCGCGGCGATTGCACACGGTCATGGAGCGATTGCTGGAGACAGTCTCCTTCGAAGCCTCTGACAAAAGCGGAACGCAGGTAACCGTTGACGCTGCTTATGTCGATGAGCACCTTGCCGAGCTGGCGCGAGATGAAGATCTCAGCCGATACATCCTCTGATGACGCCTACCGAGATTCGCCTGCGCAAAAAGTCCAGGTTATTAGTCGTGGCTTTCGAGGATGCTGAGTTCAGGTTCTCTTTTGAGTACCTGCGCGTGCACTCACCCAGTGCTGAGGTGGTTGGTCACGGGCCTGGCCAGGAAACGCTGCAAACCGGCAAGGAAGATGTCGTCATCACAAGTATCGACCCTGTGGGACACTATGCCGTGCGCTTCGTGTTCGATGACGGGCACGATACCGGGCTGTATTCGTGGAGCTATCTCTATGAATTGGGTCAGAATATGAACGCAAACTGGCGTCGTTACCTCGACCGTCTGGCAGCAGCAGGGTATGCTCGCGAAAAGACCGAATAACACTCCATCATGAGCAAAGCAGACACCTCCGCCGATTCCACGCATTTCGGCTATAAGACTGTGCCATCCGAGGACAAAGTCGACCTCGTACGCGATGTATTTGACTCGGTAGCTTCGCGCTACGACATCATGAATGACCTGATGTCAGGGGGCTTGCACCGTCTTTGGAAACGACACACGGTCAACCAGGCCGCCGTTCGGCCGGGTCATCACGTTCTCGACCTCGCCGGTGGCACTGGCGACCTCGCCCTGAAGTTCACTCGCCAGGTTGGCCCCGATGGCCACGTGGTGCTTGCCGATATCAACGCAGCCATGCTCGAGCAGGGTCGAAAGAGGCTCGTCGATGCCGGCGCAGCAGGCAACTACTCCATCGCACAGGTAAACGCCGAAGATCTGCCGTTCGACGACAAGACATTCGATCGTATTACGATCGCGTTCGGGCTTCGTAACGTGACGGACAAGGACGCAGCCCTGCGGTCGATGCGGCGCGTTCTCAAACCTGGCGGCAAAGCACTGATTCTCGAGTTCTCGCAGCCTGCCAAGGCGCTTAAGCCCGCCTACGACCTTTACTCGTTCAAGGTGCTTCCCGTGATAGGCAAACTGGTCGCACAGGACGAAGACAGCTACCAGTACCTCGCCGAATCCATCCGCATGCACCCCGACCAGGAAAAACTGCTCGGCATGATGAAGGAAGCCGGGTTTGAGCGCTGCAGCTATCAGAACTTCGCCGGTGGCATTGTTGCCCTGCACATTGGCTATCGCATTTAGGCTCGGCGGCAATGAACCCTCTCGAAGGCATCTTCCGCCCCATCACCAGGATCCTCAATCGCAATATTGGTGAAATGACACCAGCACGCGAATTGTGCGAACGCCTCGACGGCACGACCGTTGCGGTTCGTGTTCGTGATACCGCATTGGCCATGTACTTTGAAATTAGCGACGGTGTGATAGCCCTCGCCACAAACTCGGACTCCGATCCGGACATTCTTATCACTGGCTCTTTGCTGACGCTTGCACGCATGGCGGGAAGCAGCGGCGAAGAGGCGCTGAGAGATGGCACGCTGGAAATAACAGGGGACGTTCGAACCGCCAAAGCGTTTCAGGAGTTGCTCGACTGCGCGAAGCCCGATATCGAGGAAGAGTTATCTTCGCTGATCGGAGATGCAGCTGCGCATCGGCTTGGAAAATTCGCCAGGGGTGTTGGCAGCTGGTCTCGTGATGCTCGCTCTACGATGGGCTCGAATGTTCGCGAGTTTTTGCAGGAAGAAAGCCGCGATTTACCGAGCCGCTACGAGGTTGAGCGTTTCACTGAGCAACTGGATGCTCTGCGAGATGACGTTGCTCGCCTTGAGGCCAGGTTCGATCGTCTCGGCGACGGAGCCTGACTTTGCCACGCTGGCGCATTCTTCGACGGGTTCTCACTATCCAGCGCATCCTGGTCAAGTACGGGCTGGACGACTTTATCCGCGAGACGCACTTACTGAGACCGCTGCGGTTTTTCTTTTATGCCTTGCCTCGCCGGCGCGACACGTCTGCGCCTCTCGGCGAACGCATTCGGCTGGCGCTCGAAGAACTGGGCCCGATCTTTGTCAAGTTCGGCCAGGCGCTATCAACTCGACGTGATCTCTTGCCGGTGGATATTGCGGACGAACTCGCCAAGCTGCAGGACAGCGTGCCGCCTTTTCCGTCTGAACAAGCCGTCGCCATTCTCAACGAGGTTTATGGCGAACCGGTAGAACAAGTCTTCAAGCGCTTTGATACCGAACCGCTCGCGGCGGCATCCATTGCGCAGGTGCATACGGCGCAGCTGCAAAACGGTCAGGAGGTCGTGGTCAAACTGTTGCGGCCGGGCGTACAGGAACAGATTGAAGGTGACCTCGACGTACTCCGCATGATCGCAGGTCTTGCCGCGAAGTACTGGGAACACGGCAAGCGCTTGCGGCCTCTTGATATTGTGGCCGAGTACGAGCGAACCATTATTGACGAGCTCGACCTGATGCGCGAAGCGGCTAATGCAGCGCAGCTCAAACGAAACTTCGGCGCGTCGGACATGCTGTATGTCCCGGATGTCTACTGGGATTACTGTCGACCCGAAGTGCTCGTACAGGAACGCATCTACGGTATTCCAATTAGCGATATGGGTGCGCTGCGCGAATCCGGCGCGAACATCCAGGTACTGGCAGAGAATGGTGTCGAAATCTTCTTCACCCAGGTATTTCGCCACAATTTCTTTCACGCGGACATGCATCCGGGCAACATATTCGTAATTGCTACTGATCCCAACAAACCGAAGTACGCCGCGGTAGATTTTGGCATCGTTGGCACACTTAGCCCTGAGGATCGTCACTACCTTGCCAGTAACTTCCTCGCGTTTTTTGATCGTGACTATCACCGCATCGCGAAACTGCATATCGATTCCGGCTGGGTACCGGAGGGCACTCGCGTCGATCAGCTGGAAACAGCAGTGCGCACAGTTTGCGAGCCGATCTTCAACAAACCGCTAGCGGAAATATCGTTCGCACAGGTGTTAATGCGCTTGTTCCGCGTCGCGCAACGATTCAATGTCGAAATTCAGCCGCAGATGATTCTCCTGCACAAAACTCTCTTCAATATCGAAGGTCTCGGCCGCGAGTTGTACCCGCAGCTTGATCTCTGGAAGACCGCTCATCCGGTGCTGAAGCGCTGGATGAACGAACAGGTTGGACCACGTGCGGTGCTCGACGACTTCCGCGAAAACCTGCCGCAACTGCGTCAGTCGTTGCGCGACCTGCCAACCGTGCTCAAGCAGATTGCCGACCAGGCATCATTGGAAGATCCGGCTGGCAGGAAGCAAGTGGACGAAATTCAGAAGCTGCGAGCGGATATGCGGGAACAGCAGCGCCAGCGTTACTGGCTTACCGCTACGGCAACCGGTGTTATCAGTGGCACTTTGTTGCTGGCTCTCGAGGGCAACGTCTATTTGGCCGCTGCACTGTACGCCATTGCTGCTATTACGGCTTTTGTCGCCCGCCCGCGGCGCGACTAGAGGTTGTTGATTATGTTTTTGCGACAACTCGCCAGGCTTTTCCTCTGGATGGGTGGATGGACAGTTGTTGGCGGCGTGCCGAATGTCCGCAAAGCCGTGGTTATTGCCGCGCCCCACACGTCGAACTGGGATGGTTTCTGGGCCATGGTCTACAAGGCTTACATCGGCATGGACATTAGCTGGTTCGTAAAGGACTCGATGTTTTGGTTTCCTCTCGGCAATCTGCTGCGGGCTTTTAACGGAGTTCCCCTCGATCGGAGCAAGGCCCGCTCTGCCGTCAGCGAAGCGATCGCCGCCTTCGACAAGAGTAATCAATTCTATTTTGCCCTGGCCCCTGAGGGCACGCGCAGAAAAACCCGTGGCTGGAAGAGTGGCTTCTACCGCATTGCCGATGGCGCCAATGTGCCAGTGGTACTCGCGTTTCTTGATTACCAAGGCAAGAGGCTGGGAATCGGCCCGACATTGACGCTGACCGGCGACAAGGATGCCGACCTCGCGATTTGCCGCTCGTTTTACGATTCAATTGGCGGACACACACCCGAAAAAACAAGCCCGGTTGTGTTTGCACACTAGTTCGAACAATGACAAACAACGAAAATCCATCGAGACCGCATCGTCCGATTCGCAGTTTTGTGCGTCGTACCGGACGACTAACGCCACCGCAACAACGCGCATTGACAGAGCTATGGCCAGCCTACGGTGTCGATCCTGGCAGTGCGGTAATTGATCTGGACGCCGTGTTCCGTCGAACCGCACCACGGGTACTTGAAATCGGTTTTGGCAACGGTGAAACGCTCGTGCAACAGGCCGCTGACAATCCCGACTGTGATTATCTCGGCATCGAGGTTCACGAGCCGGGCGTTGGGCATTGTTTGCTACGCACACAAAGCGCCGCCATTTCCAACCTGAGGTTGATCGCACACGACGCGATTGAGGTGCTTGAGGCACATGTGCCGCTCGGCTCCTTGCGGCGAATTAACCTCTATTTCCCCGACCCGTGGCCGAAGAAACGACATCATAAACGTCGCATTATTCAGCCTGCATTCCTCAAGCTGTGTGCAGATCGCCTGGCAGAAGGTGGTGCACTTCATGTCGCAACGGATTGGGCGAATTACGCAGAGCACATCGATGAAACGCTTGCAAAGTCGGACCTGTTTCGTTGCAGCGAACGCCGCGAGCATGATGGTGACCAACCGCTCGATCGGCCGATGACGAAGTTTGAACGTCGCGGCCTCAGGAAGGGCCACCGAATCTGGGACTGGCGGTTCGAAAAACTTTGATAACTGTCGCGGCTAAAGCCGCTCCCCCAG
>RCNB010001020.1_pt1 | contig 17963 bp, 13 predicted proteins | sample 2041321 | NCBI WGS metagenome assembly RCNB01 (sample SAMN09708232, study PRJNA481090) | Marine sediment metagenome, whole genome shotgun sequencing project. | reverse complement strand
ATGACCGTTGTGGGGACTGCCCAGCCAAGCGCAGAATCAACAAACCCGTTGTCCGGATCGAGCGTGAGAATTCTCTCGTATATTTGTCGTTTCCGGTCAGCCGCTTCTTCCGCAGAAATATCACCCTCCACACCCAGAAAATAGATGGCATAGACCAACCACTCGTGCGCCGGCACATAGTCCGGGTCAATCTCCAACGCCTGGTCCAGAAGCTGTTGCATTTTTCTCCCGGTCCCCTCGCCTCTCCTTTCCTCGATCTGCTTAGCTTGCTGCGTTAATGCTAGCACCAGAGGATCGGTCGGTCTTGATTTGGGCAAAGGTTGAAGCAATTTTAATTGCAGGTTCTGAGCAACATCAGCTGCGATCTCGTCCTGAATCAAGAAGACATTTTCCAGTTTTCGGTCATAGGTTTTTGACCACAGATGCGTGTCCGTTTTCGCTTCTATCAACTGCGCAGTGACTCTGATCAGATCGCCGGATTTTCGTACGGATCCTTCCAGTATGTGGCCAACATCCAACCGTTCGGCAATCTCACGGACCTCAATGTCTTTCCCTTTGAAAGAAAATGCGGATGACCTCGAAATGACGCGTAGCTCTCGAATTTGGGCCAACAGATTGAGGACTTCCTCTGCGACCCCATCAGCGAAGAACTCTTGCTCCGGATCTGAACTCATGTTTACAAAGGGCATCACGGCGATCGACCGATCACCATAGACTCCGATAACCGCATCCGACCTCGCCTCTTCGGCCACCTCTAATTCACGCGTCGCCGCTCTGTCAGGAGCCAGAACGAACTTATCAAACGCAAAGAATGAAACCGCTAAAACCAAAGCCATAATTATTGCGGCATCAAACTTCCGGGTCGAAATTTCCGATGATGTTGGGGTTCCACCAGCATGAGCATCATCATCGATCGTCAGGCCATCGGGCGTGAACTCAAATACCCAAGCCGCAACCAGGGCAGGAACAAATCCAATAGAGAAGATGATGACGACAATGCGAATTGCCTTGTCTGAAAATCCGAATGCCGGGAATATCGTTTCAACGACCTGGATGACCAGCCAGGCTACGACGATGTAGGCCGTTGCTACACGGATTACGTTTCGACGCTGCAGTTCTTTGAGTAAAGACATCTCAACTACGGAGCAGCGGCAACCTCTATGACGACGTTCCACATGTATTGAACGAAATCGACAAACGCTTCCTCGGAGATACGCTCGTTATCTCCGTGGGCACCGAAGCCACTGTTCAACTCTTCTATTGTTCGTGCCGACCCGACCCCGTAGGCCTGCATTCCTTTCGCCCTGACCTGAGCCATGTCGGTCGCGCCGGTTTGCATTATCGGTAGCACGGTGGCGGATGGGTACATCCGTTTTGCAACACGTTCCAATGTTTGGAACATCTCATTGTCGATTTCGGACGGCGGTGCAACCGGTCGATAAATATGCTCCGGCACGATCTCGACGCGCGGGTCATCGATCACTTCGGCCAGCTTGGCATAAAATTCCTCAGCGTTTTCGTCCGGCAGCATCCGTATATCGAGAATCGCGCTCGCTTCTGAAGGGATTACATTCTTTCGAAACCCTGCGTCTATGACTGTTGGCGCAACAGACGTGCGCGATATCGAATAGTGGTAGGGAAAATTCTCGATGAAGTACTGCTGGATGGCTTCGCTCTCTTCAGGATTCTCTATATTGTTGTATCGGAATGCGTCTTCTTCATTCGAAATCTCAGCCATACGCTGAAAATAGGCTCTGGTCGTTTCATTAAATCGGACTTCTGTATGCCACGTTCCCGCTTTCGTGACTGCATTGGCGAGAATCAACACGGCATTTTGCAAAGTCGGCATCGAGCCATGGCTCGGCTTCGCTCGCGCTACCAGCGTCACTCGGCGCGGCATCTTTTCGGTCGTCTCTATTCCAACTCTGGTTACCGTATCGTCCTGAATGACGTTTTGCCCACCTTCCGCCAATACATATTCGGCATCGATCACATCGAAGTGATGCTCCACCATATAGTTGATTCCAACCTCCGGCGTTCCCTCCTCCCCGGACTCTGCGAGAAAAATAACGTCACGATCAAGCTCTACGCCGTAACGCTTCAATAGCTTCATCACCATCAATCCTGCTGCGACATTATCCTTATCGTCCAAGGCGCCGCGACCATAGACAAATCCGTCCTGCCGCATTCCACTAAATGGGTCCGCATACCATTTGTCCGCTTGAACTCCGACAACGTCGGTATGACCCATAATCAATAACGGTCGCTTTGAACCATTGCCCTTCGCGCGCGCTACAAGATTGGCTCGAGATTCGTCGAGTGCGTATGTCTTCGATGCTATTCCCGCTTCGTCGAGCGCGCCTTTGAGGTAGCTAACGACCTTGGTCTCGTTGCCTGGCGGATTGCGGGAGTCAATCTGAATCAGCTCAACGAGGTGCTCGATGGACTCCTCGCCAACCGCGTCCCAATCAACCAGGTAGGTCTTCTGGGCATTTGCCGCGGTAGCGACAATCATGAAAAACATTATGAAAATCAACCGCATACTTGCAATTCTCGTCAAGCGCTTGGGGAGCACGAATAGCGATACTAGCCTATTTTTTTGAACAAGAAGAGCGCGAAGTTGGTTTAGTCCGAGAGCACTGCTTTGAGGTGCTTTCGGAATCGCTCCCCGGTATCGGGATGGCTCAGCCCGTAAGCCACTGTTGCCTGCAGATAGCCAATCTTGCTACCGCAGTCGTAACGTACACCGCCAAACGAGTATGCGTAGACGGGCGACTCATCCAATAACGCCGCAATTGCGTCGGTCAGCTGTATTTCTCCGCCAGCGCCTTTTCCGATGTGTTCCAACTTGTCGAAAATCTCCGGTGCCAACAAGTATCGGCCAACGACGGCCGAGTTCGACGGAGCATCCTCCGGAGCAGGTTTCTCGACGATTTCGGTAATTCGGCTCATGTTGTCCGCATCTACTGCGACGATGCCGTAACTGGACGTATTTTCACGGGGCACGGTTTCCACCGCGATTACGCTGCCGTTGTGCTTGGCGTACTCGTCTGCCATTTGAGAAAGGCATCCGGGATCGCCAGCGATCAGGTCATCTGCGAGGTGCACGAAGAACGGTTCGTCGCCGACGGCAGGACGTGCGCACAGAACGGCATGCCCCAGTCCCAACGGCTTACCTTGTCGAATGTAAATACAGGACACGCCAGGCGGCACGATGTTCTGTATCGAATTGAGTAGTTCATCCTTGCCGGCATCCGTCAGCGCCTGCTCCAGCTCGGGGTCGGTATCGAAGTGGTCTTCAATAGCGCGTTTGGAACTACCGGTGACAAAGACGAGCTTGGTTGCGCCGGCATCAATCGCCTCTTCAACCGCATACTGAATGAGCGGCTTATCGACGATCGGCAGCATTTCCTTCGGGCTGGCTTTGGTCGCAGGAAGAAATCGCGTACCGCGTCCGGCAACCGGAAATACCGCTGCTCTTACTGTTTGCCCCACTCGACTACTCCACCGCACCAAGAATTCGCATCATAGCCAAAATGTGCAGCTCGCGTCTTGAACAGCGTCACGTTCGGCAGTGCAAAAAGGGTCGCACAAGGAGCGAACTCGTGCGACCCCCGAGATAGTCATTACCCCGATGGCAATCGCCGATACTATTTCTTCTTCGTTGCCGATACCTTGATGTCTGAGCGGTTTCTTTCGACCGTTCGCTCACCGATGCCTTTGACCAGAGAAAGATCGTCGACGCTGCGAAAAGGACCGTGCTTTTCGCGGTACTCAACAATGGCCTTGGCTTTGGACAGACCAATGCCGTTCAATTCTGCGGAAATGGTCTCGGCATCCGCGGTATTGACATCTACCTGGCCCGCAAATGATCCCGCTGACACCATCAGCAGACCGAGTGCAGTCAAAATTTTCAAGATTCTCATCATAAGCTCCTTCAGTTTTACTTTGGAAAAAGCAGCTTATGCGCACACAGCGATTCCGGCCGCAGCCGAAATTGCGGCGTTACTATGGAAATGAAACCTGGAAGTCGGGTCTAACGGTTGGTGATGCTGTGCTGCAACACCGTATCGAACTGTACTCGCGACGCTGGCCGCTGAGTTTCCCAGTTTCGGCAACTGGGGCATTGCCAAAGCAGGCGCTGGCTTGAGAAACCGCATTCCTGACATTGATACCGAGGCGTCGCGCTGGCCAACTTGGATAACGCGCCACGAACCTTGGCGAGCGCGGAGTCGCTTGAACCCTTGTCGCCCTCCGACAGCTGCTGCAGACCAATGAACTCGCCCAGCGTCGGTTCATTCAACATGTAATTCTCGACGCAATCATCGATGACCGGAATACCGCCAAGGTCGTTTACGATTGCCGTGTAGGCAACCAGCGAACTCATTTCGGGATTCTTTTTCAGCAAGGCCGTAAGTGCTGCCTGCAGTTCTGCCGCTTGGTTCTCCCGAACGTAGATCGAAACGATCTCGGGCAATGCTTCGGCAATTAGATACGTGTTCTCATCAATAATGCGGTGATAGAGTTTCAGTGCCGTCTTGTTATCGTCTGTATCACGAGCGATGTGTGCGCGAGTCAGCGCACCTCGCATTGTCCTGGGGCGGCCCGATTGCGCGCGCTTCACATACTTGCGAGCAGACGCGTAGTCTTTTTTCTCTGCAGCCGCTTCAGCCAGTTCACAATTGTAGTGTGCGATCTGCAAGGCCAGCGAACGGCCCCCCAGGACTTCAAGCCGCTGCCCCGCGTCGATCGCTTTCTCCCAGTCGCGTTCTTGCTCGTAGATCCCGCCTAGAGCCTCAAGGGCTTGTACCTGAAATCGAGACCCTTGCGCCAGGCGCACGAACAGCTTCTCCGCTCGATCCAGTAAGCCCGCGCTCAGATAGTCTTTGGCAAGCGAGTACAAGGCCTGATCGCGTTGTTCGGACGCGAGGTCGGGTCTGGCGATGATGTTCTGGTGAATGCGGATCGCTCTGTCGACTTCACCGCGTCGGCGAAACAAGCTACCGAGCGCAAAGTGAGTCTCTATCGTTTTGTCGTCGACCCGAACCATGCGCAAAAAATGTTCCAGCGCCTGATCAGTTTGCTCGTTGAGCAGAAAGTTGAGACCTTTCAGATAGTCGATATTGAGCGGCGGTGGCGCCTCTTCAGTGTCGCGCTCGCCGAATCGACCCATTGCCCAACCGGCCGCGCCGAGCAAAAGAAACAGGCCCGCGAGAAGTAATGTGGATTCAGTCGGCATCGCTTAGCGGCAATTTACGCAAACTGCTGACTTCATGCTCCGACATGCGGAGGGAGCGACGTAGCATGCGGCGTTCATTTGAAATTTTGAACGCATACAAACCCATACAAACGATACCGAAAAGCCAACCGACTGCGAACGCAACCGTAAATGCGAGTGAAACCGGGGAACTGATTTCCCAGTGAAGGAGTTTGATGCTGACCTCACCTGGATTGCCGGCCGTGAATACGACCATCGCAGTGAATATCAGGACGATCAATAAAGCGAGCCCGATACGCTTGAGAATAATCAATTTCTAGGTAGTCAGTTCTTAATAGGAAAGTGACGACTGGCGTCGACGCGTTCGCGCAAGTCTTTGCCGGGCTTGAAGTGCGGCACGTATTTGCCAGACAACGCGACAGCTTCGCCTGTTTTCGGATTACGCCCGATACGAGGCGGACGATAGTGCAGTGAGAAGCTTCCGAAACCTCGGATTTCGATTCGCTGTCCCTGTGCAAGGGAGTCACTCATGAGATCCAGCAAATGCTTAACCGCTAACTCAACATCCTTGGCTGGGAGGTGTTTTTGTTTGCGAGAGATCGCTTCAATAAGTTCTGATTTTGTCATATTACCTATCGCCGTTCCGTTTGCTTACCGTAACCCACGGATATTAAAGGTAATAATAGCCCAGACCAGACGGTCTGGGCTACCTTTTTTACTTATTATTTGCTTCCGCCGGACAATTTCTCCTTCAGAAGCTCTCCAAGAGTGGTTCCGACAGGGGCTGCGGATGAATCAGACTTGTAGCTGCTGACTGCTTCCTGCTCCTCGTGAACCTCTTTGGCCTTGATCGATAGCGCAACCATACGGCTTTTGCGATCAACGTTGGTGAACTTGGCTTCGATCTCTTCACCGACCTTGATCATCGTACGGGCATCTTCAACCCGGCCGCGAGCCAACTCAGAAGCACGCAGGGAGCCAAATACTCCGTCGCCGAGATCGACCATCGCGCCGCGCGCATCAACTTCAGTAACCGTACCGGTAACGATTGAGTTCTTCGGATGGGCCGCGAGCCAGCCTGAGAACGGATCTTTCTCAAGTTGCTTGATACCCAGCGAAATACGCTCACGCTCGGAGTCGATCGCGAGAACAGCTGCCTCGATCTCCTGACCCTTCTTGTAATTACGTACGGCTTCTTCGCCGGGGTAATCCCAGGAAATATCAGAAAGATGCACGAGACCGTCGATACCACCGTCAAGTCCGATGAAGATACCGAAGTCCGTGATCGATTTGATCTGACCGGATACTTTGTCGGAGCGGTTAAAGGTCGCGGAGAACTCAGCCCATGGATTCGATTTGCACTGCTTAACACCCAGCGAAATTCGACGACGTTCTTCGTCAATTTCAATCACCATGACTTCAACTTCTTCGCCAACCTGAACAACGCGAGAAGGGTTAACGTTCTTGTTGGTCCAATCCATTTCAGATACGTGAACCAAACCTTCAACGCCGTCCTCAATCTCAACGAAGCAACCGTAATCAGCGATGTTCGTAACCTTACCGAACATACGTGTCTGCGGCGGATAACGACGTGCGAGATCCTGCCAAGGATCATCTCCAAGCTGTTTCATGCCAAGCGATACACGCTGACGTTCACGGTCGAACTTAAGAATCTTAACGTCGATTTCCTGGCCCACTTCAACAATCTCGGAAGGATGCTTAACGCGCTTCCAGGCCATATCCGTAATATGCAGGAGACCATCGATACCGCCGAGGTCGACGAATGCGCCGTAGTCGGTGAGGTTCTTGATGATTCCTTTAACTGTTTTGCCTTCCTGAAGCTCTTTAAGGAGAGCCTCACGTTCTGCGGAGAATTCTTTCTCAACCACAGCACGGCGGGATACGACGACGTTGTTACGTTGCTGATCCAGTTTGATGACCTTAAATTCGAGTTGCTTACCTTCAAGGTAAGCGGGGTCCCGAACCGGACGAACATCAACCAATGAACCCGGCAGGAATGCGCGGACATTGTCGATTTCGACGGTAAAGCCACCCTTGACGCGACCATTGATAACGCCCTCAACAACGGCACCTTCTTCAAAGGCCTTCTCAAGATCGATCCAGGTACGCGCTCGAATCGCTTTCTCGCGGGAGAGCTTGGTCTCACCGAAACCGTCTTCAACGGCATCGAGTGCGACTTCAACCTCATCACCGACGGCGAGTTCGGCGTCACGCTTGTCGTTCTTGAATTCTTCTTTAGGGATAACGGCCTCAGACTTGAGACCTGCGCTGACGATGACAACATCGTCATTGATTGCCACCACAATGCCGGTGATGATTGAACCCGGTTTTATTTGTTGACTGGCAAAACTTTCTTCAAATAATTCAGCAAAACTTTCAGACATGTTAGTTAATCCAAGGGGACTTAAATTTCCCCGCCCAATTAAGCCGATACGCGTCCTGCTATCGACGGTCATTAAAAAAAGGAGCGAACATCCTGTTCGACCCTATCCATTTACCTATCCTTAGAATTTAGAGTTCTGCGACCCACTCGAGAACTGTATTGGTAACAGCCTCTATGGAAAGCCCGGAAGAATCCAGAATTCTGGCATCCTTTGCTGGCTTCAGCGGAGCTACCGATCGCTCGGTATCTCTGCGGTCACGGTCCTCTATGTCCCGCGAAAGGGCGGCAAGGCTAACATCCGTACCCTTGTCTTTCAACTGCTTATGACGCCTTCTGGCGCGTTCCTCAGCACTGGCCGTAAGGAAGATTTTTACCGAAGCGGAAGGAAATACGTGGGACCCCATATCGCGGCCATCAGCCACCAATCCCGGCGCCTGCTGGAAGGCCCTCTGGCGCGCCAAAAGGGACTCTCGAACCGCCGGTATTGCGGCCACGATTGAGGCCCCTGCCCCGGTCGACTCCTTACGAACCGACAGCGTAACGTCCTCGCCATCCAGTCGAATGCGCTCGGATCCATCTTCATTACTATCAAAACGTACATCGAGGTCGCTGGCGATCGCGGCCACGGCCTCGGAATTTTCGAGGCTGACTCCCCGTTTTCCGGCAGAAATAGCCGTCAATCGATAAAGGGCGCCACTGTCCAGCAAATGGTAGTTCAGTGCCTCGGCCACACGCCGCGCGATTGTGCCTTTCCCTGAACCGCTGGGCCCGTCGATGGCAATTACCGGAATTAAGGTCACTGTCACCTTAATTCGCGCTTGTTGGGTGGATTTCGGCGCCGAGGGCAGCCATCGTGTCGCAAAACCCGGGAAACGACGTATCTACGGCAGCAACATCTTCGACAGTCACCTCATCCAAAGCGATGGTTCCAGCGATTGCCAGAGACATCGCGACACGGTGATCTCCGAAGCTCTGCACAGTGCCGCCACCAAATCGTCCGCCATGAACGACAGCGCCATCGTCCGTTTCGTCAATCTGGATTCCGAGTATCCGCATGCCATCGGCCATCGCTGCAATGCGGTCACTCTCTTTTACCCGGAGCTCACCGATGCCCGAAAAGTGCGTGGTCCCGACGGCGGCCGCCGCCGCGACAAACAAAACCGGGAATTCGTCTATCGCGAGCGAAACCAGGCCTGGATCTACCGCACCGCCTTTTAGCGTTGACGACCGGACCCGAATATCAGCCACCGGTTCTTCACCGAGAAGCTGCGGATTTTCCAATACGATATCGGCACCCATACCTTGCAGAATATCAATGACGCCCGTGCGCGTCGGATTAATACCCACTTCTTTAATCTGAACGTCGGCATTTTTCGCTAACAAAGCAGCGAGAATCACAAACGAGGCTGATGACAAGTCGGCCGGTACTCTTACATTGCAGCCGCGCAGTTTCTGCCCGCCTTCCAAAGCGATGGTTCTGTTGTTAACCGAAACTTCGACACCCATGGAACCGAACATTCGCTCCGTGTGGTCCCGGGTGACGGCCGGCTCTGTCACGCTCGTCGTCCCGTCCGCGTAAAGTCCTGCCAATAGAACGGCTGATTTGACCTGTGCGCTGGCCATCGGCAGATCGTAATGAATGCCTTGCAGTCGCATTCCGCCAGAGATTTGCAGCGGCGGCGTACCATCGCAATCACTTTCGATAGCGGCACCCATCATCGTTAGCGGCTTGATGATGCGGCCCATCGGTCGGCCATTCAGTGACTCGTCGCCCGTCAAAACACTGCTGAACGTCTGTCCACTCAGTAACCCGGCCATTAATCGCATCGCCGTTCCCGAGTTGCCGAGATCCAGATCGCCATTGGACCCGCGCAAGCCGCGTAACCCGACACCTTCAATCGACATCTCGGTCGCGCTGGGTTGTTGAATATCGACGCCCAACGATCGCATCGCTGCAAGCGTTGCAAGGCAATCCTCGCCGGCCAGGAATCCACTGACTTCGGTTCGACCTTCCGCGACGCTGCCAAGCATCAGCGCACGATGAGATACAGATTTATCCCCTGGCACAGTGACAGTGGCATCGCAAACCCTGGATGGAGTTACCTGAAAGCGCATTGAATAGACTTCTTAGCCGATCGCCTTGGGATAGGCGCCAAGCACTCTGAATAGCGAGCTGTTCTTCTCCAGCTTCGCCAATGCTTCGGATACGGGTGATTCTTCAGCGTGTCCTTCAATGTCGATAAAGAACACGTAATCCCACTTCTTGCGTCGTGATGGGCGCGATTCGATGCGAGACATGTTGACGCCCTGCTCGGCAAAGGGCTGCAGAAGAGTGTGCAGGACACCGGCGCCACCCGCCGTATCACTGGTGGATACAAGAATTGTCGTCTTGTCTTCGCCACTGGCTGCGAGCAGTTTTCGGCCCACCACCAGAAATCGAGTCGCATTGTCTGGACGGTCTTCGACATTGTTGACCATGATCTTGAGCTCGTAGACGTCTGCCGCGACCTCGGGACCAATCGCCGCGGTGCCATCTTCGTCGCGTGCGCGTCTGGCACCGGCTGCATTGCTCGACATGCCGATCAATTCAACGTGTGGCAAATACTCCCGCAACCATCCGCGGCATTGCGCCAGTGATTGCTCATGCGCACAGATTCGGTCGATGTTCTCGAGCCCGGCAACCTTGCTCATTAAGTGTTGTTCGATCTTCAACTCAATTTCGCCTGCAATTTTGAGCGGCGAAGTGAGGAACATGTCCAATGTGCTGTTGACCGAGCCTTCGGTCGAGTTTTCGATCGGCACGACACCAAAATCGGCCGCGCCACATTCGACCTCCTGAAACACCTCGTCGATCGAATGAAACGGTAATGCCCGAACCGAGTGACCGAAGTGTTTGAACACAGCGGTTTGGGTAAACGTTCCCTCGGGACCGAGAAAACCGATTTTCAGTGGTTCCTGCTGCGCGAGACAGGCGGACATGATCTCGCGGAAAAGACGCAACATTTCGTCGTCGCGCATCGGGCCTTTGTTACGCTCAAGCACAGATCTTAGAACTTCCGCTTCGCGTTCCGGCCGGTAGTAATCGACCGCAGAACCGAGGTCACCCTTAGCAACGCCAACTTGCTGTGCAATGGTCGCACGCTCATTGATGAGTGTCTGAAGACGCTCATCAATATCGTTGATATGTTTGCGGATCTCAGTGAGATCCAGGGTCTTTGAGTTTTTGCTCGCGCCGGCCATGCCTTACCAGTCCTAAAATCCCAATGGAATCCTGAGGTTATACAGGCTTACCAAGATTTCGCAACATCAGGACACCCTCAATGGAGCCGATTGCGTCGAGCAGTTCCTGCGTTGGCTCGCCGTTGACGTCGACGATGCTGTAGGCGAACTCACCAACGGACTTATTCAATAAGTCTTCGATATTCAAACCGGCATTTGCAATACAGGTTGATACCTGGCCCACCATGTTCGGCACATTTGCATTAGCCAACGTGATGCGCCAAGAGTCGAGCCTCGGCAAGCGAGCTTCCGGGAAGTTCACAGAGAACCGAACATTTCCGTTCTCCAGATAATCCTTCACGTTTTCGGCGACCATAATCGCGCAGTTCTCTTCCGCTTCAGCTGTCGATGCACCCAAGTGCGGCAAGGCAACGGCTTTCGGGTGCGCAATCAATTCCGGCGTCGGAAAATCCGTCACAAAAGCGTGCAGCTTGCCACTATCCAGGGCAGCAATGGCTGCAGCATCATCAACGATTCCACCACGAGCGAAATTGACCAGCACGCTGCCATCATTCATGAGTGCAAGCCGGCCCGCGTTGACAAGGTTGCGTGTCGCATCTATCAGAGGAACGTGCAAGGTAACGAAATCGGCATGCTGAAACAGCTGATCCAAAGTGTCCGCTTGCTCTACGCCGGATGACAACTGCCATGCGTTCTGAACCGTAATTGCCGGGTCGAAACCAACTACTTTCATGCCGAGTGCCAACGCAGCGTTCGCGACCTCAACACCGATAGCCCCGAGTCCGATGACGCCGAGCGTTTTCCCTGGCAGTTCAAACCCGACAAACTGTTTCTTGCCAGCTTCAACCGCCTTGTTAAGCGCGTCGCCGGACTCTTCCAGCGAAGCTACATAATCGCTGGCACGACAAAGATTTCGCGCACCGATCAACATGCCTGCAATTGCGAGTTCTTTGACAGCATTTGCGTTTGCACCGGGTGCATTGAATACCGGAACACCGCGCGCGCTCATCGCATCGATAGGAATATTGTTAGTCCCCGCCCCTGCACGTCCAATCGCTGCAACAGTCGACGGAATTTCCATATCATGCATATTCTGTGAACGAAGCAATATGGCGTCAGGATGTGTAATTTCGGACGCTACTTCATAACGCTCTCTGGGCAAATGGCGTAAACCGGCGACGGCGATGTTATTAAGTGTGAGTATTTTGAACATTCGTATTCTCTCTTGCGAAGCGGCTAGGCCGGCTCAGCCATGGGTCCGTTCGAATTCAGCCATAAACGCGATCAAGGCATCGACAGCCTCTTCATTTACAGCGTTATAAATTGATGCGCGCATGCCACCAACAGAGCGATGGCCCTTCAGGTTGGTTAGCCCTGCGGCATGACTCTCCTTAAGGAAACGAGCGTCGAGCTCAGCATCCGCCAGAATAAATGGCACGTTCATCCTGGACCGGCAGTCAATCGCTACCGGGTTTGAGTAAAACGCGGAATCGTCGATCGCTGCGTAAAGTTTGCTCGATTTCCGACCGTTGACGTCAGCCATTGCTTCGACGCCACCTTTATCGAGCAACCATTGAAAAACCAGGTCCGCGACATACCACGCGAACGTCGGCGGTGTATTCGTCATGGAGTCGGAGTCCGCATAGGACTTCCAGGTCATCAGATGAGGATTGTTTGGCCGAACCCGATCAAGCAACTCGTTCTTTACAATCACCAGAGTAATTCCGGCAGGCCCGATGTTCTTCTGTGCGCCTGCGTATATGACGCCGAACTGACTTACGTCGATCGGTCGAGACAAAATGTTGCTCGACATATCGGCAACCAGTGGCACGTCCCCGCCCGGTACGAAATTGAATTCAACACCGGCAATAGTTTCATTGGGCGTGTAATGCAAGTACGCCGCATTCTCGCTGCGGAGCCAGGTTGACTCATCAGGAATATAGGTGAAGTTCTTATCGGAAGAGTCTGCCGCAACATTGGCGTTGCAAAACTTCGCTGCTTCACCGGCTGCCTTTTTCCCCCAACTTCCTGTCACGACATAGTCAGCCGTGTCTTCAGGCGTCGAAAGATTCAACGGCGCCATTGCCATCTGCAGGGTCGCACCGCCTTGCGGAAACAACACGCTGTAGTCATCCGGGACACTCAGCAAGTTACGCAGGTTTGCCTCGGAACGAGCGGCCAGTTCGACGAACTGTTTGCCTCGATGACTGACCTCCATGACCGACATCCCTGTACCTTGCCAGTCAAAAATATCTGCGTGAATTTGTTCGAGTACTTCGAGCGGAAGCGCGGCCGGGCCGGCACTGAAATTGTAGACGCGAGACATGTCGCTTTGGTCCTTCGGGTTATTGAGTGGCTGCTGGTGAGCTATATTAGGTCGCGTATTGTTACGCTTTGAAGTCGTAATTGCACTACATAATTCGGGATAACGATATAGCGAAAATCGAAGGTCTCAATCGCTTAAATCGCACCGTTTTGGTGCATTACTCTTCGTCTTCCTCAATAGCCTCAATGCGTGCCAGACCAACGAGTCTTTGACCTTTTCCAACGCGAATCAGTCGAACACCCTGCGTGTTTCGCCCCATGATCGAAATATCATCGACGCCGGTCCGAACTAAAGTACCGTTTGAGCTAATTAGCATGACCTCATCGTCGTCAGCCACCTGCAAGGCGCCGACCGTCTTTCCGTTTCTGTCAGTTGTCTGAATCGCGATCACGCCCTGGCCACCACGACCTTGCACCGGAAAATCATCCATCGGGGTTCGTTTGCCGTAGCCATTTTCGGTCGCTGTGAGAATCAATCCCTCACGCATAATGGAAAGCGCGATAACTTCATCGCCAGCGGGCAATTTGATGCCTCTGACGCCTGCAGCGCCGCGGCCCATTGGACGAACATCTTCTTCCTTGAATCGAATCGACTTGCCATGACTCGCGACTAACAAGACCTCCGCTTCGCCGTCGGTTATCTCGACGTTGACGAGCTTGTCGTCATTGCGTAAATCGATCGCAATAATTCCGTTTGCTCGCGGGCGTGAGAATTGACTTAACGGCGTTTTCTTAACTGTGCCTGCCGATGTCGCCATGAATACGAAATGACCGTCCTCATATTCACGAATTGGCAGCACTGCGTTGATGCGCTCCCCATCTTCAAGCGGTAACAGATTTACAATCGGTTTTCCGCGTGACCCGCGACTGGCTTGAGGGACCTGGAAGACCTTGAGCCAATACATCTTGCCGCGACTTGAGAAACACAGAATGGTGTCATGCGTATTTGCAACGAAGAGCTTGTCGACAAAATCTTCATCCTTAACCTTCGTTGCCGACCGGCCGCGGCCGCCACGTTTTTGAGCCTGATAAGTCTCAATCGGTTGCGCCTTGGCGTAGCCACCGTGTGACAGTGTGACCACAACTTCTTCTTCCGGAATCAGGTCTTCAACACTGAGGTCCGAGTGGTCCTGAACGATCTCCGTACGTCGTTCATCGCCGTAGACGTCCCGAACTTCAATCAACTCAGCCTTGATGACATCGAGTAACTCATCGGGGTTCGCCAAGATACTAGAAAACTCTTTAATTTTCTCCAGTACCTCTTTGTATTCTTTAATTATTTTATCTTGTTCAAGTCCCGTCAAACGATGCAGGCGCAAGTCCAGAATCGCCTGTGCCTGAACGGCGGACAGGCGGTAATTGCCATCGATGAGACCGGATTCCGTCTCCAGACCATCGGGTCGGGTATCCATATCGCCAGCACGCTCGAGCATGCCGGTTACCGCGCCGGGCGCCCAGTCCTTGGCCATAAGACCGACCTTCGCCTCAGCAGGAGAAGCTGACGCTTTGATCATCGCTATGACTTCGTCGATATTCGCAAGCGCAACGGTCTGCCCTTCCAGAACATGGGCGCGATCCCGAGCCTTACGTAGGTCAAAGATCGTACGACGTGTTACGACTTCGCGGCGATGCGAAAGGAATGCCTCAAGAATCTGCTTCAGGTTTAGGAGCTTCGGCTGGCCGTCGTGCAACGCCACCATATTGATGCCGAACACACTTTGCATCGATGTCTGTTTGTACAGATTATTCAGGACGACATCACTGATTTCACCGGTCTTGAGCTCAATATAAATACGCATGCCGTCTTTGTCGGACTCATCGCGTAGCTCACTGATACCCTCGATTTTTTTCTCACGAACCAGGTCTGCGATCTTTTCTATCAGGCGCGCTTTGTTAACCTGATACGGCAGCTCGGTAACAATAATCGCTTCCTTGCCACGCGAATTGACTACCTCAACCGACGTGCGGGCACGAATATGCACCCGGCCTCGCCCCGTCCGGTACGCAGAATAGATTCCAGCGGCGCCATTGATGATGCCAGCGGTCGGGAAATCCGGGCCAGGTATGTGCTCCATCAGCCCCGGGACATCAATCATCGGATCTTCAATCAACGCCATGCAGGCATTGATCACTTCAGTCAGATTGTGCGGCGCAATATTTGTCGCCATGCCAACCGCGATGCCCGACGACCCGTTAACCAGCAAGGTGGGAATTCTTGTCGGCATCACCGACGGTTCGCTTTCAGAGCCGTCGTAGTTTTCCACGAGATCGACGGTCTCTTTGTCGATATCGGCGATCAACTCGTGCGCGATTTTAGCCATTCGCACTTCGGTGTATCGCATGGCAGCCGGCGAGTCGCCATCAACGGAGCCGAAGTTACCCTGCCCGTCGACGAGCATGTAGCGCATCGAAAACGGCTGCGCCATACGGACGATCGTATCGTAGACCGCGGAATCGCCGTGCGGATGGTATTTACCGATAACATCACCGACAACGCGGGCAGATTTCTTGTAGGGTTTGTTGTAGTCGTTATTGAGTACCCGCATCGCGTGCAGCACGCGACGGTGGACCGGTTTTAGACCATCACGAACATCGGGTAATGCGCGACCAACGATGACGCTCATCGCGTAGTCGAGATAGGACTGCTGCATCTCTTCTTCGAGACTTACAGACAGCAATTCCTGAGCAACTTCAGCCATATTTCCCTACTTTTCCTGCCTAAAACCCAAGCGTGATCCCGATCCGAGAAGCGGGTTCAAAGTGTCATTTTTTGTTGGATTTCAAGCGAATAATGTTGTGTTGATGCCGTGCTTGTTTCGGCTCTAAATTAACGGCCGGGTGAGGCTCAGAATAATACCATACCGAGTGCCGAAACAGCAGTGTTTTAGCCCCTTTCAGCGCTATTTAAAACGCCGCTGGAACTGGCCAAGATGACGCGTATACTCCCCCGACTATGCAGCATTGCGATACCTTGATTGCGCCCCGATGGTGCGTCCCTGTCGAACCGGCAAATACCGTCCTCACAAACCCCGGTATTGTCATCAATGACGGCCGGGTTACGGACGTCCTGCCACTCGCCGAGGCGCGTGACAAATATCAGGCAAGCGCCTTCATCGAAAAACCCGATCACCTTCTGATCCCGGGTTTTGTAAACACCCACACACATGCCGCTATGACGTTGATGCGGGGCCTTGCAGATGACATGCCGCTGGAGTCCTGGCTGAATAAGGGCATCTGGCCAACGGAAAAACGCTGGGTTGGCGCGGAAATGGTCCGGGACGGCACTGAGCTCGCCATAGCCGAGATGATTTCAGGTGGCACGACCTGCTTTAGTGACCAGTATTTCTTCCCGGAAATCGTCGCTGAGACAGCCGTGGACCTCAACATGCGAGCAATGGTTGGTACGCCGATCATTGAATTCCCGACCGCTTGGGCGAATGACGCGGCCGAGTACATGCACAAAGCGACCGAATTGGTGCATGACCCGTATGTCGACCATCCTCTGGTTTCGACCTGCTTTGCACCCCACTCCACCTTTGCGCTTTCCGACGAATCCTTCGTTGAGTTACGTGTCCTTGCCGATCAGCTGGATGTCAGGACGCAGATTCATCTGCATGAAACGACGACTGAAATTGCGATGGCGATGGAGAGGACGGGGAAACGGCCCTTCGATCGCTTGCACGAGCTCGGACTGATCAATGCCTCGTTGCTTGCGGTTCACGCCGTGCATCTGAGCGATGAAGAAATTGAACAGTTTGCCGAATCGAGCGTCAATGTTGCCCATTGCCCACGATCGAATCTAAAGCTTGGCAGCGGCATCGCGCCCGCCGCTCGATACCGCGATGCGGGAATCAACGTCGCAATTGGCACTGATGGTGCTGCAAGCAATAACACGCTTAATATGCTGTCTGAAATGCGCACAGCCGCGCTACTGGCGAAAGGCATTACTGCCGATGCATCGGCGATCAACGCCCACGAAGCCCTCAGGATGGCGACGCTGGATGGCGCCACGGCTTTAGGATTAGCCAATGAAACAGGGTCCATTGAGACCGGCAAATGGGCGGATCTTGCTTGCGTCGATTTGAGTCACCTGAACAGCCAGCCCGTCTATGATCCGGTTTCGCAGCTTGTCTACACCGCCCGAGCTGGTCAGGTCACCGACGTCTGGATCGCTGGCAAACATCAGCTGGATAATGGAGAGTTGACGCAAATCGACACAACGAACGTAATACGACGATGCAATGAGTGGCGCGACCGCTTCGCTGCATCGTCCAACTAAGACAGGCAAGAAGACCAATGAACTCAGTTAGAGACAATGTTGACCCGGCCGAGGTGGCTAAGTTTGATGCGCTCGCCTCGCGCTGGTGGGACCCGGATGGCGAATTTCATACCCTGCATGAAATCAATCCGCTGCGGCTGGACTGGATTCGCCAACGCGTACAGCTCGCCGACTGCAAGGCGATTGATATCGGCTGCGGTGGCGGCATTCTCGCAGATTCCATGGCTGTGGCAGGCGCTACCGTCATCGGAATCGATATGGCAGAAGGTTCGCTAACCGTCGCTCGACTGCATCAGCATGAATCGGATGCAGAGGTTCAGTATCGACAGGCAACGGCCGAAGAACTGGCGGCCGAAGCGCCTGGGTCTTTCGACATCGTCACCTGCCTCGAAATGCTGGAGCATGTGCCCGACCCCTCTCAGGTCATCAGGTCCTGTGCAGAACTGGTCAAGCCCGGCGGACACGTATTTTTCTCGACTATCAATCGAAATCCCAAA
>RCNB010001075.1_pt1 | contig 17964 bp, 15 predicted proteins | sample 2041321 | NCBI WGS metagenome assembly RCNB01 (sample SAMN09708232, study PRJNA481090) | Marine sediment metagenome, whole genome shotgun sequencing project. | reverse complement strand
ACCCTGTCTTCTTGTTCAATACCTTAGTTATCGCACTCGTCAACGTCGTCTTCCCGTGATCCACATGCCCCACTGTCCCTATGTTCAAATGTGGCTTCGTCCTCTCAAACTTTGCCTTCGCCATTTTCCTTACCTCCTATTGCTTAAATCAAAACGAACCTTTTTACAAAGCCCACGACCAGAGTTGAACTGGTGACCCCGTCCTTACCAAGGACGTGCTCTACCAACTGAGCTACGTGGGCATCCACGCACTATAAATAAGCGGGAAACGGGACTCGAACCCGCGACTAACGGCTTGGAAGGCCGTTGCTCTACCAACTGAGCTATTCCCGCTTGCTCAAATGGGCAGGGAAGGATTCGAACCTCCGAAGGGTTTCCCCAGCGGGTTTACAGCCCGCCCCATTTGACCACTTTGGTACCTGCCCTTATTATAAACAAAAGCCAATAACCAAATCAGTCCGCTAAAAGCCAGCGAGAGGATTCGAACCCCCGACCCGCTGATTACAAATCAGCTGCTCTACCAACTGAGCTACGCTGGCATAATCTTCCGTCTGTTAGTTTGATCTGTTTTTTTCGATTTTGGGAATAATAAAGAAGAGAAAAGGAGTTCCTTCGCGCGACTTCTTTCTCTTTTTTTACCTCTACAGCCTTAAGACGTAAAAGAATACAGAGCCAATACTATAGAATCTTGCTCTTTTTGTCAAGAAGATAATGGCACTATTTTTTATGAATAATCCAGGTTATTTGATCGCTTGTCGGGCCTTGTTTAACTTCTCCCGCAAGTCTTTCAAAAAATCCTGTATAAAAATTAGGTATTTCGCCTGCTGATAAACGGTGAGGTTTTCCTCTAAAAATTCTTGCAGCTCTTCCTCCCTGTTCTTCACTTGTATTCTAAGCTCCTTTACTTCTTCCATAATGCGGGACAACTCTTTCTCATTAACGTCCTGTTGCCTCACCATGGCTCGAAGTTCTCTCAAGTGTTGACCGATTTTGCGGTTCATCTCCCGTTTTTCTTTTTCCACTCTGTTTACCCTAGGAAAGATCTTGGCTGTCTGTTCTTCTGTGAGATCAAGGATCTGAACCATCCTGAGCAGGTACAACGTGCTGATATTATCCCGGCCCCTACGTGCCGCCCGATATTTTTGGATAAAATAATCTCTTTCTTTGTCCGTTTTTAATCCTAAAAAAACTTTTCTTTCATCTGAGTGCATGAACTCTTGCGTTTCCGCTAAGAACGCCCTGTATTTGGGAGAAAGCGCTCTCACTCCTTCTCTTTGGACAAAACCGTTTCCTCCTGCTGCAGCAGCGAGAATGGAGACGATCAAAAGCAAGCCTAAAACAAAAGATGTTATTTTTTTTGAATTCATCGTTAACCTCCTAGCCTGAATTATTCATGTTATAAGTTCCTATCCTTTTTTATTTGTGACTCGAGATTTCCCAGCCCTTCCTCTGAAAATTCCTCCCAAAGGAGAAAACCATCCTCCAAGTTCAACGTTTCATCCAACTCCGCGGTGATAAGCATCTCGTTTATCGAAGCCGACACCAAGGAATTAAAAGCCTGTTGTAATACCAGGTCACTCCCCATATCTTGGTAAATTTCTTCCACGGCATTCCCGAAAGAAAAGACAGAGAATTCCTCATATTGGAAATCTCTCTTTTCGTAAAAAACAAAAATCAGGATGAAGAGAGATACCAAAATGACGCTAGCTGGGACAAACACCCATTTGTTCCTGAACACATGCAAAACTCCCTTGTTCTTTTCTTCTCCAATCTCGATGAGAGCCGATCTCAGCCGCGAAACAAATTCCCGGCTTTGTGCAGGAGACACTTCAGGCGCATCCAAGTTCTTCGCTTCTTCGTTGATCTTCTGAATCTGATTCCGAAAGGTGCGGCAAGCAGGGCAGGTCTCGATGTGAGCTTCGATAATAGCTTTTTCCTTTTTTGAAATGGCGCCATCTACACTGTCGGAAAGCCATCGCTCGATTTGTTGACATTTCATCAGATTCCTCCTAAGTAAGGAAGCAATTTTTTTTGAAGCATTTTTCTTGCCTTGAACATTCGCCAAGAGACCGTATTTTCAGAACACCCCAAAACCTCAGAGGCCTGACTGTGGGACATCCCCTGAAAAACAACCAGGACAAAGGACATTTTGTAGGGATCGGGTAAGGAGTCAATCGCCTGATTCAGTTTTTGTCTGAGTTCTTTTCTGAGGGCACCGTTATCCCTCTGAAAACAATCCTCAACCGGAATTTGGCTTCTTTTTTTCTCTCTCATCTTCCTTTTTAAAAAATTGAGTGTCAGATTGACGGCAATCCTGTAAATCCATGTGTAAAAGCTCGATCTTTGTTTAAATTTTTTAAGATGTTTATACGCATGGAGGAAAGCCTCCTGGCACAAATCATCCGCATCCTGCTGATTTTTAGTCATCCACAAAACAGTCTGGAAAACCTTCTTTTGATGCCGGCGGGCCAGCTCTGTGAAAGCATCCACATCTCCTTTCCTCGCATGAGCCACAAGTTGATCATCCGGCAAAGCTTCCATTTCACCTTTCCATGTCATTAGACAAACATTTTAGCAAATTCCTTTGTTTTTGGGGTCAGACTTTTTAAAAAAAGGGGACGGTTCTATTTTTTTCAATTTTCAAAAGAAGTTCCCATTTTTATTCCAAACAAAAAAAATAGAACCGTCCCCTTTTTTTGACGCCGTTTTGCGTTGACAGAAGGCAGGGTTGCTGATATGATTTGACCTCAATTTCTGTAAGGACAAACAGATGATCAAACGATACACCCGGCCTGAAATGGGAGCCATCTGGACAGAACAAAACAGATATCAAAAGTGGTTGGACGTCGAACTGGCTGTTTGTGAAGCATGGCATGAACTGGGAGAGATTCCTCCCGAAGCTCTGGAAAAGATAAAGCAGAAAATCGGATTTTCTGTCGAACGGATCGAGGAAATCGAGTTAGTCGTTAAACACGACGTTCTGGCTTTTCTCCATTCTGTTGCAGAATATGTGGGAGATGATTCCCGGTATGTCCATCTTGGGCTGACATCCTACGATGTAGTCGACACGGCTTTATCTCTTCTTCTCAAGGAATCCTTGGAAAAAACGTCCGAAGAACTGGAGACACTGAAAGGAATCCTCAAAGATCAGGCTTTGAAATACAAAAAAACACCGATCATGGGACGCACCCATGGGGTTCATGCCGAACCCATCACGTTTGGTGTGAAGATCCTCGTGTGGTACGAGGAAATCAAACGCCATATCGAACGAATCCAAAACGCCATCGATACCATGAGCGTAGGTAGAATCCAGGGTTCTGTCGGCACATACATTCACCTAGATCCCCGTGTGGAAACCATAGCTTTGGGCAAACTAGGCTTAAAAGCCGCAAAGGTATCTACTCAAATTCTCCAACGCGACAGGCATGCGGAAGCCCTGTTTGTGCTGGCTCTTATCTGCTCCACCCTCGATAAAATCGCTGTCGAGATCCGCCACCTTCAGAAGACCGAAGTCAGCGAGGTGGAAGAATCCTTTACCAAAGGACAAAAAGGATCCTCTTCCATGCCCCACAAAAAAAATCCTGTCCGGTCAGAAAGGGTTTCCGGCCTTGCACGGGTGACCAGATCAAACCTCCATGTGGCGTTGGAAAATATTCCTCTGTGGCACGAAAGAGATATCTCCCATTCGTCTGCCGAACGTGTGATTTTCCCCGATTCTTTCATCATCACAGACTACCTTCTCTCTGAGACGGCCTCCCTTGTCAAAAATTGGAATGTCCGTCCTGACAGGATGGAAAAAAATATACATCTAACAAAGGGGCTTATTTTTTCGCAACGTGTCTTGTTGGCCCTCACCAAAAAGGATATGTCAAGAGAACAGGCCTATCAGCTCGTCCAAAAGAACAGCCTCGAAGCTTGGAACGCAAACCTGGATTTCAAAGACCTTATTCTCCAGGATCCAGAAATATCCAACATCCTTTCTGAGGAAGAAATCGCTGATTGTTTCACACTCGATCCATATTTGGAAAAAATTGACTATATTTTTGACAAGGTTTTTGCTGATGAGAATTAGAGTTCTTGTCTCCTACAAAGACAGTGTTTTGGATCCACAAGGTCAGACCGTCAGGAATGCCCTCCTTACGATGGATTACGATTTCGTGAAGAATGTCAGACAAGGCAAAGTATTCGAGATCGAAATCGAAGATCTTTCCGATGAAAAGATAAAACAGGTTATCCCTGAACTCGCCGATAAGGTTTTGGCAAATCCCATAATCGAGAAATTTACCTGGGAGATTATTGAGTAAGTTGAGGTTCGGTGTCGTCGTTTTCCCAGGTTCCAATTGCGACCATGACACTTTTCATGTCCTCAAGGACGTTTGCGGCCAAAATACTTTTTATCTCTGGCATAAAGACCATGACTTGAATAACGCCGATTGTGTCATTTTACCTGGGGGCTTTTCCTATGGAGATTACCTGAGATCGGGTGCAATAGCCAAATTCTCCCCTCTCATGAAAGAACTCCAGGAATTCGCCCACGAGGGAGGGCTCGTGCTGGGCATTTGCAACGGTTTCCAAATGCTTCTGGAACTGGAACTGCTTCCCGGAGCCATGCTCCGGAACAAGAATCTGAAGTTTCTCTGTGAGCATGTCCACTTGAAGATCGAAAACGACCAAACACCTTTCACAAACCAGGGGCAGAAAAATCGAGTGCTCAGAATCCCCATCGCCCATTTTGACGGAAACTACTACGCATCCCCCGACATTATAGAAGATATAATAGCCAACGGACAGATCGTATTCCGGTATGCGGATCGGGAAGGCCAGATCACGGAAGTAGCCAATGTGAATGGCTCGGTCGAAAACATTGCCGGCCTGGCCAACAAACAACGAAATGTTTTAGGCATGATGCCGCACCCTGAAAGGGCTTCGGAATCACTTCTCGGAAGTGACGATGGACGGATTATCTTTAAATCGATTATTCATCACTTTACAAATAGCTAGACACGAATCATGATCGATAAAAAAATACTGAAAGAGCACAACCTGACAGAAAAAGAATATGAACGGATTGTGGAGCTCATAGGAAAGGAACCCAATATCACAGAACTGGGTATATTTTCTCTGATGTGGTCCGAGCATTGCAGCTATAAAAGCTCCAAAGCCCACCTGCAAAAATTGCCCGTTACGGGAGAAAACGTGATCCAGGGGCCGGGAGAAAATGCGGGCATTATCGATATCGGCGAAGGTCTTGCCGCTGTTTTCAAGATCGAATCCCACAATCACCCGTCGTTTATCGAACCTTACCAAGGAGCAGCCACAGGCGTCGGAGGTATCTTGCGAGATATCTTTACAATGGGCGCCAGACCGATCGCCCTTATGGATTCCCTTCGTTTTGGCCCCCTATCCGTTCCCAAAAACAAGACCGTCACAGAAGACGTCATCTCCGGGATCGCAGGCTACGGAAACTGTATGGGTGTTCCTACAGTGGGTGGAGACGTTTATTTCAACGAGTGTTACTCACTTAATCCTCTCGTGAATGCCTTTTGCCTCGGGATCTGCGAAAAAGATAAGATTTTTTATGCTAAAGCCGAGGGTGAAGGCAATCACGTTCTGTATGTAGGTTCCAAAACAGGAAGGGACGGTATCCATGGGGCAACCATGGCTTCCGCTGAGTTCGGAGAGGATCTGGAGGAAAAACGGCCCAATGTTCAGGTAGGCGATCCATTCAAGGAGAAGCTTTTGCTGGAAGCCTGCCTGGAGGTTATGAACAAAAACCTGATAATCGGCATCCAAGATATGGGAGCCGCAGGTTTGACGTGTTCGACAACAGAGATGGCATCCAACTCCAATTCAGGCATCGAAATCAATCTGGATCTTATCCCCCAAAGAGAAGAAGGCATGACGCCCTATGAGATCATGCTTTCCGAGTCGCAAGAGCGCATGCTTCTCGTGGCCAAAAAAGAAACGGTCAAAGAGGTCCAGGAGATTTATGCCAAATGGGACCTCGATGCGGTGATCGTCGGGCAAGTCACATCCGACCAAAGACTCAAAGTAACATTTGAGGGCAAAACCGTTGTGGATATCCCTGTTCAGGCTGTCGTGGACATGTGTCCCCTTTATCACAGAGAGAGTAAGGTTCCGGCCTACCTTGAATCCCAAACTAAGCTAGATCCGGTCCCACTTCCCGAGGATTACAATGGTACTTTCGAAAAACTGCTCTCTTCTCCGACCATCGCAGATAAACAATGGGTCTTCCGGCAGTATGACCACATGGTACAAATCAACACGGCCCTTCTTCCGGGTGCCGACGCATCTCTCCTCCGGCTGAAAAACAAAAAATTCGCTCTCGCCATGACTCTGGACGGCAATTCCCTTTATACTTATCTCGACCCGAAAACTGGAGGAAAAATCGCAGTTGCCGAGGCATGCCGAAACCTAGCTTGTGTGGGAGCCCATCCCGTCGGAGTAACCAATTGTTTGAACTTCGGAAATCCTGAAAAACCTGAGATCATGTGGCAATTCCAGGAAGCGATCGAAGGCATAGCCGCAGCCTGCCGAACTTTTAACATCCCAGTCACGGGGGGAAATGTCAGCTTTTATAACGACACAGAAGGCTTATCCATCCATCCCACACCTGTACTCGGCATCGTAGGGCTGGTGCATGATGTGGACAAATCATGCAGCCCTGGATTCAAAAATACAGGAGATGTGATTTTTCTTATCGGGAAAAATAAGGATGAAATAGGAGGATCGGAGTACCTCAAATTCATCTGGGAGATGGAAAAAGGCCAGCCCCCACAGATCGATCTCCAGGAAGAAAAACAGATCCACCATGTATGCATTGAAGCCATCGAGAAAGAGCTGCTCTTCTCAGCTCATGATATCTCTGAAGGAGGATTGGCGGTCTGTATTGCTGAATGCGCCTTTTTGGGAGATAACCGAGTGGGCTGCACCCTCCACCTCAAAGATAGGATAAGAAGCGATGCGCTCCTTTTTGGTGAATCTCAATCCCGAATTATCGTCACGGTAAAACCAGAAAACAAAGATGCCCTGATAAAAATATCTCAAGATCAAAATGTTCCTATCGAAGAAATCGGGACAACAGGCGGAAAAAATATAACCATCTGCCACAACGAAGAAAAAATCATCGATCTGCCTGTTCAGAAGTCTTACAAAACATGGAAACAGGCCATCCCTGATCATTTCAAAACTCGATAATCCCATTTTTATGCTATTTCTTGATTCATTGAAATTCAGGGGACATGTACCGATTTCAAAACAAATCGGTACATGTCCCCAATTTCTTGAAATCGGGAACACTGGGGAATTGATCGAGCAAAAATAAAATTTGAAAGTTTTTCCCAGAACAGCTAAACTTGTAAATCCATCAACGATGGGTCGATTTAATCTTATGAGTATAACGCGTTTCGTCAAGAATGTTGTTCGAATTCTTGTTCCTGTATTTTTATTCGGCATCCCGGCCATGGGTGTAGAGCTGAGTCTCAAACTTTCGGGTGGATACACCTTTCTTGATCTCAAAAGCATCAACCACGGTCTCGAAGACTGGGCCGAATGGATAAAAAGAGACGCAGAGAATAACAACAATTGGCAGTATCTCGGACAAGATGTCAAAAGCCTCCAATCCGGCATCCACCTTGAAGGAGAGATTTTCCTTTCTTTTTCCCGGCGAATTGGAGTCAGCCTTGGAACAGGTTACATCTACGGCGACCTAAAAGAAAAAGAGACCGAAGTCTTAGTCCAGCGCCCATCCGGAGTCTCTAGCCACGTCCATCCGGTCACGATAAGCGCCTACCCCCTCGTCCTCTCCGGTTATTACTTCATCCCCTTAAACAGCAGGCTTCACGTTTATGCGAGGGCTGGTTGGGGATTGGCATGGGCCAAATATGTGTATAGAGAAGCAAAAAAACTGGAATCAGCAACCAAATACAATTATTTCCGTCTTGGGAGAGCATCTGCCTCTCTTGGGAGAGCATCTGCCTCCGATTCGATTCTGTTAGGTGGTCTCGGATTTGTATATGAAACAGATGAGGGCATTCGCTTTTTTGTAGAAGGTTTGATAAGGAGGGCAAAAATCTCGGGATTTTCCGGTGAGAACGAGTTGGAAGAAAAGGGCACACTGTATTATTTCGAGGAGTACATCCCTGACCTTGATTTTTGGCAGGCAAAAAACGAAATCCGGACCGAAAAGCCATCAGGATCGAATTTTAGCTCGGTTTCAGAGGCCGTAATTGATTTTAGCGGTTTATCGGTTAAAATAGGTTTTATAATCCGATTTTAGTCAACAGAACTAATAAAAAATAAGGAAAAACAAAATGTCAGAGGACGTTTTTCAAAGTCCCAAGAAAAAAGGACGGATCGCCATCTTTCTCTCCGGACGAGGCTCGAATTTTATGGCCATACACAATGCCATCGTTGCAGGAAAAATCAATGCCGAGATCGTCATCGTTTTTAGCAACAAAAAAGAGGCACCTGGACTAAAAATCGCTCAGGAGCGCAATCTCGAAACTCTTTACATTAATCCCAAAGAATGCCCATCAAGGGAAGCTTACGATGAAGCCATCATACAAGAAATAAAAAAAAGAAATGTGGATTTGATATGCCTGGCCGGCTACATGAAAATCCTCACCGCTCTGTTTTGCAACACCTTCAAAAACAGAATCATAAACATTCATCCGGCCCTTCTCCCCTCTTTTCCAGGACTGCACGTTCAACAAAAAGCCATAGATTGGGGAGTTCGGTATTCCGGTGCCACTGTCCATTTTGTCACCGCAGAAGTTGACATGGGGCCCATTATTCTGCAAGCTGTGGTGCCAGTTCTCCAAAATGACAACGAAGATTCCCTGAGCGAAAGAATTTTGAAACAGGAACACCAAATATATCCTGAAGCTGTCAAGCTCTACTTCGAGGGGAACATCGAAGTAAAGGGAAGACGGGCATTCATAAGATAAGGCCAAGCATTACAAAGGAAACAGTCATGAAATCTGTCGAAGAACAATTTGTTTACCTGAAAAAAGGCTGTGTGGAAATAATCCAGGAAAACGAACTCAAGGCCAAACTTGAACGGGCGATAAAGGAAAACAAGCCGCTGCGTATAAAAGCCGGATTCGATCCGACAGCTCCCGATATCCACATCGGCCACACGGTTCTCATCCGCAAGATGAAGCATTTCCAGGACTTGGGTCACGATGTCATCTTTTTAATCGGGGATTTTACAGGGTTGATCGGAGATCCTTCTGGACAATCGGCCACCCGCCCTCCGATGACCCGCGAACAGATCAACAAAAACGCAGAGACGTATAAGAACCAAATATTCAAGATACTCGATCCTGAAAAAACGATCATCGACTTCAACTCCCGATGGTTAGGAAAATTGGCCAGTTTCGATATCATCAAGCTTACGTCAAAGTACACCGTGGCGAGAATTTTGGAACGGGACGATTTTTCTAACCGCCTGAAAAGCGGCCAACCCATATCCCTGCATGAACTCCTGTATCCTATCATGCAGGCTTATGACTCGGTCGCTTTGGAGGCCGATGTCGAACTGGGCGGGACAGATCAAAAATTCAACCTCTTGGTGGGAAGGGATATCCAAAGAGAGTTTCAACAGGAGCCTCAAATTGTCATAACCATGCCTTTGCTGGAAGGGCTTGACGGGGTTAATAAAATGAGCAAATCTCTGGACAATTACGTCGGGATCACGGAGCCACCGAATGAAATCTACGGCAAGATTATGTCCGTATCTGATCCGTTGATGTTCCGCTATTATGAACTGCTCACGGACGTGCTGCTTTCTCAAATCGATGATTGGCGGAGAGAAATACAGGAAGAAAAGCTCAATCCCAAGGACTTAAAATCAAGGCTAGCCAAGATGATCGTGGCGGATTTCTGGAGTGAAGCTGAAGCTGCAAAGGCCGTTAAAGAATTTGATTTGGTGTTCAAACAAAAAGAAATCCCGTCAGATCTAGCGGTTCATGTTGTGGATCCCGGAAAAATCTCAGAATCTGGGGAAGTCAGCATTATCGATGTTCTCGAAGAAATCCTTCTCTCTCGCGGGGAAGCCAAAAGAATGGTCCGCCAGGGGGGCATATATATCGATGGAAGCCGCATCGACAGCATCGAGCTCATGTTGGATTTCAAAAAAAAGAATGAGTACGTTCTGAAAATCGGCAAACGCAGATTCTATAAAATTGCCGGCAAATAGGGAAAGCGGGTCAAATCTTCAGAGGTATGTTTTCGCATCAATATCATTCATACCCTTTACCAAACTCGGAGAAAAGATTAAAATCTGGATAGCTCAAATCGATATCACCCATTTAAGGAGAACGATATGCTAGATGTTTCAACCGCTTCACTAAAAGATCTCTTAGGATACGCCATACGGGCAGAGATAGATTCGAACAAGGCCTACACAGATCTTTCGGATAGGGTTTCCAACCCCCTGTTAAAAGAAAAGTTTCGATGGCTGGCTTTCGAGGAAAACAAACACAAAGAAATCCTGATGAAACTTCAAGCGACCCTTTTCCCCAACCAAACCATCCAAATCCCAGAGGAACCCAGCCAAGATCTTTTCAAACCTGTCGTCGTCGCGCCCTCATCCTCCCTGGTAGATATCCTCCTTCAAGCCATGGATGCCGAGAAATTCGCAGAGGATTTTTATGCCAATTTGGCTGAACGCGTGGATAACGGTCAAAAAAGGATTCTACATTACCTCAGCAAGGTTGAGCATAGTCATTATTTGATGCTGAAAACCGAGTATGATGCCGTGCAAGATTTCGAGGATTACGCTGAGCAGGATGTCGATAAGATTGTGACTTGAAGCTCAACCCTTCATAACCCCAACCGGCACAACTTTGGCCACGAGCTGTCCGATTCCTGCCTCGTGGGATATCCGGACAACCTCGTCTACATCTTTATAGGCATGGGGGGCCTCCTCAGCTACGCCTCTCCAACTCGTGGAACGAAGTTCGATTCCTTTTTGCTCTAATTCCTCTTTGATCTTCTCTCCTCTAAACCTACGCCTCGCTTCATGTCTGGACATCAATCTGCCTGCTCCATGAGCTGTGGAGCCAAAACTCAGTTCCTCGGCTTTATCCGTCCCAACGAGAATGTAAGAAGCTGTTCCCATGCTGCCGGGAATGAGAACGGGTTGACCCACAGCTCGATAAATTTCTGGGATTTCTCTCCTCCCAGGGCCAAAACTTCTTGTGGCTCCTTTCCTGTGGATGCAAACGTTTTTGATCCTTCCCTCTATCGTATGCTGTTCAAATTTAGCCACATTGTGGCACACATCGTAGACTTGATCCATTCCTTCCGAACTTCCCATAACCTTCTGGAATACTTGTCTTACCCAATGGGCAATCATCTGACGATTGGCAAAGGCAAAATTCACGGCTGCGCTCATGGATTTGTAATATCTGTTCCCCAGATCTGAACGAATCGGAGCATTGATGAGCTCACGGTCTGGCAATCCCCGAATCCCAAGTTTGTTTTCCATGAGTCTTATATAATCGGAAGCGACCTGATGGCCGAGCCCCCGGCTGCCACAGTGAATCATCACCATTATCTGGTCAACCGAATTAATGCCAAAAACTTTTGCCACATCAAAATCAAAGATTTCAGATACTTTTTGAATCTCTATAAAATGATTTCCCGCTCCGAGAGTTCCCAGTTGAGGCAAGCCCCTTTCTAAAGCCCGCTGGGAAAGAAAACTGGGATCGGCTTCTTTCATTCTTCCGTTCTCTTCTGTCTTTTGCAGGTCATCTTTAATCCCGTATCCATTGGCCACCGCCCATTCCGCTCCGTTGGCACAGACCTCCTCCAATGCCCTGCGGCTCAATCGAGTCGTCCCTCCTTTGCCCACTCCAGCAGGCACTTCCTTGAAAATTTCGGCAAGGAGGACCTTTCTCTTTTCCAAAATATCTTGCTCTGTGTAATCCGTCTTCAACAAACGTACTCCGCAGTTGATGTCATACCCCACTCCACCAGGAGAAATGACGCCTTCTTCTAAATCAAAAGCAGCCACTCCTCCGATGGGAAACCCGTACCCTTGATGGGCATCAGGCATAACGTAGGCATTTCGTTGGATTCCACGCAGACAGGCAACATTTTTGGCCTGTTGAAGCGTTTTGTCTCCTTTCACACCTGCCAATAACTTTTCGGATGCATATATAACAGCAGGAACATTCATGCCTGCATGTTTGGGAATCTCCCATGTATTCGCATCTATTCTTTTCAGTTCCATGATTCCACCTCAAATATCAGCCACGACCTGCACCAAAAAAGGTGCTTGATCGGAGATGACTATTTCATTATAGGTTATGGCCTTCACACCCCCGAAAATTTCATATTCGCCTGCGCACACATCTCCCCTGAACAAGGCATGAAGTGACCAATCTCCATCGTTTTGTTTGAGTGAAACATTATCGGCTGAGCCCAATAGAAAATTCCGAGTATCAAACAGATACAGTATCTCTTCTAAGAAAATGACGAGGAGTTGCTCCAAATCCTTCCCTTCCACTGCCACGGATATTTCGATGTTTTTGGCGATTTTTTCCCAATCCCACATCAATGAAGCCACGGCCAAAGCTGCATGAGCAAACGTCTCCTCAAGGGTTTGTCCAAACGCCTGGAATTTGGCGTCAGCCGTATGATGGAAAAACTTGTACTTTTCCATCCTTACTCCCGGAAAATTCCTGCAATAGGAGTCCCGCAAAAAGGACATTTCCCTTCTTGGATTTTATTCTCAGATATATCAAATCCATGCCTGGGGATAAGCATTTTTTGACAATTCGGGCAAACGGTTCCCTCCGACTCTCCAAAAACATTCCCGATATAGATGAAAGACAAGCCTTCTTTTATCCCGATGGAGCGGGCCAAACGCAGGGATTCCACCGAAGTTGCATCTGAATCGGTGTATTTATAATCAGGATGGAAGCGGCTGATATGCCAGGGGATATTCGGGTCCACATCTCTGATGAACCGGGCGATTTGCGTGAGCTCCTGCTCGCTATCATTGCGCCCGGGTATGACGAGAGTGGTTATCTCCACCCAAAGGTTCAACTCTTTCATGAGCCGGATCGAATCCAGCACAGGTTGGAGATGCGCCCCGCACATATCCTTGTAAAAATCTTCTTGGAACGCCTTGAGGTCCACATTGCACGCATCAAGATAAGGTTTGATGGTCTCCAGAGCCTCCGGTCGCATGTAACCGTTCGTCACAAAAACGTTGGCCAATCCCTCTTTTTTAGCCAACTTAGCCGTTTCATAAGCATATTCAAAATAAATCGTGGGTTCGGTATAGGTATAGGAAATGCTTTGGCACCGATGTTTTTTTGCGCTGAGAACAACATCCTGAGGGGAATATTCCTGTCCATGACCGACAATGTCTTTCCCTTTCGAGGCCTGAGAAATCTGCCAGTTCTGGCAAAAGGAACAGCAAAAATTGCACCCGGCCGTGGCAATCGAGAAGGAGGTAGTCCCCGGGAGGAAATGATAAAGAGGTTTTTTTTCGATCGGGTCAACATGGGAGGCAATGATGTCCCCGTAAACGAGGGTAAAGAGTTTTCCTTCTCTGTTTTCTCTTACCCCACAGATGCCGAATTTTCCTGGAGCGATCTGGCAATTGTGATGACAAAGAACACAGGAAACCCTCTGATCTTCAAGGGGAAGGTAAAGCATGGCTTCTTTGATCATGGTCTTATTCTATCACTCCACTGTACACTCTCAATGATTATTTATATAAAATCCAGATACACACGGACTGAGTTATTCAATCCCTTATTTTAGCGATGCAATTCTTGATGTCTTCAATTTTGAATGGTTTATGCAAATACCCTGAAGCACCTTCCGCTTTCAATTCCTTCCATAAATCCTTATCAACTAATTTTCCTGTTATCATGAAGATCTTCGTCTTCGGTGAGAGTTCCTTTATTTCCGCAAGAGTATCTCTAGCTGGAATTCCGGGCATGACAATATCCAAAAACACAATATCAAAGGACTCCTTCTTAACCAAATCCAAAGCTTTTTTCCCAGTTGTTGAAGATTCCACATTATGACCCTCTGTAGATAGCCATTTCGTGAACATCTTGCATATCTCTTCTTCATCATCCACTACCAAAACACTCCTAGGTTTTGTCTTCTTTGCCGTTGGTTTGCTTTTCTCTTTAACGACTCTCTCCTTAGTTTTCTCTACTTTGGCTGGCAATCTGATGGTGAAAGTCGTTCCTTTTCCTGCCTCACTCTCCACTTCAATTGAACCGCCGTGTCGCTCTACAATCCCATAAGAAACAGACAAGCCAAGCCCTATTCCCTGGATTCTAGTGTCACCACCCACAGCTCCCTTAGTCGTATAAAAAGGCTCGAATACTCTTCCTAAATTCTCCTCCAATATTCCTATCCCTGTGTCAGTGAAAGTTATCTCGACATTGTCTTTAACCTTCTTAATCCCTATCTCCAGCTTTCCACCCTTAGGCAACATCGCATCTCTAGAGTTTGTAACCAGGTTCAGGAACACTTGCTGTATTTCACCCTGATTGACCTCTATCTTTGGAACTCTTCTATATTCCCTAACTACAGTAATATTGTTCTTCTTCAGCTGCTCTTCTGTCATCGAAAACACGAAATCTATTAATTCAGGAATACTAAAAAGTTTTCTCTCAAGTGGATCTCGTCTTGAGAATGTCAATAAGTCTTTGATTATCTTTGAGACTCTATCAGAGGTGTTTTCAACTATCTCCAAAGCTTCTTCCATATCTTCTGGTTTCTTTGTTCTCTGAGCAAATTCTGAATGCCCGCTCATTATCTGAAGCAGATTATTGAATTCATGGGCGATACCGCTTGTCAAAGTTCCTATTCCTGCCATCTTCTCAGATTGAACGAGCTGTGCCTGTATCTTTTTTCTCTCTACCTCTTCTTGCTTGCGCTCCATCTCCTTTCTATCCCTTTCTAATCTTGCATAAAGAACAGGGGCTATGTGGTCTGCAATTGTCTTTAGCAGCCTCTGGTCTTTCTCGTTATAATCCGTCGATTTGTTTGCAAGATGGATTGCACTGATCACCTCATCCCGATATATGATAGGAGCAACTATAGTATTTTTTATTGGAACATGCCCCTTTGGAGTATTAAAAGGCCCTTCGTTGGAGTACAGAATTTTTTTCTGTTTAACGGCTCTGTTCCATATACCCAAGAAAGTGCCCCGTTCGAAAATAATATTCTTATCAGGCACATTACATTTTCCCCAGAAGATCTCTCTGGTCAAAAAAGGACATAAAAAGGCCCCATCCTCTTTGAAGTATCCAAAAGTCCCATACTTGCTTTCTAAAATTTCTAAAACAATCCCTAATATTTCTGCAAACATCTTCTCATCGGGAATAGTGAGAAATACCTCTAAGATCTGGTTCCTGATCCTCATCTCTTGCTCTGATTGAAGTAGTTCCTTCTCTGCCTGCTTGCGTTCGGTGATGTCCTGATGAATTCCAATCATATACAAAGGTTTATTATTTTTATCTTTTCTCGATACAACTCCAGTAGAAAAAATCCAAACATATTTACCAGATTTATTTCTCAACCGACATTCAACAGAATACTTCTTCGCACGTCCTTCCAGATAATCTTTTACAGCTTTCTTTGTTGGAGCTACATCATCAGGATGCCATTGAGTCCACCACCATTCACTCGTTTTTTGAATCTCTCCTGGATTATAACCAAGCATTTGTAAACAAACATCATCAAAATAAGCCTGATCTGTTGTAAAATCCCACTCCCACATACCTTCACGTGCACTTTTCATAGATAACTTTAGTTTCTCTTCACTTTCTTTCAAAGCTTCTTCTGCTTTCTTACGTTCTGTGATATCCTGTGCGCTTGTAAAAAGAACATCTTTATCTCCCATCTTCAATTTCAAAATTGATGAAGTAAAAAATAGGTAATTTCCTTTTGTTGTTTTATATCTAAATTTAAGGTCTCTAATCTCTTTAATCTTGCCTCCATATAAAGAAGTGAATGCCTCGACCACTTTTTTCCTATCGTTGGGATGGCATGGTTCAATTGGATCTTTAACTTTTTCTGGTGACCATCCTAAAGATTTTTCCCATCTATCATTTGACCATAAAAGTTTATTTTCATTTAAATCATAAATTGTCATTAAATCAAATGAACTTTTAACAATAGCATTTAGTCTCTCTTCACTTTTTTTCAAAGCTTCTTCTACTTCCTTTCTTTCTGTGATGTCTTGAGAGATTGACATTCCTGCTATTATATTCCCATCTGAATCCTTTATAGGCAAAGTTGAAGTATCATGGATAACACCTCCAAATTCAAATTCAAACTTATGTGTTTCACCCTTTAAAGCCGCTTTGTAATGAGGAGCTAAAGCATTATAATATTCATCAGTCACTAGATTTTTAAGAGTATTGCCAACCATCATCTCACTAGTAAGACCCACCTTCTCTAGAATTTCGCCTCCTGCTAATAAATAACGTAAATCATGGTCATATAATACAACTGCACCATTAGGAAAGTTCTCTACAATAGCACGAAATTTCTCTTCACTCTCTTTTATCTTTTCTTCCGCTTTCTTGCATTCGGTGATGTCTCTAATAATGCTGGTGACACGAACAACCTCTCCTTCCTCCTTAAAAATGGTGGTGGTAATTTCCGCTTGAAAGACCTCACCGTTTTTTCTTTTTAATGACTGTTCGGCATGTAATATGTCCTTTCCCGCTGCAATGGCGTTTTTCAGCTTGTTGCCAAAGTCCAAGCACTCACTCTCGTCTGGGTAGAGAAATTTCGTGGTTTTACCAATACAATCCTCGGGATTATAGCCAGTGAGTTTAAAGGAATCATTAGCCCACTCAATTACCCTCTCTGGCATTTTTACTGAGAAGACCGCATCCCACATAGAGTTGGTTAGTCTTTCAAGATAGTCGCAGCTTTCTCTCGACGCATCCTCCGCCTGCTTGCGGGAAGTGATGTCAGTTACTTGAACCAGATAATTATTAATTTTCTCTTTCTCTGGCTCAAAAAAGGGTACAATGGAATAGCTGATAACAATAGCGCCTGACTTTGAGGTATCAAAAAGCTTTTTCTCTTTGACAATATTAAAATCGAACAGAGATTCGTAATAGACGCTTTCCCCCAGTTTCATCTTTTCTTTTACTTCTGTCGGAACGTTCGGATCTTTAAGAAGACTAAATTTACCGATTAGCTGCTCTGGATCTAGCAAGCCAAAGATCTCAATCAATCTTTTGTTCATCTCGATGACAGTTCCATCCTTATCAAGGAGTTCTTTTCCAAAAGGGGATTCATCAAACATCTTCTTGAATTTTGCTTCACTCTCCCTCAGTGCCTTCTCCTCCTTCTGGCGCGCGGCTTCTGATTTCTCTAATTCAGCATTTCGCTCAATTCATCAATGAGTTGTTTTTTGGTTTTGTTTTGGTTTCTCATTTTCATCCTCCAAGAAATATAAGGAATTGTTTTTATATGGAGAAATCTGTCTGAAAATTGGCTGGGGTAGTTAAAAGATATAAACTTGCTTTGCTAAATGGATTTTTGCCCATCTACTTGTACTTTTATAATTCCCACAAAAAATTATCATAACTGAAGTTTGTAGTCAATGTTTATAAAACAGACTTACCCCCATGTAACGGATGTGTCACAGATTCTGCTTTGTTATCCATTCTAAAACTTCTATTTTAAATTTTTTTAAAATGAGAATGTCGTGAAATTATTTCACGACATTCTGACTTATCCTGAGGCGAATAAATGGATGGCACTAGGGGTAACAAGGCCAGAGGCCATTTAGAGTTTTTCCCTTTCTAGATCCTCTTTGATTTCAAGAATTTTCTCTTTAAGTTCGGGAATCTTAAGTCCAACAACTCTCCAAGTGAGCTTCAGATCAATCCCAAAATATTCATGAATGAGAATATCTCTCATTCCGGAGATCGC
>RCNB010001019.1_pt1 | contig 17981 bp, 13 predicted proteins | sample 2041321 | NCBI WGS metagenome assembly RCNB01 (sample SAMN09708232, study PRJNA481090) | Marine sediment metagenome, whole genome shotgun sequencing project. | reverse complement strand
ACGTTGCCGGTTTGGAAGTATTGTGTCGCACCCAATTGAAACCAGTCGAAATTTAAATCAGAAAGTCGGCTTTCGGTAGGACTTATAAAGACATCCCTTATTCTCAATTCAGTTGCCATACGGGTATAGGATACTCCAACTTTCATGTTATCATATACCCCGTAAGCGACCGAAATACCGAATTGATCACTATCCTCAGCTTTTATGTAATTGGGGCCATAGTTTAGTTTTGTTCCGAATTGGTACCCATAACTGGGAATGATTTCTATACTTTGAGTATGACCGTTAAAATAAGCGAATAATAGAGAGAGCACTACTGCTCCTTTAATCTTTGACTTCATAAATTAGTTTTTTTAATGGGTTGAATTACTATTTAGATTACTATATATTATTAAATTTCTTCTAGAATTGTCCAGCGCATACCAAAAACAAAAACTTCTTGCTAACCAGCGGATATCCTATTATATGTAACTGGTTTTCTGATTGCTATATGGATATCGTATAATCACCTGATTCAATATTCTTAGGCCAATTGTTGCGACTATTTTCTTTAGCCTAGAAGCCTAAGGAAAACTTTCCAATCTATTCACTTTCCGTTTTAGCAACGAATGGCAAGCTGAATGCTAAACCAAAATAACTACTTTTATTCGTGCCGGTTACGAAACTATCATCATAAATATCGTTAAAACCTTGGAAATAACGTAATTGAATATGTACTTCCTTGTCATATTTTTTAAAGAAGAATACATAACCCACTTGAAGAATCATTCCAAAATCAGTTGAATTGGTAAACTCTTTTACCGAGGCTTCTAAATCACCTTGGGGATTGCTGAAAACTGCTTGACTCCCGGTTCTGAATGAAATTTGAGGTGCAACTCCAATTTTAAAAGGGCTATCAGTGAACTGATAATTAAGAAACACGGGGACATCTATATAGCTGACTGTCAGTTCTGTAGGCACATTGTTAAATAGCGCATTTAAATCCAAATCGTCTGAAATCAGGGAAAGTTCATCGAACTTCGCACCCCTTCTACTCGCAAAATAGGCAGTGGGGTGTAAGGACCAGTTGTCATTGAACTTAATATTTCCTGCAATCCCAAATGTAATTCCAAGCTTGGAACTGGTATCATCTGTATTTGAGAGGGTAGCGTACGGTATACCAAATTCTAAACCTACATTAAAATTTTCCGTAGCGACTTTATCTCCAAAAATTAAGGCAAAAAGAGCAGCTTGTGCATTGGTATATTGGGCAAAAAAAATAAAGGTAAGAAGGATAATTTTTTTCATTTCCTGATGTTTAGATGATGCTGTTTAATTTTCTGAAAGGTTAGCACCCTATACTATTGCAGTAGACCTGGCAAACATGGACACTACATTAAATCAATAACATTCGTGCACTTTGGTTTACGCTCCGGCTTGTTACTTTACTAAGTTTGAGGATAGGAGTGTATACACTACGGTTTTTGCATAGTTAGAGGCACCCTCTTCTAAGGAATTTGGATTTTTTATTTTAGACTGTCCAGACCATACCAAAGCTTTTTCAGCTGATCCTTCATTAGCGTCAAATAGGCGTGTCTCTAGCACATACGTCTTTTGATCCTTGTAGTAATCTGGGGTGTACATGTCATTGTAACCAGAGTAAATGTAATTCCCGTACCCGTATCCGTACCCATAACCACTATAGCTACGTTCCATTGAGCTTGATTGTAAGATATCTTCAGATTCCACTTTTAAAACTGTGCTTACTATAACACCATCATAATTTCCTTCCTTTACCGCAGCTATAATTCGTTCTTCAGACATCTGGGTAATATCCTTAGCTGGCGGTATGGCTTTTAAGCTATTATGTGCAATAATACCCTTATCACCTAAAGATTTAACCACAGTATTCTCAAAAATAGCGCGGTTTTCTGCATTTCTGGATATGGCAATTACTAGTATTTTTTCAAAGTTCCTACCGGAGTATCCTTCTTTGACCCAAGCGGATTTCATAGCTGATCCACAAGAAGATGCGATGAGTAAAACCAAAGCACAAGCAACAATTTTTAAAGATTTCATATTGAAGATATAATTTTTTGCAAGGTAGATTTTTTATTTACAAACACAAAAATAGAATATCCCTCGTTTCTACCAAATAACAAATGATAGGCAGTATCTACCCTATTGGAGGTTGCCGCTTTTTATCCGCGGATTATGAACAAAACTAAAAGATAGGTTGCCGCGCTTATTTATTTCAAAACTTTACACCCGCTATTCATTTGCCAGCATCTAAGTATAACCAAATACGAATGATACACTCCAAGATATGTGCGAGTGTAGTTAGGGTACTGTAAAAAGATGTCTTAAAATATTGGATGAAACTTGTGCAGATAACTAAGCTTTACTGCTCTTTTAAGGATTTTAAAGACATTATTAGCATTCTAATTTTTAAAAGTAGCCATTTCGACTGCTCTAATGGGATATTAAAATAAAAACTAAATTTGGTCCTTTGTTACGAACCACTCGAATCGCTAAATTTGATTTTGAGTAATTAGACCCAAAAAAGATATGTATTTTATTAGGTTGGGATTATCTATTTATTGTGGTTGATCACCTTTTGGTAATACAATACTAAATTCATTTGTCTTTAGATTCTTACTTAAAAGCTTTAAAATAACATATGAGACAACTATTAAAGTATGGCTTTGGAATTGTATTTCTATTTTTCTGTCATGTTAATTATGCGCAAAACGAGAAACCCAAAGTGGCCCTTGTCCTTAGCGGTGGTGGCGCCAAAGGAATTGCCCACATTCCCGTATTGCAGGCCTTGGACTCCTTGGGTATAGTGCCAGATATCGTCATTGGTACTAGTATAGGTAGTATTGTTGGAGCGCTCTATTCTATGGGGTATTCAGGCGATAGCATTGCTGCTATTTCTAATGGTATGAAATGGGATAAACTCTTTGGAAGTGAAGTCTCTAATAATGCCGTTAGTAATGAGGAAAAAAGTGAATTTAAACGGCATTTAATTGAAATAGAACTCATTAATGGCCTGCCTAAAAAAAAGGCTGGTATTATAAACGATCAGAATTTACGATCGTTTTTTACTCAAATCACTTACCCTGCTTATAATATAAAGCATTTTGATGATCTTCCTATTCCCTTTAGAGCTGTTGCCGTTGATATTGTGCATGGAAAAGAAGTTGTTTTAGACAAAGGATCTTTAGTTTTTGCTATGCGTTCTAGTATGTCCATTCCCGCTATTTTTACGCCCATGGAGTACGAGGATGCTTTGTTGGTAGATGGAGGTGTGTTAAACAACTTTCCAACCGATGTTGCAAAAGCTTGGGGTGCTGATATTATCATTGGGAGTGATGTTGGTGGCGGTATGGAGCCGAAAGAAAAATTAAATAGCCTAAGCACTTTAGTATTCCAAACAGGCATGCTAGCAAGTAATTTAAAAAACCCAGCAAATAGGGCATTATGTGATGTGCTCATAGATCACACCACTTATTTGACTTATTCTACAGCAAGTTTTGATAAAAACATAGCCATTTTAAAGGAAGGTAAAATTGGGACGCAAGCGCAATTATCTGAATTGGCAGTATTGGCAAAACGACTAAAGCCCTACCCACAACCAAAACCCGAATTATTTAAAGTGCCGAATACGCTAGTCTTTGATACCATACAATATAATGGTATTGGTGAAGACAATATGAATCTGTTTAAAGCGCGCGTAAATGTTGAACAGAATACGCCTTATGTTAAGTCTGAAATCATCTCGGCTTCACATGATGCTTTTGGAACCAATTTGTTTGAATCTGTATCCTTTGAATTGTTTAACGCTGATGAAAACTTAGGATTACGGATAAATGCTAAAGAAAAATCCAGCCATCTTTTTAAAGGATCGTTGCATTTTGATTCTTATCAGGAAGCAGGCCTATTTGTAAATTACACAGGCAGAAATGTGATTGGTAATTCGTCGCGGCTGCTATTGAGTTTGGATATTACGAAAGATCTGCGTTACCGCTTGCAATACCAAAAGCATATTGGTCAGCAAAAAAATTGGTGGTATCGATCCGAAATATATGGTCAAAACTTAATTCAACAAACTTTTATTAGTGGCATCCAAGCAGATGATGTGGACTATAATTATTATCAATTTGACAATCAAATTAATTTTAACATCAATGCCTTTAAAAGCTATGTTGGCCTCGGTATAAATTATGAATGGAATCGGTTAAAACCAAAAATAGACCCTGCTGTAAGTGATAATATTTTTGGTTTAAAACAATACGATTTTCAAACGCTAGATCTTTATGCGCACTATGTTTACAATTCTATGGATAAGCCATTTTATGCCAAAAGAGGTACGTTTCTTCAAGCTAAATTAGGAACATCATTGCTTAATGACGTTGAGGCTCAATATTTGGATAACCTTAGTATTCCTAGTGTTTCTGGAGATGTAAGTACTTTTTCAAAGTTTAGTCTTCAGGTTGAAAAACGAATACCTGTAAATCCTAATATTGTTGCCATTATAGGCGCATCTACAGGCTATACATTTTTTAACGATACCGACAGCCGTGCTAATTCTTTCCAAGAATTTGGCTATGCTGCAAACTATTTCTTAGGAGGTAACATTGTAAGACCACGGAAAGACAACGTTGTACTTCCTGGTCTAAAAGAAGATGAATTGGCAGTCACCCAATTTACAACGATTAGTATTGCCACTCAAATTAAGACATTGGAAAAATTTTACCTTACCCCACACTTGAATCTAGGTTCTGTTGGATTCGAGGATTTTGATGCGTATGCGAATGATTTTTTCTCTACAAAAGGGCAATGGGATGAACTTCTTACTACAAGTTTTTTAGCCACTGCTGGGGTCACAGCCTCCTATAACTCAATTTTAGGGCCTATTGATATTGATCTTTCTTGGGTTAATAATGTAAGTAAAACACGATTTTTCATTGGTGTTGGTTACCATTTTAACCGATCAAATTAATTGTATTAATATTACTGAAATGCTAAACTACACTCATAATTTGGCACTAAAAATCCTAAAATTAAGTAGTAGTAATGTAGTCCTTTTTTGAGATTGTAAAGAAGTCTAAATCATCATTCAAATTTTTGTATTCGTCTAGAGATAGTGCTGAACCAGTATGAATTATAACCCTTGTTGCGTTTGTTTGGTTATGTATTATTTCTACTTAGGTTTTACCTTGTATTGATATGGATTTCTTCCGGGAGATTCTTTATGTAGTTTAGGAAGTCGCTCAAATAAATCACTAGAAAGCATTTTTTTTTGAAATCTACTTCTATCTAATTTATCTTCTAGAATTATTTGATGTAACTGATGAAGTTGGGGCATAGTAAATTTAGCAGGTAATAAGTTATAGCTTAACTGTTCTTGTTGCATGTCTTCCTTAAGTCTATTCCTTGCCGCTAAAAGTATAGATTTATGATCCATCCAAGTAGGGGGTAAGTCCTCAAAACTAAACCAAGCCATTTGTACATCTAAATTTCCAATAACAGGTTTGGTTTCTTCTATATTAACAAGAGAATAGTAGGCAAGCGTTACAAACCGATTGTTTATCCAATAATCTTCTTTCCATTCTAGATTATTTTTCTTAAAATAAGCGGACCATTCTTCTTTAAATTGGCGTTTCTCATCTCCAAAAACAGATAAGAACTTTAGGTGTGGATTCTTAAGTCCTGTGCGTTCCTTTAAAACACGTTTAACTGCAGTATCTACAGATTCCTCCATTTTTATAAATCCGCCAGGAAGCAACCATCTATCATCTATTTTTAGCATTAAACACTTAAGTACACCCTGCTGATAACCAATAATAACAAGGTCTATGGAAAGGTTTGATAAGAATAATTTATCCCCTTTAGTATAAAATGATTGTAAATCCATACTGTAAACATAATCATTTGTGTCTTTTTGTCACAATTAAATAATTATTACCTTTGTGACTGATCGACACGAACAAAATATTTCTAATGAAAAAAAGTTTAAAAAAAGGATTGAAAATACTCGCTTTTGTTCTCTTGCTACTACTATTGGTTGCAGTAGGAGGTTGGTTTTATCTAAAGTCCAAACTGCTTAATTTTGAGGGTAATTATGTTGAAAATACAGAATTGAACGAAGTTACCATAGCCGGTTTTACCTTTTTGGACCGCAACGGGAATGGGGAATTGGATGTGTATGAGGACAAAAGAAAAACTACTACTGCACGTGTAACAGACTTGTTAGTGCAAATGACAATAGAAGAAAAGATTCACGTACTAAAAGGAGCAGGTTTAGGTTCAGGTATGGGTATGACGGATCCTGGTGTGGGAATACCCGGAGCGGCGGGAGTCATTGTACCCACACCACGATTGGGAATTCCAACGATTTATTTATCTGACGGACCTGCAGGCTTGAGAATAGAGCCTTTCCGTGAAAATGATAAAAAAACATATTATGCTACGGCGTTCCCTATAGCAACACTTTTGGCTTCAACTTGGAATACAGATTTGGTCTCGTCTGTTGGAGATGCCATGGGGAAAGAGGCGTTGGCATATGGTGTAGATGTTATCTTAGGTCCAGGTGCTAATATCCAACGGCATCCCTTTAACGGTAGAAATTTTGAATATTATTCTGAAGACCCATTCCTTACGGGTTTCATTGGAGCCGCAATGATTAATGGAATAGAAGCTAACGGTGTTGGTACCTCGGTTAAGCATTACGTGGCTAACAATCAAGAAACCAACCGAAACAATACAAACGCCATAGTATCTGAACGAGCGATGCGTGAAATTTATCTAAAAGGATTTGAGATTATCGTAAAAGAGTCGCAACCTTGGACAATCATGTCGTCCTACAATAAGGTAAACGGCACCTACACTTCTGAGAGCAAAGAATTGTTAACGGATATTCTAAGGGACGAATGGGGATTTAAAGGTGTTGTAGTATCAGATTGGTTTGGTGGTTTTGATGCTCCTGCGCAAATAAGTGCAGGGAACGACCTGTTGGAACCCGGGACAAAGTTTCAATGGGACGCGCTTATAGAAGCCCATGAAAACGGTAATTTGACCACCGAGGACATAGATATTGCTGTCCGTAGAATTCTTAGGTTGATTATTGAATCTAGAAAAATGGACGGTTACACCTATAGTAATGAACCTGATTTAGTAGCCCATGCAAAAACCACGGAGGAATCAGCTTCCGAAGGGATGGTACTTTTAAAAAACGAGAATTCACTTCCCCTCCCAAAAGGTGTAAATGTTGCACTTATCGGTGTGACGTCGTATGATTTTATAGCCGGTGGTACCGGTTCTGGAGATGTAAACGAAGCGTACACCATTTCTTTGGAACAAGGGTTAGATAATAAAGGATTTAAAATTAATAAGGAAGCCAGAGCAATTTATGAATCTCACAAAAAGACCAACGCTAAAAAATTTGTAAAACCGGAAGGAATGAATGCCATGTTTGTGCCTTATAATCCACCGCAAATTGAATACACCCAAGATCAAATGGAAAATGTTGCCATGGTGGCCGATGCTGCTATTTTAACAATTGGTAGAAATAGTGGTGAAGGGGGCGATCGGGTTGAAGTTGATGATTTTCTATTGACTGCAACAGAAAATGAAATGCTTAAGAAAACAGTAGCAGCGTTTCATGAAAAAGGCAAAAAAGTAATTGTTGTCCTTAATATTGGAGGAGTACTAGAAACTTCCGCTTGGAAGGATCAGCCAGATGCTATTTTACTAGCATGGCAAGGCGGACAAGAAGGTGGTAACTCAGTCGCCAATATTCTAAGTGGAAACGTAAACCCCAGTGCTAAACTTCCCATGACATTTCCTGTACGAGTTAGCGATCACGCTTCCAATAAAAATTTCCCATTAGGAGGCAGCTCTTTTGGCATGACCGATGTTTTAACTAGTGGAAAAATTGTACCTAAAGATGAGCAAGTTCGTAATGAGGACTATACCATTTATGAAGAAGGTATTTATGTAGGTTACAGGCATTTTGATAAAAATAATATAGCAGTTTCTTATCCCTTTGGCTATGGTCTTTCTTACACCGATTTTGAATATGAAGCATTAAATCTGACTTCAGAAAACGATACCATAACCATTGCTGTAACTATTAAAAATAGTGGAGATAAAGTGGGTAAGGAGGTAGTGCAAATTTATGTTTCAAATTCAAGTACTTTGATAGACCGGCCAATAAAGGAGCTGAAAGGTTTTGCTAAAACTCAAAATTTGGAACCAGACCAAACACAGGAAATCCAAATTAAAATTCCTGTTTCAGAATTAAGATATTGGGATGATCAGAAGGGGGGCTGGGCCTTGGAAAGAGGGACTTACAAATTTCAAGTAGGTTCGTCTTCTAGAGATATCAGGCTAACTGATGAAATAGAAATATAAATTGAAAACAGTAATACAATTCAATATAATTGATGCCCAGGTTATGGGTAAGTATAGTAAGTAATTTTGGAGTTTTATGCGTAAAGTAGAATTAAATATAAAGTAATGTAAAATGCTATAATTCAGTATTATAACTACTTAAATTTATGTGTTTTAATGTTTTTTTGCTCAATTGATTTCGTTTAACAACAGTTAAACGAAATCAGTTACTGCACTACTAAGCTTCGCTATTGATTTTTTATAAAACGTTTTACAGCGACCCATTGTTTTAACATATCACGGGCATCTTGCGCAGGGTAGCCTAAAACAGTTTTCCCTGCTGCCACATCATTCATAACGCCCGAACCAGCGCCAACTGTAGCACCAGAATGTATGGTAGTGTGGTCTTTTATAGAGGCACTTCCGCCAATAATAACGCCATCACCTAAAGTAACAGAACCTGCAAGTCCGCTATGTCCTGCCATAATACAAGAACGTCCCATAATACTGTTATGCGCTATTTGTACCAGGTTGTCAATTTTACAACCATCGCCAACAATGGTGGAGCTAAATTTACCCCTGTCAACACATGAATTGGCACCAATTTCAACATAATGCCCAATGATGACATTTCCTATCTGCGGTATCTTAACCAATCCTTTGCCATCGTCACTTGGTCTATATCCAAATCCATCAGCGCCAATACTTACATTGGTATGAAAAATACAATGACTACCAATAATACAGCGTTCACGTATAATAGTCCCAGACCAAATAATAGTATGATCACCGATAAGGGTTTCATCAAAAACACAAACATTTGGGTATAAAATCACTTGACTTCCCAATTCAACATCCTTGCCAACATAACAATTAGCACCAATTTTACAACCCTCACCAATTTTTGCAGTTTCATGTATCACGGCAGTTGGATGAATATTCGTATCAAAAACAGGTGCTGTCGGATTAAAAAGTTCCAATATTTTTGCCATGGCCAAATCCACATTTTTCACCTTAAGAAAAGCACGATTATCGCCGGGTTCAATAGTTAAACTATCATTTACAAGGGCAGCACAGGCGTTTGAATCTTGCCAAAATTTTGCATATTTATTGCTTCCAATAAATGTAATTTGGGTACTATTTGCTTTTTGTATTTCCTCTGGCCCTTCAATTTTTTGGCTGGTATCACCTATTAATTCACCTTTTAAAATATTGTTGATTTCACGAATAGAATAGGATGTCATTTAAAATTTTAGTTTTTGATTAGTAAGTCATTTGAAAACTAAAGCGAAAAAATTATAGCTAGAGTTTTTTAAAATAAATACGGTACGCTGCTGTTTCTTTACTTTGTTGTCCAAAGCAAAACCACTAAGATTATGCAATCTTATAAAAATAGGCAAACCCTATGGATAAGCTGAAGCTTGTTTTGTTTATAAGTAGTATTTGTGTTATTTTTTATTGACCGAGTGTTTCTTTTAACCTGCGTTTCCTTCTGGTTTTGGGTGCTCCTTGGTCGTCCGGTCACAACAGTTAGGTATTACAAACTTGCTTAAAAATTAGTTTGCATCCTCTTTACGGAGTATCATCATAAATTATTTAGGTATACCTTTAAACCTACAAGATTTAGATTGATTTGAATGCCCAAAAAGCGTTTTTTGGCAAAGGGGCTTCAAAGGTTTCCAATTCAGTAGAACCAAGGATTTGATAGGTTAATTTCCATGCATGAAGGCAAATTGATAGGGGGAAATATTCTTGGTCAGAACCATATTTTTTATCTCCAATAATGGGGAGCCCTATGTTTGCCAATTGAACTCTTATTTGATGGAATCGACCCGTTTTTGGTTTTATTTCTAAAAGATAACCAAAATCATTTTTAGCTATAACCTTATAGGTCAGCATACATTCTAAGGAGTCTTTTGATTTTGATTGGACTATATCACCTCTTTTTTCTATGTGATTTTTTACTAGAAAATTAACTAGGTTTTCTTTATTCTTTGGTGGTTTGTTCTTAACAATTGCCAAATACGTTTTTTGAACTTTCCGGCTACTAAATAGCTTATTAAATTCCACAAGAACACTTTTTTTCTTTGCAAAAATTAATACGCCACTTGTCACCCGATCTAATCTATGTATTATTCCAATATAAGGTTTTCGTTTATTTTTTAAAAGATGATTAAGGACTTGATTCTCGACGGTACAATCCTCGTAGGGACTTTTTTCACTTATAAGTCCAGCCATTTTGTTTACGACTATATAATCGTTGTTTTCCTGCAGTAGTTCAAGGTTCGGTAGTTGTGGTTTTTTTTTCAAAATTTCAAAATAATCTTAATACGTTCAAGAAGTTCACTCATTAACCAAGTTTTAGTCACTTTAATTAATTGTTGGTCCGGGAAACTAGTAGCAATCATTCCGCTTTCTTTCTTATGTATTATATTAGCCCTATTTGACTGTGCCAACAACAGTAATTAAGTATTGCCAACGGTTTTTATATTAACCGTTTTAGTGCTTGTAACCTTTGTTATAGCAGGTAAATTTTATTCTAATACTTGTGCTTCTGTGATTAACACTTTTCTAATCTTATTATATTGGATGTCCTGAACAGCCTTACCTTCTTCAATTGCCAAACTAGCAATAATTGCTGAACTTTGACCTAGAACCATAAATACAGGCTCCATACGTATTGATCCAAATGCGATATGTGTTGCACTCAGGCAAATAGGGACAAGTAAATTAGAACATTCTTCTTTTTTCGGTACAATGGAGCGGTAGCTTATTGGAAAAGGAGCTTTAACGTGAGCTTCTACATTCCCCTCATTGGATACATATCCCTTAGAATTCACGTAACGCTTAATATGGTGGGAATCCATACCGTAGGCAGCCATTCCAATTGGATCCTGTACTATTTCAATTCCTTCGCAATTTTTTTGAGTCATTACATAACTGCTAATCATGCGGCGCGCTTCTCTTATGTATAGTTGTTGTTGCCAGCCATCTTCACGGTCATATTCATCTTTGCATGTTCCCCATTGAGATACCTTATCTCGCACTTCCTTTGGAATACGTGGATGATAGGCCAGGGTCCACATCAATCCTTGCTGATATTGACGATGGCGTGCTACAATAATTTCGCGTTCTTCGTATGAAGCTTCAGGATAATCCCAATTTTGTCCGATAAAATCGGTTGAAAATCCTTTTTGATTGTTAGTATCTGTTTTCCGATTTGGCATCGCTGAATTGATCCAAGGAAGCAAGGGATCACCGTAAGCATACATTTCTTCTAGGGGGCCGTCAGCTGCTTCATAATTACGGAAAAGAAGCTCATAGTCAAGTTCGTTATAATTTTCCGGTTTCTTAAAAGGTATTCGATTTTCCGGATGGTCCGTCAGGGTCATTCGAAAGCAATATGCCTGTATCCCTTTGTCACCTTGACCGTCTATTCCAGGGCCACCTTCCGTAATAAATGGTAGTAGTCCGCTTGTGGGGTCTCCTTTAACTATATAAGGGTCCACCCCCTCAATGAAATTATGGTATACACTATTATTAGAAATTGTACCAAGAAGTGTTTTACTGATGTCGTTTGCTTGAATACCGTTTACGGATTCGCCATATTCAGAATTGGATTCTCTGCCTGCTGTATAAGAGATTCCTGCAGCTGCCAAAAGATCACCCTCATAAGTCGCATCAATAAACATTTTCCCATAATACGTATCACCCGATTCCATTGAAATAGCGGTAATGGCATTCGAAGCTTTTGTTATTCCATTTGCCCTGTTAAGCTTCTGGTTATAGACTATTGTAATATCGAGATTTTTGATCATTTCATGATAAACTTTCAGAGCGACCGAGGGCTCGAATGTCCACATTGCGTCTTCGTCTTTTCCTGTACTGGTCTGCCCTCCATCTTTATACTGGGATTTGAGTTGCCAGACCCAATTTGTAGAATCTTTGTAATGCCTTTTAATATTCTTATAAAACTCACGTGCAATTCCTCCAATAACCTGCTTGTTGCCAATGTCTGTCTGCCCAAGACCACCGGTTGTTAATCCTCCCAAACGATTCGTTGGTTCTATGATAATTACAGATTTATCAAGTCTTGCGGCCTGTATAGCAGCACTTAATCCTGCAGAAGTTCCTCCATAAATAACAACATCTACGGAATTTGAATCTTCGTTGCTCTTACAGCTGTGTAATAGAAAAATTATAAGTGCGAGAGGAATTATAGTGTGTAAAACTTGTTTTATTTTCATTTGAAAAAATTCTTATTTGGTTGTTGTTAAAAACACATATTAACTTTGATTTTGCAACTTTTATGATATACACTAGAAAGAACAAAAGAGAATTAAGATACGTGTGGTCTTCAAAGACGATACTTCTACGCCATTCCTATATCCACTCTCATATTCTACGTACTTTATCTTCAGTTCTTTACCATCTCTATTTCGTTTTTAAGTGGTTTTTTGTATCGTAGCTAATCCTTTAATACATCAGTTTTTATGACTAAATATAAAGAAACTTTCGGATTCGTCATTAGTAAAGATGTCTTTGTTTGTTAGGACCGAGGTTTGGTATACAACAAAAGAAAAAGATAGTATCATAGTTCTGGAGTAATTATCAAAAATTATCGTGAGCAGGCTAGAACTAGTACCTATTATACATGGTATTCTGGGTTGTTTTGGTCTGTGATTTTTACCAGTTAGATGTAATGTTTTCTAATTTTCAGCTAATATTATTTTTTGTATTCTCAACTACAAGGTTTTTTTTCCATATTTGTAAATAATTAAAATTTAATAGTATGAAAAAAATAACTGTATTCTTCGCGTTACTATTCACATGCCTTGCTGCTAGTGTATTTGGCCAAGCTAGAAATGAATTAAATTTTGGCCTTATAGGTGTTAATTACGAAATCCCAGTACATGAAGATGTTACAATTGCCCCTGGTGCAGGAACTAATTTTGATCTTGATTGGTTAACAGTAAGTGTTAAAGCAAATTACTATTTTGATAATTTAATTGACTTAACAGATGAGGCTTGGGATGTTTATGGGGGTGCTGGTGCCGGTTATTCAATTTACAATGGTAGTAATAACGGTATAGATAGTGGTTTTGATATAGGTCTTCATGTAGGTGGAAGATGGTTTTGGAATGATAAATGGGGAATTTATTTGGAACTTGGTGGAGGAAGCACACAAGGCGCAACAGGTGGTCTTGGATTGACAGTTAAATTATAATAACTATTATTTCTATCCTGAAGTTTTATTTAAAGTTTGGATTTTATTAATTTGGTTGTTGGTTGTTGGTTGTTGGTTGTTGGTTGCGTGTTTTGAGCATTTCTTTTACACCTTTATTGTCTGAATTTAATTCTAACTATTTTTGTAAACTTTGGTTCTGTTTTCTACATCATCTAGCTTTAAGAAACATTGTCCTCTGTTCTGCATATAACTGGGTGTTTACATACAGATACGCATTGGTACACCAGAAGTTATTCGGTATAACTTTTGGATGCCATAAATTTTCCAGCCGTAATTAGCCTTATTGATTAAAATCAATTTTTGATAGCCAAGAGAACATTTTATCAAAAGCGACGGTTCTAACTGCTTTCGATGATAAAAAAATGTCATGCTGGGCATTTTCTACTCTTAAAAGTGTCACCCTATCACCAAGCTTTGATCCAACTCTTTTTATGTCCTCAATATTCAAAACAATATCTTTTGACATTGCCTCTTTTGAAAAAGTTGAAATTTTAATAGAGGCAGAAGAATGCATAATTAGGATGGGGACTGTTATGTTTGATTCTTCTAATTTTTTATGAGCTTTTGCAATCGCTACAATCCATTTAAAATAAGTAGGAAACCCCTTTATTGGTTTCCAGTCTTGGTTAAAATCCCATTCACCATAAAAATCTTTATGAATACTTTGAGCATAAGCTGGTGAGAGCGCACCATTAATTTTTGAATAAACAGATATCTTTGAGATGATTTTTGCGGCAAAATAACTAATTAACTTTTCGATTCTAGTTTGATTGAAATCTAAAAAAGGTGAGTTTAATATTAGACCATCAATACGCTTTCTTTCCTCACCATTATTCATATAACTACTTGCAATTAAACCTCCTGTAGAGTGCCCTAGAAGGTAAATTGAGTTGCTTATTTTTTGAATCTTACGAATAGCAATTGAAATTTCCTCAAAATATTCTTCTATGTTTTTACAATAATTTGGATGATGATGTTCTAAAAGAGACCTGCCATATTTTCGAAGATCTAGAGCGTAAAAATCAAAATCATTTGTATTGAATTTTTCGCCTAAATGGGGATGAAAAAAATAGTCAATGTAGCCATGTAAATACAACACACTTTTTCTATTGCCTACATTAAAATTCGAAGAAATTAGTACTGCTACTACTTCCCCTTCATAATCCGGAGATAGTTTAATCGTTTCACTCGTAAAATCTTTGTTTAAATCCATTTCTATGTAATCAATACTAATACTAGCAAAAGTCTTGGCCATGATACCTTACGGAAAACATACTTTCGTAGCCTAAGTTAATAAATAAGTAAGAATTTCCGATTAGCAAATCGATCGAAATGGTGTATAAGTTGCGCTATGTCGCATTATTTTTCAGGTTTCATGTCCGCTATTAATACTTTAAAGAAATTAGCCACCATAGAAGCACCCGTTTTTCCATTATCATCTTTATTTGATAGAATTACGACTGTATAATTGTCTTTCATAAAATCCATAAGCTCGTTATGAATCCCGTACCATCCGCCGCTATGCCCTTGTATGGTTTGATTGTATCTTAAGTCGATGTCAATTCCGTAACCCAAGTTGGTGTTGTACCCTTTTACTTTTGGGATGACCATCAATTCAACAGTTTCTTTTTTCAAGAGTGTACCATTTCTTAGACCCTTTGAGAACTTGAACAAATCCTCCACGGTTGAGTAATGGAATCCCGCAGGTGATGCTTTTGAAAGGTAATATTCGTTTTTCTTTGGGTACTTGCTTTCTCCAAAAAATGTGGTGTATCCACTAGCCTTATTTTTAACAACGGAATCTATTTCCAACGCTGTAGTATGCAACATTTCTATTGGTTTGAATATGTTTTTCTTTAAATAGTCATAGTAGTTTTGCCCACTGACTTTCTCTATTATTAGTCCAAGAATCACAAATCCCGATCCACTATAATCGTATTTTGTTCCCGGTTTTGATAACAAAGTGTCGTTAACAAAAAATGGTACAAAGTCAGATACATTTTTATAGTTGAGATTATTAGTTTCAAAATAATTCATTGAATTACCGTTGCCCGAAGTGTGTGTTAAAAGCTGATGAATGGTTACTGAATCTCTTACTACCAAGTTTGGATAATCAGGAAGATATTTTCCAATTGGCACATCTAGTTCGAGCTCTCCTTTTTCGTAAAGTTGCAAAGTTGCTACGGCGGTAAACATTTTTGTGATGGAGGCAATATTGAATTTGGTATCTATTTTATTGTTGATTTCATATTCTATACTTGCCATTCCATAAGCTCGTTTTTCAGTTATTTTATCATTGTGAGCAATTAAAACTGTTCCCGAAAAATCATCTTGATTTAAATTGTCTAGAAAAAATTTGATTTTTGCAGCCTTTGAATCCTTGGGTTGGCCAAAAGCTAAAATACCCACAAATAAAAAGAATGTTGTCAGATATGTTTTTGATTTATTGCGCATCAGATTGTTTTAATGTGGGATGAAATAGAAAGGCATCAGTGATGATAATCTCCCTGCAGAACTAAGATAGCAAATCCTTTATGTTCAATTACGACTTGTTCGTATAATGGGTGAAAACTTCCGTTGTTTTATCAACTACTTAAAAAATATTATTGAATTCCATTAAAAAATACGGATGTAGCGGTTGCTGCCATTAAATTAGCTCAACCTTGCGGTAGCGTACAACCAGTAATATACCATATAGTATGCCTTTGCCCTTGTCGTTGAACTGCTTAATATGTTGTTAGTCCAACCAAAATACGCATTAGCATCCGTTTGTGACATTTCAACAAGTAAGTTGCCCTGACGGGTTAAGTAATCTCAACTTTGCCATCAACATAAAACCCCCATTATGAAAACAATTTTACTCGTAAAAGAAATTTACACTGAAGGTTTCAAAGACCTTGGAAGCTACATAGCTAAGCGATATTTTAAGTTTTTCGCAGTTTTCAGTTTTATTATGTTCTTTGTTGTACTCTACGCTTTTATATATAGGGTGGTTACTGGATTCGCTTTTGATTAAATCCACAATCATGAAATGGCCAAAATTTAAGATAGATGATGTACTATTGGCAGCATTTTGTTTGTTCATTTCGGCCATCACACTGCTCTTGATGAAAATATTTATTTTGTAGTTCTTATACCAAGTGTAAACTAGGTATAAGAGTTGCTTATAAATACTGTCTCATGTTTTGGATTCTGTAGAAAAACTAGTGTTTGTCTTACCTGGCACTATGCAGTATAACCGTTGTTAGCCCTCGTTTTATTCAATCGGTTTCATCCAAAATAAAAATTTCATTCACAGGCTTATTACATATCTCAGACAGTTTTAGCGCAAGAATAGTTGAAGGTACATATCTGTTTTTTTCAATAGAGTTTATGGTTTGTCTTGAAACCTCGATTTTCTTCGCTAATTGTTCTTGGGTAAGATTTAACTCAGCTCTTTCAATTTTTAATCTATTGCGCACGTCCAAATCTTTTGAGAGTTTCAAAAAAAAGCAATTGCAGACCCATTAAAATGAACATCACTTCAAATGAAGACACATCATGAAAATTAATCAATCCATCACCTGTTATTTTAGTGATGATTACATCAAATGTAATAGCAATCAGCGGTAAAAAAATAGAATAAACTGTGGTGCATACAAAAGCAATGACATAAGATTGGAACCTAACGTGCCTATTAAATTCATCTTCAAAGGAATCCTTACTTAACGAAGCTACTAGTAGAAATAATAATATTAAAGTTCTTAAGACATCTTTCAGTACCAAAGTCAAGGTAGTGTCTCCCAATAATTTATACCCAAATAAAAAAATCAGTATTAGGACTGCACCTAAATATCCAATTTTCTTGAATTTATGTGGTAGCCGGAAATCAAGTATTTTGATCAGTCGGTTATATTCATCTTCATTGTGAGATAGTTGCTTTGCCATATTATAAATTTTTTTGAATAGTAAGCTTTACATAATGACAAATATACTTTACATTTTTGATGTAACAAAACTTTTTGTTATCAAATATACAGGTGATTATCCTTACTAAAAGGAGCAACAAAAGTCAGCACGCCTTTTGGTAAAAAAGGAGGGAAAACATCATTATGTTGTGTTTCCATGATGCGGAATGGATTTTGGTAAAACAGACTTTGCAACCATACAACCTTCATTTTTGTATACATATTTGAGGATGGATCAAAATCCGACGCAACGTGTTGTTTATGTTTAGTTACGTTGGCTAGCATCTAAAATTGGTAAAAGAGAACGATTCAGAGGAACATCTGCATGATTTCCCTAATACATATAGAACTAGCAATTAACGATATACTTCGTTAGCATTTTGTTATTTAATTTTCAATGAATAACTAGT
>RCNB010001180.1_pt1 | contig 17982 bp, 15 predicted proteins | sample 2041321 | NCBI WGS metagenome assembly RCNB01 (sample SAMN09708232, study PRJNA481090) | Marine sediment metagenome, whole genome shotgun sequencing project. | reverse complement strand
CCTCTATATCTTGCAGCACGTTTTCCCCTAACTTAATATGGTCAATATTTATATTTATTGTTATAGTTATCACGGAAAGTTACGGAATATCATGAAAATGTAAAAAATGGACCGATTAATTGGCTTTTGTGATAACTTGGAATTTAGGATGTCCATGGGGCACAATGCATACAGAGATAACATGTATACTAAAGAAAAAATTATTCACATTCGACAATTGCTTGATGATACCATCTAACAGGCTAAAGCTAAATTGCCAAAAAGGGTTTGTTCGAAAGATTTAACCGAACTTTTATTTGCGCAACCCTATTGCATGGTAAAATAATTGGTTGATGCCGATATCGCCAACGGACTGAAAAAACTGCTAAAGGAAATCCAAAAATGAAGCCATATAAAACTATCAAGCTACCCTTGACTTCAGTTAATTGGGCTGAGCACGTTTCGCTCATAGGTCAAGCAAATGCAGAACTGGCGCGTTTTGATGGACTACTTTCTGGTATCGTCAATCCTGCAGTACTCCTTTCGCCTCTTACAACCCAAGAGGCGGTACTGTCATCACGGATTGAGGGGACACAGGCGACTCTGGAGGAGGTATTGGAATACGAGGCAGAATCCAGGGGGAAAATCGAATCGTCCAAGGATGCTGATATTCAGGAAATTATCAATTACCGCCAAGCTATAGGTTATGCAGTCGAAGAGCTTAAAAACCGGCCTTTATGTCTTAACCTAATCCTTGATTTGCACAGAATTCTACTGGATAGTGTCCGTGGACGAAACAAAGCCCCAGGAGAATTTCGAAGAATCCAGAATTATATAGGGCCGCCTGGATGTTCAATTGAGAACGCAACTTTTGTGCCGCCTTCTGTCGATCTTTTGCCATCCAGCCTGGATAATTGGGAAAAGTTTCTCCATTACGATGAAAAAGACCGCTTGGTTCAATTGGCAATTGCAAAGGCTCAATTCGAACTGATTCACCCGTTTTTAGACGGTAATGGCCGAATAGGACGCATGCTGGTTCCTGTTTTTCTTTATGAGAAAGGTCTGCTTTCAAATCCTATGTTTTACTTGAGCGCTTATTTAGAGGAACATCGTGATATTTATTATGAAAGGTTGCGGGCTATTTCCACAAAAGGGGACTGGAACGGCTGGATAACATTCTTTCTGCGCGCTATATTTAAGCAAGCAAACGAAAATAGCCGGAAAACCAACGCTATTCTGGCCCTCTATGAGGAAATGAAACAGAATGTTCCCGCAATTACGCGCTCCCAATATGCCATTCAGGCTATCGACACCATCTTTGACCAGCCGATTTTCCAGAGTACGGATTTCATCACCCGCTCAAAAATTCCAAAGGACACGGCCTTACGAATTCTGAATGCTTTGAAAAAACGGAAACTTCTCTTTCCTCTTCGGGAAAGCCGGGGACGTCCCTGCAATTCTTATGTTCAGGAGACTCATTAAAATTACAGAGGGAAAGGTTTAAAGCGCATAGATACCACACAAACCTGTTTAAATTGCATAACCACGTTAATATGCACCACAAGTTCAGTTATGTGGCTTTCATGCGCCACAAGTCGATTTGTGTTGCATAAAAATACAAATATGCCCCACAAATTGCTTTATGTGTTTAAATTGCGGAATATGAAAAATACAGAAAAATTCGGATCAACCCTCCATCTCTGGTAGAACAGCATTTTGCTGAGGTAGTGAAGGATATAAAGCGGCTGGAGAAAGAGATGAAACCACGGAAGGGCACGAAAGGGAAATTATAATGGATGGTAAGTCGCTGGATTTAAAGCAGGATAAAATTGAAAAGCTAAAAGAAGTAATGCCTGAAGCTTTTACAGAAGGCCGAATCGACTGGGAAAAGCTTAAAGCTGCTCTTGGCGAGGATATTGAATTTAAAAACGAGCGATATGTTTTGAACTGGGCCGGAAAATCAGGTGCTTTTAGAGTATTGCAGGCACCAACAACAGCGACGCTTGCCCCTGACAGGGATGAGTCTGTAAATTTTGATGATACGGAAAATGTTTGACGATACCACTGTCCAGTTACCTAAAAGAAATTGTGGGCATAAGTAGTTAAGGAACGAATAGGGTTAGAAGGCAATATGAAAAAGAAGCTTGAACTGACATGGATCGGCAAAGAGGATCAGCCGAAACTGGAACCGCGAATCTTGATCGAAGATCCGGAAAAATCCTACGGCGATCCCAACAGCGAAAATATGCTGATTTATGGCGACAACCTTCTGGCCCTGAAGGCATTGGAGCAGGATTTTGCAGGTAAGATTTAGGGTATGGTAGCTTTGAAAATGACGGTAAAGAGGTTTCTCAGGTGGTTGATTGCTTTGTCTGCGAAAACATTTTACCGAGGTGTATTCCTTTTATAGAGTGATTCTTACCGACTATCCGGGAGAAGACTTTAGTCCGAACTTCTCATGAAGAATTTATTTTGGTTATAAATAAAACAAAAAACTAACTTAAAATCAGGCAATTACATAAAAACATGGTGGTTTCGATAAAAACACTCTGTTTTGAATCCTGACATTTTTAAAATAGATTCTTCACCCTTCGGGCCAACCCGATTCGCCCATTTACCGTGTTATAAGGGGCTCGCAGTAGTACACTACGGCTTCACTCCTTATGCCTTACAAATGGCCGAATCAAGCTGGTGAGAAATCCGGGTTAGGATTGATTTTAACGACTGAATCTCAGTCGATAGAAGGGCGATAATGTTCCCAAAATCCTACCCCCGGCGACTCAAACTCAATGAGGGCAAGGTTTCGTGTCTTGAATAGCGAATAGTGGCGTCTTATTCACAATTCAACGTCATCAATAACACATAAGAAAGGGTGCTATCGACGAACTCGTCAGGATACTGGCCAGAAACGATCCCTCGGTGTTTGCGGATCTATGGGTTCGCTTGAAGAATAATCGATCAATCTATTAAGATGCCCCCGCTAATTATGCATAGGTGAGAATGAATAAACTTCATTTGTCGATTGACAAGAGATAATGAATTCTTATATAATTATCAACACCAACAAGAAAGATATAAGATAATTGTATTTGAGGGGGATGCCATGATATCCAAAGGAAAGGAAAAAGAGGTCCTGGATAAAAGGATTATGACTGCAAGACAGGCAGCAGGTTTTTCCATTACCGAAGCGGCTCAAAAACTGGGGTTTAAAAACTATCAGACTCTTTCCGCCATTGAAAAAGGTGCAAGGAATATAAATGCCCATGAATTAATTATGATGGCTCGTTTATATGGCAGGAATCTGGACTATTTCTTAGAACCCGACGTTACTCCCGATCCTGTGCTCTTGTGGAGAAAGGCTGGAAAAATAGACGTAAATCAAATACAGTGCCAATTCCTTTCTTTTCTGGTAAATTACAGTAAACTTGAACACTTGCTTGGGCTCAAGCGACGATGGAAAGATATTCAGAAAAATTACGATCGGGATGATTTCTCTTACAATGGCTTTGAGAAGGCCGATAAACTCGGTGCTGAAATTCACAATTTCCTCGACTTAGGTTCTCGTCCTTCCTTGAATCTGCCTAACGTACTCGAAAATAAGCTTCGTTTCAAAATCCTTCATTTGCCTCTAGAAGAGGGTATCTCTGGCGCAAGCATGGTGGATAATACCATAGGGGTTGGCATACTCATCAATGCCAATGATGTACCATGGAGAAGAAGCTATGACCTGGCGCATGAATTATTTCATATTGTAACCTGGGACGTCTTTTCTCTTGAAGAAATTGGTGATGGTACCCAAAAAACAAGGCCGGAACAGTACGCGGATATCTTTGCATCAAGTTTGCTCCTACCCGAAACTCATCTCCGCAATGCCCTTAAAGAGACAGTAACCGGCAGTGAGATTAGACCCATTGATGTCATTGAGCTGGCAAAGGATTTCGGTGTTTCAACTGAAGCTGTCCTCTGGCGGCTTGTCAATTTGAAAATAATCAGGAAACCCTTGGCGCAGAAAGTCATAAAAAACTCGCAATTCCGAGATCTGGATCGCAGTATGCGTCGAAATCTTTATGATAATGACAGGCCGTCCAAGTTTCCTTCAAGATTTATATCCCTTGCTTGCAGATGCTTGATGGAAGGCAGGATATCAAGAGGCACCTTTGCCGCATATATGGAAATAGATCGGGCTGAAATAGATGAAAATCTGGCCGCTGCGGGATTTGTGGAAGGAAACTATGCGAAAATTGCTGCTGCTTGACGCTGATGTTACCATTGATCTCCATACACTTGATCTGTTTGGAATAATTAGAAAAGCCTACGACATTTGCCTAACCAGGACTGTTTTTGAGGAAGCAAGATACTACAAGAAGGACGGGGTAAAAATTGATATCGATCTCAAAGATGTTACAATAATCAATAATGTTGATCTTGAAAGTCTGAGAAAAGTACAAAGGGAAGCAAAAGAGGCGAGGTTGGGAATAGACCCTGGAGAATCCACCTCAATAGCTTATTTAATCCAGACAGAAGAAGAAATAATTTTTTGTTCCTGCGATCAGGCAGCCGTTAAGCTCGTTTCCTATATGGAACTTGAGCCAAAAGCAATCAGCCTGGAAAAGGCCCTTCGATCCGTTGGGTATCATGGGAAAAAGCTTTACCCGAGACATCTTGAAAAGACCTTTAAAGCGGCCGTTAAAGACGGCAAGACGCTGAGAATTCAATTTAAAAAGCTTTTATAGCATTTATTTTACTATACCAACTTTTTTTTGGTTATACCAATCGCTTAACTTACGGCAGCCTGGATGACCCGCTTGAGCGCGGGGCAAATGAGTTTGCAGCAGATATTCTAATCCCCCGTGATCGAGATCCGGAAATTGCATCATTGTGATCAAAAGCGGATATAATTCGTTTGGCAAACGAGCTTGAGATTTCTCCGGAGATTCTCGCAGGGGCGTTTCCAACATCTAACCAAAAAATGGGACTATTTCAACGGTGGGGACGTCTCAGCAACAAATTAGTCGTTTTGAATACCCATCTTACGAGGGGCATTCCCTGAGCATGTTACGTCACGTCGCCGAAGTCCTTGGTGCGACTCTCAGCGTGGAGATTAAACACAAAAGGCACACAAATCAGGCTGCTGTTGCTGAAAGCAAAGCCGATTACGAAACTAAAAAGGAAACTTAAATGAAAGCGTTGGTTCCGATCGATAGAATTACAAGTAAGATATTCTTAATACGCGGAATGAAAGTGATGATAGACAGAGATTTAGCTGAACTCTACGATGTAGAAACCAAAGCATTAAAACAGGCGGTCAGAAGGAATATTGGTAGATTCCCTGAAGATTTTATGTTTGAGCTCTCCAGGGAGGAATTTAAAAACTTGAGGTCACAATTTGTGACCTCAAGTTGGGGTGGACTCAGATATTTACCTATGGTCTTTTCTGAGCAAGGAGTTGCGATGCTTTCCAGTGTTTTGCGAAGCGAAAGAGCAATTCAAGTCAATATCCAGATAATGCGGGCATTTACCCAGCTTCGGCAAATGTTGTCAACCCATGAGGATTTGAAAAGAAAAATTGACTCCATGGAGAGAAAATACGACCAACAGTTTCAAATTGTATTTGAAGCTATCAAGCAGCTATTGGAAACAGATGAAAAGCCTAAAAAGAAAATTGGTTATACGGTAAAGGAAAAACAAAAACCATACGGCAAAAAGCGAAAAAGAACAGTCAAAAAGAGTTAAGGGCAGACCCTTTAATGCAAAAGGATGAAACTATGGATAAGGCGTTGGCCAAAGAAAGATTGCGGGGTCAAAAATGCCCTTATTGCGGAGCGGATAGAAGAGATTTGGCGTACGGTAATGTTGAAAATGACGGTAAAGAAGTCTTTCAGGGTGTTGCCTGCACTGCCTGTGAAAAACAATTTACCGAGGTGTATTCCTTTCGTAGAGTTATTCTTACTGACTATCCGGGAGAAGACTTCAGGATTGATTTTAGCGACTGAATCTCAGTCGCAAGTAAGGCAATACTGTTTTTAGAAATCCTACACCCGTACCCCAAGCTCCAAGAGGGCACGGTATCGTGTATTGATTTATTTACGTTCAAAGTGGAACTATTTCAACGGGCTTAAACGCAAGTTTCAGTGGACCGCATAAAAACGGTTGGGGATTAAGTCAATATAGTAAATTACGCCTCCAACGTTTTACTATTTTTCTGGAACAATGCACGATCCGAGGGTTTTTAAGGGGAAATAGGTTGAAAAAATAATGTCTTGCTTTTTTTCGAATACTGTTTATAATAACAGTGTTTATAATGACAGTGTTTAGATGCATGTGCGAGACTATCGTGAAGAGCCTGACAGACAAACAATCTAAGATTTATGAATTCATCCGCACATGGCAAATGGAAAATGGTTACCCGCCGACACAGGAGGAAATACGTGACCACTTCGGGTTTGGCAGCCCTAATGCTGTACGAAGCCATCTTGCGCTGATCGAAAAGAAAGGCTATATCCGCCTGGATTGCGGAAAATCTCGTGGAATTCAGTTGGCGTCTTTACCTGTCCCGACTCTCAAGCAGCAGGAAAACTTTATTCCTTTGCTAGGTAGAATTGCAGCGGGAGTCCCGATATGGGCAGAACAAAATTTTGAAGACCATCTGCCCATTGCTCCTTCTATATTTGGTGGCGGTGAACTTTTTGCACTCCATGTGCTTGGTGACAGTATGACAGGAGCAGGAATCAGAAACGGTGATATTGCTGTCATAAAGAAACAGGATTTTGTTGAGAACGGGGAGATAGCCGCTGTTCTTATTGAGCAAGAGGTTACATTGAAACGAGTCTATTTGTCATCCGAGTCGCTTGTACTTAAATCCGAAAACTCTGCCTTTGAAGACCTCAAGCTTGCTGCAGACACAAGCGACTTTATTCGTATCCTTGGACGTTACCGGGGGATTGTTCGAACTGAGAATAATCGGTATTGCTCATGAATGTTGTAAACACAGCTAAAGCCTTTGGATGTCACGATATCGTTCAGCTTGACGGTGAGCCAACCCCCAGACATTTGGAATACCTGGATCTACTGAAGGTGAACAAGCGGCAAAGCTTGAAAGTTAATGCGGTTGCTGAATTCCAGTCTAGACCCCTGCTTTACATTGTATCGGGTGATCAGATACAGAATATTGACGATAAGATTTTGGATTTTCAGTGCCTTCTGGCCAACCGGGGAGAGAGGGCATATCTCGGCATTTTGAGTATAGGTGAGCTGAATGTGTATCCAGTAAACTTGGACCGTTCCGTTCTGGTTAACAGCCGCAACAGGACGATCAAAAAGAATTCTCCGGAAGCTCCGCTATTTTTTCAGAGTGTCGTGAACGGCATTTTTACCTTGGAAGGCCAGCCCGAGACTCCTGACCATGTATTCAAGACAATTCTTGATCTGATGACAAGATCCTCGAAGATCCTCATAGAAAAATACAACCTGAATCCTATGGATGTCCTCTCGTTCCTTGGACGGGCACTGTTCTTCCGTTTTCTGTGGGATCGAAAGATCGTCCGGTCGAGCGAACTTCCTTCCGTGTGTCCACAGGCAGAATCGTTTGGAGACTGCTTTTGCAATGTTAAGAACTCCGTTGAGACATGCCGGTGGCTTGACGAAACCTTCAACGGCGATTTACTTCCTCTTTCCGGTGGCTATACAGACGTATTCAGGCAGGCTGATGAGCAAACGGGTGGCAGATTATTTCTCGACCTACGGGCCATTCTTATGGGATGGAAGAATGCAGGAATAGAAGCATTTCAACTTCCGATCGATTGGGGCGATCTTGACTTTGAGCACATCCCTATCGGCGTGCTCAGTCAGGTGTATGAGAATTTCAGCAAAATTTGGGATCCCCAACAGAGAGAACAGACCAGTGCATACTATACACCTAAGAATATTGCGCGCTACCTTGTGGATGACGCATTTGAAGGCGTCACCGACAAGAAAAATGCCAGAATTCTGGACCCAAGTTGTGGGGCTGGGATTTTTCTTGTTCTGACGTTCAGGAAGCTTGTTGCAGCCCGCTGGGAACACGATGGTAAGCGACCTGATACAAAGGCGATTCAGTCCATTCTCTACAATCAGCTTTGTGGCTTCGATGTCAGTGAATCCGCCCTGCGCTTGGCAGCTCTATCGCTTTATATTACCGCCATTGAACTTAATGAATTCCCTCGACCTCCCGAGAGTTTGAAGTTTATAGAGCCGCTTCAGGGCATCGTGCTGCATAACCACAGGCGAACTGAAGAGCAGGCAACCAGGGGTTTTGTGCTTGGCAGCTTGAGTCCGGAACTTTCCAAAGACTTTAATGGCTGCTTTGACGTTGTCATCGGAAATCCACCCTGGACTCGCCTGAAGGGAGACGATGAAGAGACCAAGATAGAGATCAAGGCACACAATGTCGTATTCACCAAGTTGACTCGCCAGATTCTGATAGATCGTGGACTTGAAGATATTGCGCAGACTTATCGTAATCCTGACAACAACCCGGACCTGCCTTTTTTGTGGAAATCGATTCAATGGGCGAAACCAGGAGGCATTATTGCTATGGCACTGCCTGGGCGAATCTTTCTCAAGCAATCTGGGGCCGGCATCCGTGCGTTTAATGCAATAGTACAAGGGATTGAAATTACAGGAATATTGAATGGATCCAACTTGTCGGATAGTGCAGTATGGCCAGGCATGAATCAGCCTTTCATGCTCTTTTTCTCTCGTAACCGTGTGCCCGCCACCGACCACTATTTTTATTTCGTTACGCCTCATTTTGAACGGAGCCTGAATGACAAAGGTCGCATCCGTATTGATTATCAATCCGCTCAACCGGTAGCTGCCTCTGAGGCTGTTAAAAATTCAAAACTGCTGAAAACGTTGGCATTGGGAACTGCTCTTGATGTAGAGGTGGTCCGTAAGCTTGATGAATTGGAATGGCCCTCAGTTAAGTCGTATTGGGAGAGCCCGGAGCTGTATTCTGGTAGAGGATATGACTTGTCGCTCAAACAAGTTCGTCAGGGTGATGCCCGTTTTATGATTGGACTTCCAGATTTTATTCCACCAGCAAACGGTAAGTTCTCGGTTGATGTATCATTAATGCCTAAATTCAAGCGTTCAAAGATGCATGCACCAAGGTGCATGGAATTATATACACCTCCATTAATTATTGTGCCGGAATCGCCGGGCAGTTCGATGTTTAAGCCCAAATCGTGGGTGGTTCGCGTACCGATTGTTTTCAGTAAAAGCTATTACGGCTTTTCAGCTCACGGCAGCGAGGAGGCAGATTGGATCATGGCACTTCTTCATCTGATCACGCATTCTTATCTGTTCAGGTATTATGTGCTGATGACGAGTTCGAGAATGGGCGCGGAACGAAGAACTTTTCTTAAGGAGAACATTGAGAGTTTTCCGTTCCCAACCATCAATGCGTTGTCCAAGCGGCAACGACAGCGCGCCGTAAAACTTTCAGGTCAGCTTGAAACAGCGTTTAAGAAACCTTGGAAGGAAATCAATGACTTCATTTTTGATCTCTACGGTCTGGATGAGTATGACCGACAGGTTGTGAAAGACACACTTGAAGTGGCCGAGCCCTTTAAGGAGGCTAAGGATCGTGCCAATGCGCCCCCTTTAAAGACTGAACGCAAAGCTTTTTATGTTGAACTTCAACGGTTAATCACCCCATCTTTCGACATTACGAATGAAAAAGTATCGGTCGATGAGGTTGAGATTGCGAGGCAGGATATTCATTCGCCATGGCATTTCTTTTCAGTTTCTTCATCCGCCACTTCCGCAAGTCTAACCCAATCAATGCAGAAAAGGCTGATTTCTAAAATCACCGAAGCAGCTAACAAAACAGGTTGCAGCCGAGTCGTTGTTCACGAAAAGGGGCGTCTCCTCGTAGGGATCATTAGCCAATATCGGTATTGGACGTTAAGTCGCGCCCGTCTTTGCGTTTTGGATATTCTTCGCCATCATCTTGGTGCATTTCCCATGAGGAAAAGCTGATGGCGGTCGGCTTTTTTACGCACGGCATAGAGTACACATTGCCCCACCCGCAAATACCACAACGTACCGTCCTGCTTCTTTGCAAGGTAATCAAAAGGGCCTGGCAGTTACTTGAAGAAATGCCGCCTTCCAACTTTATTCTACAATCCGCAAATGAAGATACCATTACCCAAGTGTTGCTTGAAATCATTGAAAATCGTTTGCGAAAAAGTGGTGATGTTAACGGCTTCAACTGTGCTTTGTTCGGCAAGGTTGCCCGGGAGCCAAAGATTACAAACGTAGACAAGAAACACCCCGACAAGATGCCTGATATATTCTTTGATCTAAAACGGGATCAACTGCCGATTCTCAGTGATCAGGATGGCCTCTTTGTGGAATGTAAACCCGTGGACCGTAACCACCCGATTTTGTCCTGCTACTGCAAAAAAGGCCTGATACGGTTCATTAACGGCAACTATGCTTGGGCCATGCAAGATGCCCTGATGGTCGGGTATGTTAAGGGTCATTATTCATTTAGAAAATTAGCATCTGTCCTTGATGGCAAAAAGAGCGCCGTCTTGAGGACGACTAACCATTCTGCAGTTGATAAATATACGATCTACTGTTCACGTCATAACAGGGGTTTTGAGTGGCCGGAAAGCCGTGGAAACGCTTGTCCAATATCGGTAGCACACCTTTGGCTGCCATTGTAAACTTCAAGTTCAAATGAAAAAAAAGAATTTAAAGGACATTCTCATTGGAATACGTGCTGAAAAAGCGCTGAAAAAGGCTGTTGCCGATGCAATTGCAGGTCATAAACGTTCCGGCAATTCCATAGTAATTTGGCGGGATGGAAAAGTAATAAAAATACCTGCTGATCAAATCGAAATCCGTGAAGATCAGGCCGAATACAAAATAAAGTAACTGTAAATCGAACGGGATTTTAACATACCGTTGAAAACAATTTCCCTAAGGATGGTTTCATGCTGACCTTCTTACACGCTGCTGATATTCATCTGGATTCGCCTTTGCGAGGTTTGTTGACCTATGAGGGGGCACCCCCTGTTGAAGAAATCAGGGGGGCCACTCGGCAGGCGTTAGACAACCTGGTCAATTTTGCTTTGGAAGAAAAGGTAAACTTTGTTCTTGTGGCCGGCGACCTCTACGATGGTGACTGGCAGGACTTTAACACGGGACTGTACTTTGCCAATCAGATGCGCAATCTTGGAGAGGCCGGAATCCTTGTCGCTGTAATACGCGGCAATCATGATGCCGCCAACACCATGACCAAGACTATTCCTATGCCGCAGAACGTTAAGATTTTCAGTGAGCGCAAGCCGGAGACCTGGCTGCTCGATGATCTGGGCGTTGCCATCCACGGCCAAAGTTATGCAAATCGGGATGTATACGAGAATCTGGCAGCAGCTTACCCGGATCCGGTTCCCGATATGCTTAACATCGGCATTCTGCACTGTTTGATATCCGGCGCCGAAGGTCACCTGCCGTACGCCCCGTGCACACTGGACGAGCTTGCAGCAAAGGGCTATGATTACTGGGCACTCGGCCATGTGCACAAGTATGATGTGCTTCGGGAACAACCACACATTGTTTATGCAGGCTGCACCCAGGGGCGGCACATTAGAGAACCCGGCAACAAAGGCTGCGTTTTGGTAGAAGTAGAAGAATCTGAGATTCGTACACAATTTGTGCCCCTGGATGTTCTTCGCTGGGTAGAGGTCAAAGCAGATGTCGGCAATGCCCAAAACATCGAGCAGGCAGCGGTTGCTTTTGGAGACGTATTAAGCCGGAAGCTGTCTGACCTTGAAGGCCTGAACGCCTGTGTTCGAGCAGTCTTGACAGGCCGCTGTCCGGCACATGGGCGGCTTTGTTCCGATCCTGAAGCCGTTGCCGCCAACGTTCGGGCAATTGCAACTGAAGTGTCACAGGGTAAGGTGTGGATTGAGAAGGTTCAGCTACAGACCAAGCCGACAATCGATTTTGATGGCATCGCCGGAAGCGATACGCCCCAGGGAGAACTGTTACGGTATTTGAAAGAGCTCGCCGGAAATCCGCAGGCTTTCGAGGAGCTTGGCCTGGATCTGACCGCTCTGAAATCCAAACTATCCGGAAGCGGCGTGGAACTAAAACAGAATGAAGTCGTTGAGCTGTTTTCTGATGTAGGGGACATTTTGTTGACCATGCTGGAAGACGAAGAGGGCCTGGGGGGCTAGTGATGAAAATCAACGCATTCAAGCTGCTCGCGTATGGTCCGTTCACAGACAAAGTCCTCGACTTTTCAGGCAGTGACTTTGGCTTGCACGTGGTTTATGGCCTCAACGAAGCAGGCAAAAGCACAGCCCTGCGGGCTCTGATTGGGCTGTTTTACGGTTTCGGACATATTGTTGCAGATGATTGGCTTCACGATTACAACAAACTGGCTGTCGGAGCCTCTTTAGATTTTTTCGACGGCGAGGTGTTGAATCTTAGCCGCTACAAGCGCCGCAAGAATGATTTGATCAACGATGATACCGGTGAACCGTTTGAACAGACAAAGCTTGATCTGCGTTTGGGAAAGATGGGCCGGGAAAACTTCGAGCATGCCTTTGGAATATCCCATTATTCGCTCAGGCAGGGTGTCGAAAGCGTGCTGGCTGCCGGTGGAGACCTGGGCCATGCCCTGTTTGCAGCCACCTCCGGACTGAACACCTTAAAGCAGGTGACGGTCAAATTAGAGGACAAGCACAACCAGCTTTTTACCCCGCGCAAGCAAAAAGCAACCATCAATGCCAGCATTTCACAACTGAACGAGTTGCGCAAAGAGCAACGAGAAGCCTCGGCCGGTCACCGCCAATGGAAGAAAATGAAAAAACAGCTTGATGATCTTCAACAAAGCGAAGTTGAGGGAATCAAGCAGATCGAAGCGCTGGGTTCAAAGATCAGTCTGTTATCCCGTTTTCGCGAGGCCTTGAAATTTGTCGCCGCCCGGGAACAATTAGAAAAAGACCTCACTGAACTTGGCGTTGTTCCGGATTTGCCGGATGATTTTTCACAGAGCAGGGTTGCAACCCAGGTGGCCGTCAAGGAGTCCCGTCAGGCTGAAAACAACCTAACCCGGGATTTGGCTGGCATCGATGGCAAGCTGGAAACGCTGACATACGATGAAAAAATCATCGCCAATGAAAAATTAATCAAAACCTTGGCAGACGAAGCCCATGTGCATACCCGGGCCACCGCGGACGGCAAGGACCAAAGAGCGAGGATTTACCAGCACAACGAATCCGCCCAGCAAGCCCTGGACCTCCTACGCTCCGGACTAACGCTGGATTCCGCCCAGGCACTGCGGCTGTCCAAGCCTGAAAAGGGAAAGATTCAAAGGTTAGGAGCTAAAGGGGCAAAATCGGAAGAATCTGCAAATAGCGCAATTAAAGCGCTACGTTTGGACGAAGCTAATCTGGAAAAGGCACAGGCTAAACTCGATCAATTGGAAAAACCCAAGGACACGTCTGCGCTGGCTGACTGCCTAACACGGGCTGCGGAATACGGCAAGCTGGAAGACCGCCTTGCCGACGCCAAGGCTCAACTGACCCGGTCTAAAGAACAAGTCGATGCCGATCTTGCAGCACTGGGTCTATGGACCGGAGACATTTCGGAACTGGAACGACTGGCCCTGCCTACCGAAGAGACCATGCGCGCCTTTGAAACCGATCTGGCTGATGCGGACCAAAAGCTTGCCGATATAGAAAAGGAAAGTGTCCGCATTCAAGAACCGCTGAAAGAGAAAGAAAAAGCCCTTTCTGAATTGACAAAGACTCGCAAATTGCCGTCGCTTGATGATTTACGGTCGCACCGCAATCTGCGGAACCGAGGTTGGCAATCCGTGCGTACAGTATGGCTGGAGGGCGGTGATGTTGATCATGATTTTATGGCGGCCTTTTCGGAAAGTCATGACCTTGCCGGAGCGTATGAGAAAAGTGTTACCAGAGCGGATAATACAGCGGATGTGCTGCGCGACGATGCCGATGCGGTAGCACGCGCCGAAGCACTCAGGACGGATATCCAACATCAAAAAGAGAGCCTTAAAGAAATTAAGGCGCGTCAACAGGGTTTGGGCAAGGACCGGGCGGCCCTTTGGAGTAGATGGGAAGAACTATGGAAACCCCTATGCATTGATCCTTTAACGCCCCGCGAGATGGACGCCTGGGCCGGCAGGGCAACAGAGCTGAGGCGCAAGGCGTCAGATGTAAGAAAGCACCAAATGGCTGCCGACCAACTTCGAGCGGATATCGAGCGCATAAGATCCGATGTTGCGACAGCCCTTGAGCATATAGCCGTCAATTTTTCAGAAAAAGCGAGTTATTCGGCCATCATTGAATTGGCTAGACGCATTGTTAAGCATAACGACCAACTGCGTCAGAATCGTCTGGATCTCGAACTTCGTATCACGGCGCTAAAGGAAGATATCAATGCCGGCAAACAGCGAAAAAGCGACGTTGAGCAAAATCTGCAGCGTTGGTCGGCCGATTGGGCTCAGACCATTTCCAAGTTAGGCTTTTCTGCTGATTCCCGGCCGGAAGACGTCAACGATTTTGTACTGGCCCTTGACGATGTTTTTGCAGAATTGGAAAAAGCCAAAGAACGGCAGCAGCGTATTGATGCCATGCAAGACAACCGTAAGGCGTATGCCCGACGAGTGGCTGAGGCCGTAGCAAAACTGGCCTCTGATTTAATAGATCTCGAACCCGAAGCGGCGGCCATCGAGTTGAATGCAAGGCTTACGGGCGATAAAGAGCGACGCCAGGAGTACCGGTTGCTGGAAGAAGAAAAGCGTAAAAAACGTTCGGTTCTTTCCAAAGAAAATGAAAAATTGGCCGCTCTTGAAGAAACGCTTCGCCTGCTATGTATAGACGCCCACGCAGACAGTCCCGATCAGCTCCCCGATATTGAAACGCGTGCCGCAGCCAAGATCAAACTGACCGATAAACTGGACACAATCAATGAAAGGTTGGCCGAGCTGGCTTCCGGGCAAAATTTGCAGGAATTTGTTGCGCAGGTCAAGGCTAACGACCCGGATGAGTTGGTTGCCAAACTGGAAAAGTTGGAGGCCGAAAAACAAGAATTTCTCACTAAGCAAAAACGCATTGTTCAAGAAATCGCCCTGGCGACCAAAGAGCTGCAGTCGATTGGTGGAGAATCACTTGCCGTAGCCATAGCAGAAGAAGCAGAGGGCCTTGTGGGAAAGATTGAGGCGGATGTTGAATATTATGTCAAACTCAGGCTGGCTTCGGCCATATTAACCAAAGCCATGGAGCGCTACCGACAAAGCAATCAAAGTCCTGTCTTATCTATCGCCGGCGACTATTTTAAAACCATGACACAAGGGTTATTCGCGGGACTGCGGGCCGATTTTGATGACAAGGGCGATCCGGTAATCAAGGCAAAACGACCGGACGGAAAAATGCTGAAACTTGCCGAGATGAGTGACGGAAGTCGGGACCAGTTATTCCTGGCGCTAAGACTCGGGGGCTTGGCGAGGTATGTCAAGGCCAACGGCCCAATGCCCTTTATCGTCGATGATGTTCTGGTGCATTTCGATGATGACAGGTCTGCGGCGGCCCTGGCGGCCCTTGGTGCGCTGGCCAAAGAAACGCAGGTTGTTTTTTTTACGCATCACAAACATCTTATCAGCTTGGCTGAATCATCTGTTTCTGATGAAATATTACGTGTCCATGAGCTTTAATTGAATCGTAAACTTGTAAAAACCGGTGGTATCTTGGAATCTCACCAAGCTATCCTCTTGTATTCTAAAGATAAATCTTTTCCTAATGGCTATTTTTACCCCTAAAATATCCTTTTCAGGCGTTATCTCAGTTTGTTACCAACCCCAGACATTGCGCAATAATGCGCAAACAATACGAAAATTATATTGCGCATTGTTGCGCGATATCCAAGAGACTATCTTAGAGATAGTCAAAATTTTATCCGTTTATTTATCCAATTATATCCATTTCGCTTGACATCGCGGCATTATTGGGTATAAATGGATATAAAATCGGATAAAATAGGATTATCAACAATGACACCTCGCATTATAAGGCTTATTGCCGAAATCGATGAGTTTAAAGGATATTGGAAAGGGATGGCTACGCTTTCCGCCGATTTCCTTTCAAACCTTCGAACCATCGCAACGATTGAATCCGTTGGGTCCTCAACCCGAATTGAAGGTGCCAAACTCACCGATTTGGAAGTTTCGGCACTAATAAAAGGAATCGGTGCGCGCTCTTTTAGAAGCCGTGATGAACAAGAGGTTTTCGGATACGCCGAAGCGTTGCAGCTTGTACAGGAATCTTATGATGAAATCGATTTGACCGAAAACAATATAAAGTATCTCCATAAAGTTTTACTCAAATTTTCAGACAAGGATACCTGGCATCTTGGAGAGTATAAGAAACATCCGAATCATGTGGCTGCTTTTGACGCTGAAGGCCGTGAAATTGGAATTCTTTTTGAAACCACATCTCCCTTTGAGACGCCTCAAATGATGGAAGCCTTGGTGGCGACTACCAAGAAGAACTTGAATGACGCTGATACACATCCTTTGATAGCCGTTGCTGATTTTATTGTCCGATTCCTTGCGATCCATCCGTTTCAGGACGGCAATGGTCGCCTTTCCCGAGTGTTGACCAACCTTTTATTGCTTCGCAGCGGTTATGCCTATGTGCAATACAGTTCTCATGAAAGCATTGTTGAAGCGAATAAGGACAAGTATTATTTGGCTTTGAGAACGGCACAAAAGGAATTGGGATCTGGTGAAAAGTCGTTCGAGATTTGGACAACGTTTTTTCTGGAAATGCTTAAAAAGCAAAAAGACCATTTACTTGAAAAGATCGAGCGGGAAAAAATCGCTCATGCACTGCCTGATGTGTCGATACGAATTTTAAATCTTGCCAAAGAACACGGGCAAGTAACTGTATCCTTTGTCACAAACGTGCTTCAGATCAACCGCAACACGGTAAAAAAGCACCTTCAGCACCTTGTACGAACAGAAAAACTTGTTCTCCATGGAAAAGGGCGGGGATCATACTACTCCCTTTTTTGAGATGTCTTCCTTATAAAGGTATCAGGCAATTCGGCAACTTCTCAAAAAGTTGGGAATACGGTATAATAATGAAAACAGATGCTATTTTATTGGATCAAGGCAGCGGCGGGAAAATATCTCACCGTCTGATTACGGATCTTATGCTGCCCATATTTGACAATCCCATGCTTGCGGATTTGTTGTTGAGAAAGCATCTTAAAACAGCCTTCTTAATCTTTTTCATATTATTATTTGTCGGATGCGGTTTCCAAAAACAAGTCTCCTTTTCAGGTAAAACCATGGGCACAACCTATCACATTACAGTTGTAACCAGTTTTTTTAAAAATACAAAAGCACTGAAAGACAAGATTGACATGCGGCTTGATGAGATCAACAAAAGTATGTCCACCTACAGAAAAGACAGTGAAATAAGCCGGTTTAATGCATTAAAGCAGACCGGAGAAAAGTTTTACATATCGAACGATTTTTTTAATGTCATGACAGTTGCACAAAATCTTTACAAATTAACCGGGGGAGCCTGGGATGGCACTATCGAACCTCTTGTAAATATTTGGGGCTTCGGTAACTCTGAACATAAAAAAAGGATCCCGTCAAAGTTAGAAATAGATGCTCTTTTAGCTGATATCGGGTTCAATAATATTGAAATTTTAGCCAACCGTTATCTTGTCAAAAGAAAAGCGTTTATATCACTCGATTTTGCTTCTATTGCAAAGGGTTATGGTGTGGATCAAGTTGCAGCGCTTATCAGAACAAACCAAATAAAAAACTTTCTGGTTGAAATCGGGGGCGAAGTATTTGCTGCAGGTTTCCGAAAAGACGGGAAAAATTGGAAAATCGGTATCAACAGACCCGAGAAAAATGCACCTTTTGATCAGGTATACAAAGTTTTGTATTTACAAGACAAAGGC
>RCNB010002593.1_pt1 | contig 17989 bp, 8 predicted proteins | sample 2041321 | NCBI WGS metagenome assembly RCNB01 (sample SAMN09708232, study PRJNA481090) | Marine sediment metagenome, whole genome shotgun sequencing project. | reverse complement strand
CCATTTCCCTCATCATTATGCCAGAGATAGTTAACAGTATGATCATTAGCTACATAAATGTCCATGAAACCATCATCATCGTAATCTGCAGCACCAACTCCCATTGCTCGTCCATCAATGTCAATAATTCCCATTTTTTTTGTTACATCCATAAAAGTGCCATCACCATTATTATGATATAAAATATCCGGCTGGCTGTCATAAGCCAATGGGCCAGGAAACCCGTCTGGAGCGTAATAATATTTATATTCAGGATCAAAATTCAGGTAATTCCCTACATAAAGATCAAGATAGCTATCATTATCAAAATCTAACCATACTGCCCCTACGCTACATTCTTTACCACCAGCAATACCTGTTTTTTTTGTAACATCAGAAAAAGTTCCGTTACCATTATTTTTATAGAGCGTATTAGGTCCATAATTGCTTAAATAAATATCAGGAAAACCATCGTTATTGAAATCAGCAACAGTAATTCCCATACTATACCATGGCCCACCAACGCCTGCTTTTTTAGTTACATCCTCAAAGGTACCATCCCGGAGATTTCGGTAAAGGTGATTCTCAGGCAATTTTGCGGGTTTTTTACTTTTACTGAACCCTTCAATCCATGTACCGCTACAAGTATAAATATCGATAAAACCATCCTGATCGAAATCTAGGAATGCTGCACCACCGCCTACTGACTCAACAATATTTTCCATATGTTCAGCCCCAATCGAATGAACAAAATCTAATCCTATCTCCTGACCTATCTCCTGGAAGAATTCATCATTTGCCTCTGGAAGTGAAAGAATAGATTCAATTTTGGAATTCGAGGAAGCCTTGTTATTCTTATTGCATCCGTAAATCATCAACAATGAGAAAAAAATAAAAATGATATATTTATTTCTTTTTAAGTTGATTCTATAATTCTTAGTTATACACATAATGTGAGTTGTCATTTTTGAATCTCTTTATACTTTATATAGCAAGGGCGAATTTAATGTCACTTTTTATAATGGAATATGATTTTTGTCATCTTGATTTTCAAAATGTACTCCTTCTAATTTTACTTGAAAATCACATTAAGTATCTATTTCTATGACCCTTAAGTGATTAATTACACCATTAAATTACAGGATATAAGGCAATTGGAGTTGACAACTTAATATTAATTGCCAGTTTTAACTTTTCATTAATTTATATTCGTTTTTAGATAATATCATTAACTTTTTATTAATCTTTAATTCTCAAAAATGAAAATTTAATGTGGCGATAAGAAATAAATAAATTGAATATTTTTGCTTTGATTTAAGACTAACATAGAGTTACTACTAATAAAAGATAATGTCTTCTAAAATTCTAAAAACATATTTTCTTTGAGTACCTTTGATTGAATTCTACATTAAGAGATCAGAAGTTTGAAAAAGAGAAGTATCTACATTTTCATTTTTATAGTATCAGTCATTGGCTTAGTCATAATTCAATATCGATATTTGAGAATTGGATTAAACTTAGCGAATGTACGCTTTACTCAAAATATTGGGAGATCTGTTATTGCAATCCAATCTGATTTAAGCGAAGGTAATAAGCTAACTTTTTTACTGGGTAAAGCAATTACTAATGATGATACTTATTTTAATACTAACTTAGACAGTGTTAGAGATGCCTCAAGTTTTTTTCTCAGAGATTTTTTAGAATTTAAGCTATTAGAAAACGGAATAAAAACTGATTTTTCTTATAAACTTTTTGTAGAGAATTCGTCACTTCATATTTATTCTTCAAACTTTAATGATCAAGAAGTTAAATTGAAAAGATATCCTATTCCGCTTAAAGGGTATTTACCCGGTTTAGTACAAGAAAATGTAGTGTTGGAATTGCAGTTTAATAGAATTAATGAATATTTTTTATTTCAACTCAATAGCCTAACCATTCCTAGCCTGGTTTTTCTGCTCGCGATAATCTTAGTGGTTATATGGGTTTTAAGATCCTTTTATTGGCAGCGGAGTATTATTACTATGACGAATGAATTTATCAATAATCTTACACATGAACTGAAAACACCTGTTTTTTCAATTGGATTAGCTACAAAAATGCTGCAACAAAATGAAAATGAAGAAAGTAAGCCATATCTTGAAATTATTAAAAATCAAAACGATAGACTCAAAGAACATATTGAAAAAGTCTTGGAATTGGCAAACTTAGAAAAGAATAATAAATCTTTAAACCTTAAAAAGGTTGATTTTTTTCCCCATCTTGAGCGATTATGTAATGAATTCAGTGCTATTTCGAAAATGGAAGGGTTTGATTTTAATTACGAAATAAAGGAAAAGAAATTTATGCTGAAATGTGAACCCATGCATTTGGCTAATGCCGTTAATAACTTATTAGACAATGCCAAAAAATTTGGGTCAGAAAAGCCAATTATTTCGCTCGTATCTGAAATAATTAATAAAAAATTACAAATAACAGTAAAGGATGATGGCATAGGAATAGATAAGAAATATCAAAAGAACATTTTTAAAAAACATTATAGAATTTCAAATGGTAATTTATACAATGTTAAGGGCTACGGATTAGGTTTACACTATGTAGAAAGGATTGTTAACTTGCATAAAGGAAGAATTCACTTAGAAAGTAAAATTAATGAAGGAACTGAAATAACTATCAAATTACCAATAATTAGTTAAAATATGGATAAAAACAGATTGCTTTTAGTTGAAGATGACGAATCTTTAGGATATGTTCTTTCTGAATACTTGAAAATGAAGAATTTTTCTATTTCATGGGTTAAAAATGGCAAAGACGCCTTATCGATACTTTCACAACAACCATTTGATCTGTGTATTTTGGATGTCATGATGCCAGATATGGATGGTTTTAAATTGGCTGAAAAAATTAAACAAAATAATATAACGATCCCCTTTCTTTTCTTAACGGCAAGATCATTAAAAATTGATTTGCTAAAAGGGTATTCACTTGGAGCTATTGACTATATAAGAAAGCCTATAGATGAAGAAGAATTAGTGGTTAGATTAAATAGTTTATTAAGTCTATTAAAAGACTCTAATAATAAAGAAGAAGAGACCTATACAATTGGAATGTACAGCTATTCTCCTGCAAATTATGAATTGAAAATTAATGAAGAAAAAAGACAGTTAACAGCGAGAGAAAGTGAATTGTTGTTGTATTTATGGCAACATAAAAATAATATCTGTCGTCATAATGATATTTTGAATACTCTTTGGGGCAAGAATGATTATTTTAACCGAAAAAGTTTGAATGTTTTTATTACACGATTAAGAAAATATTTGTCAAAAGATGATTCAATTAAAATTGAAAATATTCACAATCAAGGATTTATCTTAACTACAACTAATAATTAAAACTTTCATTCGTATTTTAAACACATTAATTATTTTAATGTTTTAATATTATTTATCACGAATTCACCCACTTTTTCCCCTTGAAAAACGCCTTCATCGATTGCCATTTTATAGTGAATTCCACCATATAATCTTGATATAGCAGCTTCCTCAGAGGCATGTTTAAATGATTTAAAATCACGAATAGGCAAACCATATTCTACTTCAGTATCATCTGAAAAACTAAAATTTTCACCATAAATATTGGTTAAAACAATTGCTGCTGTACGAGATATTACAGAATGGCCGCTTGTATATTCTGGAAAGGGTGGCGTTTGCAATAAAGGCACCCATTTTTCATCCAAATTTTGGTTAATAATAGTTTCGGGTCTAACGAGTATGCTTCTCCATTTTTCATCCCAACAACTAATAAAGGCATCGAAAAGGCCAATGGTCACATTAGTATATGCATTTATTGACTCATCTAATGAACTATTAGATTTTTTACATGCTATAGAAGCAATCCCTATCCAATGTCCTCCCGGTGTGATTTTTTTAATAGCGAACATGGCATGACCAATATGATGGGAAACAAATGGGTTACAATCCCAAAATTTAGCAATATCAACTTCTTCTTCAGTTAGGTTTATTCCAATATCATATACTTCAATGAGTTGATTATAAAAATCACTCTCCTTATCAAGGTTAAATTCCAAAGGAGGCTTCGGAATAAATTGATTTGCGGAATCTAAAACCATTGTTCTAATTTCTTTCCAATGTGGCTCAATGCCTTCCATGTAATCAGGAGGTGTTGGTTTCCAGTATTTAGTTTCAGGTAATATAGTGTACTTAGAATGTGTTCTTGTTTGATTATACAAATCGCCATCTGCCCATTCTAATATATGTCCTGCCACTTCTTCACCAAATATTTTAGAAGCTTTAAACGTTTTTTGGGGGAGCCCATCTTCAAGTAACTCTTGATATATTTGTTCTTGATACTCGTCAATTTTATCTTGACTAAAAATTAATTTTCTTCCAACTGTATAGAAGGCATGGATAGCTGCTAAATTAAAATTTATATTATCATCTGTAGGAATTGGTATCTCTTTTAACCCATTCAACTGTCCGGCAAGGGTATTGTATTTTTCAGGATGTGCAAACCTAACTGTTTCAAAAGCTGCAATCGATGGGTATGCATAAACTCTTGAAGCAACTGGAGGTGAAAATATATCATACACTATAACATCTGATAATTTTTTCATCACACCATGAAACATATCAGGATTTTCTAATTTTTGAATATAATCAGTGCTTTGATTACAGTTCATAAGAATGAAAACAGATAATATAATAAATAACCCTTTTTTTAACATTTAGATTTTAGCTTTATTTTAAATAATTTTATTCTATGTTTCTAGGTGCGTAAAATAAATAAGAATTGTCATTGTTTGAAATTGCCATAAATAAATTTCCACCTAATGAAATTAATTTTCTTCCGTTTATATGGGCAGGTATTGGTAAATATGTGAAGGACTGAAAATTATTATTTTCATAAGATAAGAAAGCACCTCCAGAATTAAAATTAGTATTACCAAGTTCAGTTACATTGTTGTAATTATTACCTATAAACAGCATGGTAGGCATCCCTTGAATTGTATCAATATGGATATCTTGAATACTACTCAATTGAGCTTCTTTTGGCAAAGGTTTTCCATTAAAAATACTATCATTATTATAATATATCATAGAACGAAGCTCCTTAATTTCTTTTATTTCTAAAATCTGATCTTCAGTCTTGTTTGTTAGATCTTGAATGCTTTTAACCTTTGAGAAATCATTATAACTCAAAAACTTTTTCTTTAGAAAAGGCATCTGGTCTACTAGTAGATCTCTGGAAGCAAAAGGAATATTATGGCCGAAAAAGTCATAAAATATAATTGGATCCAACTGTCCATTGTCATCAAAATCATCTAAATATAATTTTACAGGATTAGTTGCTGATGCTTTCCATTTAAAATTTTGACCAGCATTACCTGCAATGATGTCTAACGTCCCATTTTGATCTAGGTCTATAATTTCCAGCGTATTCCACATGCCGTTAGTGTTCTCGAGACCGTATAACTTCGTTTGATTGGTAAATGATTTATCCCCATTATTTATTAATACCGTAATTGGCATCCAATCTCCCGCTAGAATTAAATCTGGCAATTTATCACCATTTATATCGGCCCATTTGCTCTCAGTTATCATTCCGAATCTGGACTGTTCTATTATTTCAAACCCTTTCCCTTCATTATTTCTTAAAATATAGCTAAATGGCGATAAACCATAACCAGAAGGTATAGATCTACTTCCTACAAAAAGGTCTATAAACCCATCTTGGTCAAAATCGCACGAAGAAACAGATCCTCCATTGGTTGTAAACAAAGGTGTTTTCAATCTTTCAAAATTTCCTTTCCCATCGTTTAAATATATTCTGTCCTGTAAAAGCTGATCCCTCTCTAATTTATCATTCCCTCCACTTAATACATATAGATCTTCATCACCATCATTATCAAAATCAAAACTAGTGGCATCAACATCTTCATAGCTATTGTCTTTTTCGAACACTTCGAGCACCGGGCTTTGATAACTTCCATTTTTTTGTTTAAAAAATATTCTTGAAGTTTGATATTTTGCCCCGCCTAAATAAATATCGTCTAAACCATCTTTATTAAAATCAGCTTTAACAACTGCAGGCCCCTCAGTAGATAGATTTTCAGGTATTAAAGTTTCCCTTTCGAAATCAAAATAGGTGTTTTCCTTATGCAAAAAAGGAAATTTTTGAATAAATTTATTAAGATTAGCTACAACAGCATTTGTTTTATTGAACTCAGTATCTGATCTTTTAATTATAACATGATTATTAACGGCAATGGATTTTTCGATTTGAACAAACCCATCTGGCCATATGACTTTAACTGAATCTATTTTATCAATTGACCCCAATCCAAAATGAAGGTTAAAATTTGAAGCAGATTGAAATCCTTTTGTAGTAGTGAGTTCTTTTACAAAATATTTACTTCCGCCATAAACAAATGCTTTCGTGCCAATTTTTACCGCATATTTTTCATTCCCATCAAAACCGAGCGAAACATAATTATTGCTAAGATTGGCCTCACTTTTATTTTCTAAGATTGATGCTTTTTGATTAATATTATTTACTACTAGATCAACATCACCATCATTATCTAAATCACTATAAGCAGCACCATTTGAAAAAGTCTTTGGAAAACCAGATGATTCAGATGTTTTTTCAAAATCAAGATTTCCATTGTTTTTAAAAATTATATTCGAAATTTTATTCGAAGGCATTTTGTCAATTAACTTTTTAGCTATTTTCTCAAGCTCCTGTTGATCAGCATTATTTGAAATTTCTATATTACTTAAAAAATTTATATAATCCAGGTCGTTAGGTCTCTTATAAATACCGTTGCTTATAAATATATCGTTTAAACCATCATTATCAAAGTCTTGAAGTAAAACAGACCAGCTCCAGTCTGATGCATAGGTTTCGGTAATTAGTCCTACTTCTGAAAAAGACTTATTGTCTGAAAACAATTTCTAACATATTGACTGGCAAAACCATAATCACTTTTTATTTGTTTTACCTTATTCATATCTTCTCCAACAGATTTTAAAAATATTTCATGATCATCAGGCATCATATCTAAGGTGAAAATATCAAAAAGATGATCATTATTTATATCTGCTATATCAACACCCATAGTAGATTGTGAAGTGTGACTTAAATATTTCTCAGATGATTCCTTAAACGTTTTGTCTCCTTGATTAATGTATAAGTAGTCAATTTCATGAAAATCATTTCCTACATAAATATCCATCCAACCATCTTGATTTACATCGGAGGCCGTAAGGGCTAGACCATAGCCAAGTGAGCTACTAAATATACCAGCATTTTTTGTGACATTGACAAATTTTTGTTCAGGTTCATTCATTTTATTTTCAAATAAAATGTCACCTGAAAATGGAGCGGATTCATTTCTTTTTTCCGCTTTTCCATAATTTCTAACCGTATGAATTGAATGATTCATTAAATACATGTCTAAATCACCATCTCTATCATAGTCAAAAAAAGTTGATTGCGTAGAAAAGCCCGAAAAATCTAATCCATACATTTCTGATGATTCTGCAAATGTACCATCACCATTATTCATATAAAGTAGGTTATGACTAGGATAGTCCTTAAAATTTCCGAGTTTGGAAATATGAATATCCAAAAATCCGTCGTTGTTAACATCGGCCATAGTAACCCCAGTAGACCAGGTATTATCTAAAGATATGCCTGAATTTTCAGTGATATCTTTAAATTTCATATTGCCCTCATTAAGATACAATCGATCCGGTACTTGGTTAGCCGTAAAGAAAATATCATCTAAACCATCATTATTAATATCTCCGATTGCTACGCCTCCCCCATTATAAAAATATAAATATTCAACAATATTTAAATCTTTGGTATCTGTTAAATCATTTGAAAAATTAATACCTGATTCTTTGGAATTTACTTCATCAAAAAATAAGGCAGGTCTTTGGATCTCACTCTTACAGCTAAACAATAATATTGAAATAAGTGATGAATATATATAAATTTTTTTCATGTGTATATATTTATTGTTTTTCAATGGATACTATTAGTTCACTAATAAACATTTCAATGATTGACAAAACTTTTAACATGCTTGCATTAATTTTTATCAAAATTAAAAACTGCTATAGAATCGTTATTTCTAATTACAATTAGTTCATTTTTATCTACTATCAAATCCCTAATCTCTCCTTTTATTGAAAATCCACTACCCTTTTTAATAAAATCAAATCTCATATTTCCTAGATTCTCTAAATATCCTCCATAGGAAGCGTCATACCTGCCATATTCTGGTCTAACATTAAAAAGGTTTCCTCCAAAAACAATATCAATATCACCATCTTTATCAAAGTCATAAAATTCAAAGGCGTAGACAGGAGAATATTGAACTTCCGGAGGTAATTCGATAATATCAAATTCAAAATTCCCATTGTTCATTAATAAAGTTGTTTCTAACCTGTTCGCCGGTAATTTAGTGGCACCTTGTAATTCTTTTTCATTAAAAATAACATTAATATCTGCATTTTCAAAAGACATATAATCTGGAAATTTCTTTTTCAAGTTTTTTATTTGATCAATAAGATTATGTCTCAGTGCGTAGGGATAGTCCTTTCCATTTTCAGCACGAAAAGTAAAAATCGGGTCTAAAGAGCCGTTTAGGTCGAAATCTTTAAGATACAATGTTATTGGATTTGTTTCAGTTGCTTTGAACCTGCTATTTAAACCATGATTTCCAATAACAAGGTCCATATCGCCATCATTGTCTAAATCAGACATTCCAATAGTATTCCACCAACCTTTTAATTTGGCTAATGGATTTTCTTTCATTTCCTTAAAAATACCATTTTCATTTACAAATATTTCAATCCCCATAAATTCTCCAACAATTAACAGATCAGCATCGCCATCCTTATCAAAATCATGAAATGTTGCATCCGTTATCATCCCAATATTTTTAAGTTCTGGCGCCACAGTATGAGTAGCTTCTTCAAAAAAACCTTTTCCATCATTGAGAAGTATAAACCCTGAACCAGAATCGCCATACCTTTCTGGATTCATTCTTTCGCCAATAAAGAGATCTAGATCACCATCTTTATCAATGTCAGAAGAAATTACTGTTCCTGTACTATAATAAGCAGTTTTTGATGGTAGTTTTTGGTCTGATATTTCAAATTCTCCTTTTCCATTATTCAAATAAAGCCTGTCAGCTAATTCTGAAGAAAATTTATTAAACTCAATGCCACCACTACAAACATATAAATCAAGATCTCCGTCATTATCCGCATCAAAGAAATGATTTATTGAGTCTTCTGAGTTTTTATGTTTATCAAAAACGGTGGTCTTCTGTTCTATATAGTTGTTGGCATTGCCTTTCATTATTGTACCCGAAAAACCCTTTGAACCACCTATAAACAAGTCTTTATATCCATCATTATCAATATCTCCTATTGAAGCTTTTGGACCTAAAGAGCTATACATTTGATTGAGCAGTCTATTTTTGTTAAAATCAGAAAAATAGTTTTCCTGATGCTTAAAAGCGATCCTATTATTAGTCTTTGTAAATATATTTTTGTCAAAAACATTTTCAACTTTCTGATCAGTTTCTGCCGTTTTAATTTCATTAATAGTAAGTGTTTGATTTACAGTAACATTACTTAATATTGTTACCTTACCACTTGGCCAAAAGACCTTAACATTAACACTGTCATTAACACCTACACCTATATTTGGCCTATTATCGGTACAAGACTGAAAACCTCTGGTTGGTTGTTGTTCATAATAATATAAGTCTCCTTTTTTTGAAGTAACTTTAATTTTCGCACCGACAGCATTCTTATTTAAACCATCACCCTCTAATATTAATTTGATATAATTGGCATCTTTATTATCAAGATTATTTCTGTAAACAAAACTTGGCATATTAACATTGTTAACGATCAGATCTAAATCTCCATCATTATCAAGGTCACCATAAGCTGAACCATTAGAAAAACTGGGCGTATTCAATCCTGTGTTGAAATCTCTCTTAAAATTAAATGCTCCCAAATTGATATAAGAATGATTTTTAACTTTATTAGATGGTATAATATCGATCAACTTCTTATAATCAATTTCTTTATCGGTAATTATCGATTTGATCACTTCCTCGTTTGAAACATATTGTAAATAATCTTGATTCGTTAAGTCTCTATAAATTCCATTTGAAATAAATAAATCTTTTAAACCACTATTATTCATATCAAAAAAAAGTGCACCCCAACTCCAATCGGAGGCTTCTATACCAGAATATCTACCAATCTCACTAAAGGTATTATTACCATTATTATTTTGAAATGTATTTCTCGTGAATTGGTGATAATAGTCATTTTTTACATTATATGAATATCGGTCCCAATCCTCAAAAGTAGTCACCATTTTTAACCTATTATAGTCTGACGGGAGCATTTCAGTTACAAATATTTCATTAAAACCATCATTATTCATATCTGCCATATCTGATCCCATTGAAGCACCACTAATAGACATCATGCTTTCAGTAAGACGCTCAACAAAGGTTCCATTCTTTTGATTTATATATAAATAATCGCGCTCAAAAAAATCATTAGATACATATATGTCTTCCCAATTATCACCATTTACATCACCAATAGAAACTCCAAGCCCAAATCCGATTACACTTCCATAGATCCCTGCTTTTTCACTTACATCTATAAATTTGCCATCTCTATTTTCCATTAACTTATCGCCACCTAAATAGTCCCTTTTAGGTCTTTCACTTGTAGTAAGATTAAAAGATCCAATGGCTTGATAAGAATTATTTAACAAATAAACATCAAGATCGCCATCTTTATCATAATCGAAAAATGTAGCGTGGGTTGAAAAACCTTTATCTGCAATATTGTATTTTTCTGCAGATTCGGTGAAAGTAAGGTCACCATTATTAATAAATAATTCATTTTTCTTATTATCGCCATCTACGCTCCCTGAATTACAAACATATATATCTAAAAAACCGTCGGCATCTATATCTACCATAGTAACTCCAGTTGACCATGACTGATGACCACCGGTTCCCGAACTTTCGGTTATATCATCAAATTTAAAGTCACCTTTATTAATAAATAATTTGTTTTCTATTTGATTAGCAGTTAGATAAACATCTACTAAACCATCATTATTTACATCTCCAATGGCAACTCCACCTCCATTATAAAAATTTCGATATTTATAAACATTAAAATCCCTATCATAAGAAAGATCATTGCTAAATTTTAAGCCCGTTTCCTTTGGAGTTAATAATTCAAATAACTGATCTTTCTTTGCAGTATCTGAGCATGAAGTGATTCCATAAAATAACAGGAAAATTAATGTGTACTGACAAACTTTTATAATTTTATTTTGTAAGATCATTATACTCACTTTTTTTGTCTAAATCTTCAATTCTTACTGCTACTTCTTTGTCGCCTAAAGCATACATCTTAATTTGCCTATTTCCATCTATTTTTATAAAGGTTTCTTTGTTTAGTTTTTTTATATCTACTTTTAGAAAGTCATTCCCAGGAAACCATTTTATAAGGGTATCTTTAAGTTGTGGAATTAATTTGTCTGCGTAATATTTCTTATTATTTGGAAACCACCCATTATATGAAAACCTCATATTTACGCCTGTCATAATACTTTCTTTGTCGAATATTCCATAAAATAACATCTGAATTGATGAGTCATCTTTATTGTTTGGCATCATTGTATATTCTGCAAATCTATTTGATGGGCCATGAGTTATCATTTTTTTACTGTTTAATTCCTGGCAGATATCAAAAAAATCTTGCTTGGTATCATTAAATTTCATCCCAAAAAACAAAGAGTCATTTTTAACTTCTGTTGCTAATTCTCTCTTAACCAATTTCGAATATTCAGATTCACAAGACAAAATGGTGAAAATAATTCCTAGTATAAAATAAATATGTTTATTATTCTTGAATTTCATGAAATTGTACGTTTTCATTATTAATTGAGGTTATTAATACTTTTTTTCCTTTTATTTCCAGCACATTAAAACCTCTTATTTGACCATTGATACCAATACTTTTAACAGTTTTAAAAAGATGCTTATTATTGATTTTTGATCCATAAACTACCCATCCTTTAGAAGCATCATCTCTACCAAATTGTGGCTTTACCAAGTACTGATTACCTCCAAAAATAAGATCATTTACACCATCATTGTTTACATCTGTAGATTCTATTGCTTTCACTGATGAATACTGTATTTCTTTTGGAAGCGCTAAACTACTAAATTTTCCATCTTTATTTAAAAATAAAGAAGTTTTAAAATTATTTGCTTCATACAACAAAGATTCATTGATTATTTTTTCATTAAATATTGAATTGATAGTTGCCGTTTCATAGTCTTTAAAATATAGAAGTTTATTCTTTAAATAAGGAAGTTGCGATAATAGTTCATCTCGATCAACTATTGGATAATCAAAATTATCTCTTATATAACATATGATTTGTTCAAATGATCCATTTTTATCAAAATCATTTACATACATTCTCAAACCATTTTTAAAAAAATTATTTTCTCCTGCATTTCCTGCAATTATGTCTTGATTTCCATCACCATCTATATCTTTGATCTTTAAAGATGACCATAAACCAGTAGATGTTTTAAAACCATATTTTTCAGTACTATTGACAAATTTACCGCGCTCATTAATTAGAATGGTAATGGGCATCCACTCTCCAGTTACTACCAGATCATGCCAACCATCTTTATTGATATCAACCCAGTCTGCATCTGTGATCAAGCCCAAGTCTTTAAAAGCCGGTTGTTTTGATTTAACAAATTTATTATTAGATTGATTTTCCAACAGATAACCGCTTCCCGGCAGGCCATAACAATTTACTTTTAGTCTTTCGCCAACAAAAATGTCATTATCACCATCATTATCAAAATCTTTTATTGTAACGGTTGATGAGCTGAAATGAAGGTTCTTTGGTAACGATGTTTCTGATTTTTCAAACTTACCTTTTCCATTATTTATATAATATCTGTCTGATAATTTTCTAGCATTTATAGCAAATGCTTTGCCTCCACTACAAACAAACAGATCTAAATCTCCATCATTATCACCATCAAAAAAAATGGCGTCAGTATCTTCAGAACCAATCTCATCAATAAAGGGCTTTTCATCTTTTATATAGCTACCTTTACTATTAGAGAAGAAAATAGTAGAAGTTTGTCCTTTAGCACCTCCAATAAAAAAATCCATAATTCCGTCGTCATTAATATCTGCCATTGCTATGGCAGGTCCCTCATTATTTAACATGAAAGGCAATAAACGTTCTTTGTTAAAATCAATATAATAATTTTCTCTATGTCTAAAATTAAAAAGTTGCGGGATCTTTTTAAAAATATTTTCTTTAGAAAAATGCTTGGTTTCTTCTATAATTTCCAAACTTTTGGGTTCTTCAAATAAATATTTTCTATTCGTTTTTAAATTAGTTCTAACAGTTTTTGTTCCGTTTGGCCATTGAATGAACAATGAATCTATACTTGAATTATTACCAACCCCAAAATGAAGGGATGAACTAACAGAGCTTTGAAAACCTTTTGAACCATAATTTTCTACAATTGCTCTTTTGTTTTCACCATATTTGATTGATATTTTAGCTCCTATAGCTTTTGTGTTTTTATTAGTTGATATTAGGTCGAAAGTTATACTTCTATTTAGTAAGGTATCCGTTTTATTTTCATAAATAAAAGCAGGCATATTTACATTATTAATTACAAGGTCAAGTGCCCCATCATTATCTAGATCACCGTAACTACTGCCATTACTAAAAGATAAATCTTGAAAACCCCATTTTTTAGATACATCATTAAAATCAAAATTTCCCTTATTCTGAAAAGCTACATTTGATAAAGGTGCCGAAGGCATAATATCAATCAATTTTTTAATCACTTCTTTTTTACTTCTTAAAATCGATCTTACATTTTCGTCATTGGCCATATATGTCAAATAATCTCTATCTAACAGGTCTTTGTATATACCATTGCTTATAAAGATATCTTTAAGACCATCATTATCCATATCAAAGATCAACGAGGCCCAACTCCAATCAGTAGCGGCTACATTTGCCAGTCTGCCAACTTCGAAAAAATTGTTATCACCCATATTCCGTTGAAGTACATTTCTAGGATATTGATGAAAATAACCTTGCTTTAGAGAAACATAATATTTATCCCAAGAATCAAACATAGCCTTTGTTCTTTGTCTTTCAATAGTAGCGGGTAGCATTTCTGTAACAAAAATATCAGGTAATAGATCGTTATCCAAATCTGCGGCATCAGCACCCATAGATCCCATTGCAGTTGAATGGAAAAATGTCTCTAAGGTTTCATCAAAACCTCCTTTTTTATTGTTTATATACAAATAATCCCTTTCAAAAAAATCATTTGAAATAAAAATGTCAGTCCAATTATCTCCATTAAAATCGCTTAATGTTATACCAAGTCCAAAGCCAATCTTGCTTGAATATATCCCTGCATCTTTAGTAAAATCAATAAATTTTCCATTTTCATTTTTAAAGAATTTATTACCATTAACATCTATGACATTTCTTTGATCCTTAATCAAATCAAACCCTCCAATAGAACGAATAGAGTTGGTTAATAAATAGCAGTCCAGATCACCGTCCTTATCATAATCAAAAAAAGCAGATTGAACAGATAAACCATTAACATCTAAACCATATTCTTTAGACCTTTCTGTGAATGTAAGGTCTCCATTATTTATAAAAAGTTCATTGTTCCTATGTACACCTCCGGGTTTACCTGACTTGCAAACATAAATATCTAACCATCCATCTCCATTGATATCAACAAAAGTAGCACCAGTTGACCAAACATTTTTGCAGGCCACCATTGCTTTTTCTGTAATCTCTTCAAACTTCCAATCGCCTTTGTTTAAATACAGTTTATTATCAACCATATTACCTGTGAAATAAATATCCAACAGGCCATCATTATTAATATCACCCAATGCTATACCACCACCATTAAAAAAATTACGGTAAGTGTAGGGGTTAAACTCTTCAGTATAAGTTAAATTATTTTCAAAATCAATTCCTGTTTGATTTTCCTTTAATTCAAAAAGAAGGGTGTTTTTGTCACTTGATTGGCAGGCGGTAAGAAATAAGAATACTATTAATGTGCTTCTCAGAATTTTACTCATTATCATATATCAAAAAAAAAAGGAGTGTAAATATACACTCCTTTTTTTAATTAATTCAATATTATTTTTACTCTACTAGTAACCTGAGTTTTGAGTTAATGAACCATCACTCGCAGTAATTTGCTCAAGTGGAATAGGCATTATTTCTAAGTTAGCTGATTGTCCTCCTGGTTTTTCCCACCATGCATCGCCCCATACTCCAAAACGGATCTGATCACGTCTTCTACTTGATTCCATGAACATTTCTTTACCACGTTCTGTTAAGAATTGATCAGCATCAACAGATGGAAGCGCGGCTAGTCCGGCTCTATCTCTTATTGCATTCAAATCAGGTAAAGCTAGACTCCAGTCACCAGCTTGTCTGGCTTTTGCTTCAGCACGAATTAAGTGCATATCACCCAAACGTACTAATGGATAGTCATTATCCATATTATCTCTACCAAATTGTTTAAAACTAAATTTCCCTAGTCTAGCACCACCATCACGTTGCGCATTAGGTTCTAACTCATTAACCTGTGGTACATAATTTAATATAGGATCTCCTGGATCTGAATAATCAACAATTGTACTTCCACCATAATCGGATTGTACTCCTACAATGAAATTATTCGCTTTTCTTAGGTCATTTGCATCATAAGAATTATAAAATTCTTCTAAAGCTACATATCCATTCCAGGGTTGTGATTGAAGGTTCCATGTAAACTGACTTGAATAATGAAGTGTCATTTGAGTAAAATTCATATTTCCACCAGTTACTTCATCAAAAGCTACTGACCATATGATCTCAGGATTAGTTTCATTATTTGGTGCAAATACTGCAGCATAACCCGTTAACTCATCAGGATCGCTTGTACCTGGTCTTTGACCTAAATTAGGTATTGAAAAAGATGCGTCAGAAAGCATGTATGGCCCACTATTTATAATATAATCAGCCGCATCATAAGCCTCTTGATGTCTTGGCGTACCTGTAAATACTTCAGCATTTAAATATAATTTAGCCAATATTCCTAAGGCCGCGTATTGATTTATTCTATACTTATCATCATCAGTCGATAAATTGCTTGATGAAAGATCCATAGAAGCTGTTACAGCGCCAATGCCCAAAGTAGACAATAATTCACTCTCTATAAAGTTGAATGCGGCTACTCTATTAGATTGTGGTGCCGATGGGTTGCTTTCAGTAACTAATTTTATACGTCCGAATACATCAACCAACCTGAAATAGTAATAAGCTCTAAGGGCTCTTAACTGTGCCGATTGGTTTCCTGTTATACCAGCCACTCCCAATTGCGTGTTACATTCGGTAATACCCTGATAAAGCTGACTCCATGTTCCGTTCAATGGTCCACTTGCAGCAGTATATGTATGTCTGTGCATATTTAACCAAACTCCACCGTCATACCAGTCACCACCTTTTTGTGTAACAGCTGCTTCATCAGATGAAACTGTTTGTACAGAGAAATATCCTCCATGATTTGCAGTTCCTTCACGTAATTTAGAGAAAGGCCCTGCTAATACATCACTAGCGCCGCCGCCACCGCCGCCACCGCCGGTACCTGCTACTGTTACTTCACTCGTAACATCGCCTACTAGAACTTCTTCCAAATCCGTACATGAGTACGACAGTAAAAAAACTCCTAACAACATCAAATAACTAAAAAATCTTGTTTTCATGTTTTTATTTTTTATCATTTTTATTATTTTTAAAATTTTATTGTCACACCCAATGCAAATGTTCGAGCAAGAAAATAACTACTTCTTCTGTCAATACCAGGTGCTAAAACGTCAGTTCCGCTAGGGTCTCCACCATTATCTGAAGCGCCGCTATCTACTAACGATGCCTCTGGATCGTTACCAGTATAATCTGTTATTGTAAACAAATTAGATCCGGTTAAACTCATGTTTATACCTTTAATATATTTTTGAGTTTTTTCGCTAAGGTCAAAATTATAACCTACAGTTAAGTTTTGCAATTTAAAAAAGCTTGCTTTCTCAACATATAATGAACTAAACTGTGCGTTTGTTATATCAGGATTCGCTAACTCTGTATTCACAAAGTTGTATCCTGTTTGTGAACCAACTCTAGGCTCAAAAAATGCTCTGTATGTATTTATTAAACTGTGACCGAATTGTCCTCTAAAGAATGCATTCACTTCCCAGTTTCCAATAAATAATTGATTGGTCCAACCAATTTCAAAATCAGGAATACCTTTCCCTAATACAGCAAAATCAGTATCTTCATCAAGCCCTGCATCCGCACCAGCGTTTACTACACCATCACCATTAACGTCAACAAAAACTTGAGAACCATCAACTACTTCTCCCGAAAATACAGGACCCCAAATTTGACCGATCTGTTCTCCTTCTCTAACCAAGATCATATTTGTACTATTCTGACCCGGAGCACCTAATGGTCCTCTCAATTCACTATCAACAACATACTCTTCAAGTGTTGATTTATAAGTTGAGAAAATAATGCCCGTATTATAAGTGAAATCCTCTTTTTCAACAAGATCATACTTTAAAGTTAATTCTAACCCTTCAGTTTTTAATTTACCTGCATTTTCAAATCTGTTATCAACACCAAACTCAGCTACATCAACTTTTCTGTTTATAATAAAATCACTCACGTCTCTCGTATATAGATCTAATGTTGCATCAAATCGCTGCGTTGAAAACTCAAAACCAAGGTTGATCTCAGTTTTTTCTTCCCATTGTAGATCAGGATTCGCTGCTCTTGCTAATGTACTACT
>RCNB010001014.1_pt1 | contig 18021 bp, 15 predicted proteins | sample 2041321 | NCBI WGS metagenome assembly RCNB01 (sample SAMN09708232, study PRJNA481090) | Marine sediment metagenome, whole genome shotgun sequencing project. | reverse complement strand
GGTAAAGGTTGCAGCAATTGTTGCAGCCTTTTTTTGTGTCTCAAAATGAGTATGGTCATCCAACAGTTTGCCTCGGAATGACACATCAAGACAATATTTGATTTATAGAATTTTTCTGTATCAATCCGAGGTTAATCTATTGGGTAATCATAGCTCAGAAAGGCAGATCATCCTCTTCTTCGGTGGCGGCAGTCTCCTTTTCCTTCTTGGGTTTGCTGCTTTCCTTCTTCTTCTCAGCGACAGGCGGTTCTCCCTCTACGACCTCTCCTACTTCGGCCTTGCTACCGAGCAACTGCAGATTGGAACAGACCACTTCTGTCTTGTACTTTTTTTGACCATTTTGATCGTCCCATGAGCGGGTTTGAAGACGGCCTTCAATATAAACCAAGCGACCTTTTGTTAAATACTCTCCGGCAACCTCCGCGGTTCGACCGAATGCTACTATCTGATGCCATTCGGTTTGATCACTGTTGTTTCCATTCTGATCTTTCATAAAGTGATTGGTAGCCATACTAAAATTTACAACCGCTGTTCCGGATGAGGTATAACGCATTTCCGGATCACGACCCAACCGGCCGATGAGCATGACTTTGTTTACTGTACCTTTTGACATTTTGACCTCCGATTATGTTCTACATAAGTTATAGATTTCATCTAATTCCAAAAATACTAAAAATTAGCCGAAATACAAGTGTGAAAATAATTAAACGACGCCATACTTTCTTAACCTACTATAACCATGCCAATATTTCTGATTTTTTTAAAAAGTAAGTATTTAGAGACATTTTTTGTTTTTTATATTTAAAATTTGAATATAAAGTGGAATTATTAGCTACTAAAAACGCACAGTTGTGCTAAATCGCACCGTCAATTGGTTGATTATTCGGTGATATTTTTATTAATGGTTATGTTAAATTTTTTCATTCTTCTGATCAATGCATCTCTTGATATTCCCAATAAATTTGCTGCGTTTTTTTGATTGTAACCGACGAGGTTCATCGCTTTTTTTATAAGATCTAATTCATTTTTTAAAAGATCCAATCCTGGTTTCACTGATTCATCACTTTTCCAATTGTTGTTTGTAAGCGGGAAATCAGTGGTTGTTAGAATATCACTGTCTGATAAAATAAGTGCACGTTCAACCATATTTCTAAGTTCTCTGACATTCCCGGGGAAATGATATATTTTTAGTCTTTCTATAATTTCCGATTCGATATATGGTATCGGCTTGTTTTTTCTCTTGGCAAAGTATTCTACAAAGTATTCAAGCAAAGATTTTATGTCACCGGGACGTTCTCGAAGAGGAGGGATGGGAATAATGATTGTATTAATACGATGGAATAAATCAATCCGGAATTTCTTTTCTGCTATTTGATTCTCAATATCCTGGTTAGTAGCTGATATAATCCGAATGTTAACATTAATTTCTTGATTGCTCCCAACCCGTTTAGTTTTTTTTTCTTCGAGGGCTCGTAATAATTTTGCCTGTAATGCAAAAGGCATATCCGCGATTTCATCTAAAAACAGGGAACCGCCGTTTGCCAGTTCAAAAAACCCTTTTTTATCTTCTTTTGCATCGGTAAATGATCCTTTCCGATGTCCGAAAAACTCACTTTCTAAAAGTGACTCAGGAATGGCAGAACAATTTACCGGGAAAAACACTTCCTGATTTCTCTCACTGGCGTGATGAATGATGCGGGCGATAATTTCTTTACCGGTCCCGTTTTCACCGGTGATTAGAATACTGGCATCCTTGTCTTTACCGGCCTTTAAGGCCGTTTCCAGTACATCATTTATTTTACTACTGGTCCCGATAAAATTTTTTTCAATCCGGTTTTCCAGATCCCGAGAAATTAATGAATTTCTATTCTTAACCAGCCGCAGTTGATTTTGCAATTTTAGATATTTTCCGGTTCTCTCAATCGCCATCTGAATGTCCAAAAAACTGAAAGGTTTCTTAATAAAATCTACCGCACCTTGATGCATTGCTTCAATAACCATGTCCATATCTCCATGCCCGCTAATCATTATGACTTCCACCTGAGGAAAAGAAATCATGGTTTTTTTTAAAATTTCCAAGCCGTTCAATTCCGGCAGCATAACATCAGATATAAAAATATCAATATTATCATGATTGAGGATGTTAAAAGCCTGAGATGGAAGATATGCCGTCTGGGCTGAATATCCACGCTTAATAAGATAATCAGCGACTTTATCAGCAATTTTTTTCTCATCGTCTAGAATTAATATACTTAAGGCATTCATGGAATTTCCTTTTAAATATTGCACAAAGCCTGTTCAGAATTAATAGCGAACCATGGAAAAAATTTTACAGGAAGAAATGATATTTATTTACTTTTAGGATCAGAAATTAAATTATGTTTAATGATGATGTAATCACGGGCAGCGTCATGCTCGTTGGGAATATCACCTGAAAGGATAGCCTCTTCAATAAATTTTTTAACTTGACCTACTTTCGGTCCTGGTGGTATGTCAAATAATGTCATGATCTCATTCCCATCAACCGGACTTTTAAATGCCCGCAATTGATCCTTTTTTTCTACTTCCTCGGCTTTTTCCAGAACAATCTCGTAGTTTTTCAGGTATCTTTTTACTTTGTCCGGATTCTTAGAAGTAATGTCAGCCCGGCAAAGTATCATAAGATCATCGAATTCATTTCCAGCCAGAAAAAGCAGACGTCGAATGGCAGAATCGGTTACTTCTTCGGATACGAGTGCCATCGGTCTTAAATGTAATCTGACTAGTTTTTGTACATAAGCAATCATATCTTTTGGATATTTTAATCTGTGCAATATTGATGCCGACATTCGCTCTCCGATAACTTCATGCCCGTGAAACGTCCAACCTGCTTTTTTATAAAATCGCTTGGTTTTCGGTTTCGCAATATCATGTAAGAGAGCGGCGAGTTTTAATTCCAGCTTGTCTGTAAACTGGGAAATCTGGTCAACTACTTGTAACGTATGGTAGAATACATCTTTATGATGGTAAGAATTTCGTTGTTCAACACCGTGGGTGTCGGACAGTTCGGGAAAAAAATGACTGAGGAGGCCACTTTTTTCAAGAAAATTAATACCCACAGAGGGCTTTTTTGTTAATAGGATTTTGTTAAATTCTGTGGTAATCCTTTCCTGAGAAATGATTTTTATCCGGTCGGCAGCCTTATGCAATGCTGATAAAGCCTCGGGATCAATTTTGAAGGAAAATTGCGTGGCAAAACGAATCGCGCGCATCATGCGCAATGGATCATCTGAAAATGTTTGTTCAGGTTCAAGTGGAGTGCGAATCAACCCTAATTTCAAATCATTTTTACCATTATAAGGATCCGTTATCTCCCCAAAATGATCCGGATGAATATTCATCGCCATTGTGTTGATAGTAAAATCTCGACGACTTAAATCGGTAAGCAAGTCTGCTCGTTTTACATCGGGCTTTCTTGAGTCTTTGGGATAAGATTCTTCCCGGGCAGAAACGAATTCCAGTTTGTGATTACGATATTCCATCATACATGTTCCAAACCGGGGGTACTTAACAAGTGATCCTGCCCGTATTCTTTTTTTTAATTCACGGCAGAGATCGAGAGCATCTCCGATAACAACGAAATCAAGATCCAGACCATCATGTCCACGCGTTAGATCTCGTACGTATCCTCCCACGACATAGACAGAGACACCCATCTCTTCGGCGCCGGCTGATATTTTATCAAACAATTCTCGGGTGTTTTTATTAATTTTAGATAACATTGATCCTATTGCTTTAAGACATAAAAAAAAGGATTGATCAAATCAATCCTTTTAATACATATACTTATTTTAAATGAAATCTTACTTGATTGCAAGAATCTTTTTATACTCACTTTCATTTAGCACAACGTCCATTGCAGTGTGCAACTGGTCATCATTTTTTAGGCTGTAACGAATTTCTTCTCTGTTGCCATAATATTTCTCTGCCATTTCAGAAAGAAGAATATTACTTATCTCATTTTTGTAGTTCAGTATATCGTTAGATTTCAACTCGTTTAAGTGTTTCAGAAGATCGTCGCCGGAGTCAATAATGTTCTTTGGCAGATTTTCTTCTCTGGCTGTTTTTAGAAAAGCCAGCACCTCGTTTTCTCCTTCAATTTTATATTCAAAATTTTTTGATTGGACAAATGAAACAAAATCATTAAACAAACTGTCAGTTATTTCAATTTCCTTCACATTTGTCGGATATTTTTGATGATAGTCAACTGCAAAATTGAAGAAATGGCTTTTCCGCCACAGTTCCGTTATAACGAGAGGAACATCTTCATTATCGACAAACCGGTCAGGAGTTATGCCTCCCTTCTCATAAACCTGTCTGTTGTTGATTGTATAGTACGCAGAATTTTCAATCTTGGAGAGCGTACAATCCACTTTTCCATTATAAAAGAGTGTCTTATTTTCGGTATAATCCTGCTTCTGCACACATCTTCCGCTTGGAATATAATATTTTGCCGTTGTTACCTTTATCTTGGTGCTATTATTTTTATCGATGTTATATACCTTCTGTACCAATCCCTTCCCAAAAGTGCTAGTTCCAACGATGATTGAACGATCCAGATCCTGCAATGCACCAGCGACAATTTCTGAGGCACTGGCACTTCCCTGGTCAACCAGAACAGCCAAAGGTGTTTCAGGAAGGAGCGGATCGGAATGGGTTTCGAATGAATGCTCACCGTCACGAAAACCTTTTGTCGTAACTACTGTTGTTCCATTGGGCAAGAAAACACCCAAAACCTCAACAGCCGCCTCTAATAATCCACCTGAATTTCCACGCAGATCAAGTATAAAAGCTTCAATTTCGCTTTTTAATTCAAGTTCTTTAATAGCCTTACGCAGTTCAGAACCTGCTTTATCGGTAAATCCCGTTAGACGAATATAAGCGACTCCAGGCTTAATAAAATCAGCAAAATTAACATCTTCGATAACGATTTCTTCCCGTTTCAGGGATAAGACTATATCGTCAGTGTAACCCGGTCGTTTAATAGTTAGCTCAACATCACTACCAACCGGACCTCTTAGTTTTTGGGATATTTTTTCCAGCGAATAATTGGTAACTTTGTATCCGTTAATCGCATCAATAAAATCCCCGGCCTGGATGCCTGCTTTTTTGGCAGGAGAATTATCCATGGGACTAATAATCGTGATACGGTTATTGCGCATCCCGATTTCCATACCGACCCCACCGTATTTGCCTGTTGTTATTATTCTCAGTCTGGCATCTGCTTCTTGTTCTATAAACACGGTATAGGGATCCAATGCTCCAAGCATGCCCTCAATACCGGCTTTGACGAATTCGTATGGATCAATTTCCTCTACATAATGTGCCTGAACCCGGTCATAGGTTTTCTGAAAATACTTCAGTCCCTGCTTTATTTTTGAATAATAATCGGATTCATCTGCTTTAAGATACATTGTCTGATAAGCCAAAGGCGTCAGCAGAATGAATAAACTAAAAATTGCGAGGATAAAATGTTGTCGCTTCATAAATTGCTTACCTATTTTATTTGTTATAATTATAATTAATTTTTTCTGTAACAAATTCCCAAATCTGATCGGAAATTTGATTAATCGGTAAACCGGCGTCAATAATTTTTACTCTTCCTGAATCTAGTTCGGCAATTTTATGATATCCTTTACAAACACGATGATAAAATTCAATACCGGATGATTCCAAACGATCCATTTCAATATTCCTGTTTTTCTTTCTCTCAACAATCTCCAGCGGATCAATGTCAAGAATAAAGGTAATACCAGGCATAAGACCACCGGTAGCTGCCTGGTTAATAGTATTTATCAGATCCAATGGTAATGATCTGCCAAAACCTTGATAAGCAGTCGTTGAATCTACATACCGATCCGCAATCACAAAGTTCCCTGCCTTCAACTCTTCAGTGATTTTTTCATTTACCAGCTGGTTTCTTGCAGCACTATATAGAAAGACTTCACATATTGGGGACATTTCTTTCATTTTATTGTCGAGTAGGATATCTCGAATATGTTCAGAAATAACGGTCCCCCCGGGCTCTCGCAGGATAGTAATATTTCCGTTTATTTTTTTTAAGCGATTTTCCAAAAGACTAATTTGTGTAGTTTTACCGGAGAAATCAATACCTTCAAATGAAATGAATTTTCTATTATCTACCATCGTTAGCTCTATTTCCGATCGTTTATATACTTATCTTTTTCCATGTCCCGCGATTAAAGCGCCAGAAATTTAAACAAAATCGTGTGAGTTCATCAAATCCCTGTAATAACCATAATCCTGATAATCCAAAACCCAATGATATAGCAAATAACCAGGCGCCGTAAATTTCATAGACACATACGGTGGATATTACTAACCACATTAACCAAGTTAAATCAGCGCTTCCTCTTAAATTTCCTGAGAACACAATATTAGCCCCTTTTGGCAGTTGGATCAAGGCAAAGATTGGAATTAATATTTTCCCCATGGCAATCACTCTCTGATCATTGGTAAAAACGGAAATCAATCTTTCAGAAATTAGGAGGAGAATTAAGAATATGACAACAGCGACGCCAAAACCAACGGCACCATTCAGCATTCCTGTTCTGCGCGCCTGACGAACATCTTCAGCACCCAGACTTTTACCAACCAAGGTCATTGATCCGATCGCAAATCCAAAAAAGATCATGGTAACAACACCCTGGATTCTTATAAAAACCTGATGGGTAGCCAGGACAACAATGCCAAGCCATCCTGCATAGATACTGATAACAAGTTGTCCGATCGCCCATACCATCTGCTCCAAAGTAGTCGGGATGCCGATTTTAAACAGGCGCTTGAAAGTTACAAAATTTGGAGTAGTGATTTCCATGAACGGCAAAAAGAGGCTGGCCTTTCGTGTGCGCAATAATGTCACCGTGAGAATAAATCCTGTCGAATGAGCAATGCCCACTGCTAATCCAGCTCCCAATGTTTCTAAGCGGGGAAATCCACAAAATCCAAAAATAAGTATAGGCGCCAATGACAGGTGCAGTATTTGGATGAGTATATTAATTTTCATACTCCACATCGTATCACCGGCCCCGCGTAATATCCCCAGTGCGATAAAATTTGATATAATCAGTGGGGCAAACCAGGCAATGGTGGTAATATATTGAATACCATAATTGAGGGCGATTGGTTCATCTTCGCGAATCACCGTGAGAATGAAAGGAGCGAAAAAATACCAGATAGCAGAAATAATTACGGATAAAAAAAATCCAACCAGCAGGGATTGACCCAGAACATGATTAGCCTTCCACTGATCTCCGCTACCAAGATAACGAGCGACAAGAACTGAGCTACCCATGACAAAAGTCAATAGTATGCTAAAGGTTAAAAGTATAATTTGTTGAGCAATACCCACCGCGGCCAGAGCAGCGGTCGAAAGGTGCCCGATGAATATGGCTTCAATCAGCCAAGTCACAGTCTGAGAAGACAGATCGGCTGCTGCCGGTAGGGATGTTTTTAATATATCTTTAAGTGTTTTCCTCCTGGAGGAAATATTATTCATCATTAAAAACCAGGTTAATGAAAGGAATGAAACTTTTGTTGATAAAGACTCAATCTTTGAAGTTATTTATTTTTGCGGTTTTTTCCTGTTCCCTCTATTATTAAAACAATTTCACCCTTGGCCGGTTTATTCTGTAAATATTTAATCAGATCTGAAAGTTGTCCACGGAAGAACTCTTCGAATATTTTTGTTATCTCCCGTCCCATAACACACCTTCGATCACCCATGGCCGCCAATAATTCCCGGGATGTTCTAAGTATACGGTGCGGAGATTCATAAAAAACTATCGTCCGCGTTTCAGTCACTAAATTCTCGATTTTACTTTTTCTGCCTTTTTTAAGCGGCAAAAAACCTTCAAAAACAAATCGGTTTACCGGTAATCCTGATACAATCAAAGAGGCCAGAAATGCAGAAGCTCCGGGTATCGGTATAATTCGGATATCATTTTCGAGAGCAGCTTGAACCATGGTATATGCCGGATCAGAAATACCAGGTGTACCGGCATCTGATACCATGGCGATCGAATAATTATTCTTTAAATAATCGATCATTTTATGAGATTGCTGTTTTTGATTATAACTGTGAAAAGAAATCATTTTCTTGTGGATATCGTAATGACGTAGGAGGATTGATGTTACACGGGTATCTTCAGCAGCAATTAGATCAACCGCTTGAAGCGTTCGAACAGCTCTATAGGTTATATCACTTAAATTCCCAATGGGCGTACTTACCAGATAGAGGGCACCGGGAATTATCTCTTCCACGAGCTAAACCCCCCAGTCCCGGCAGTATCGAAAATCCTGATTAATCGTACGATTTGAAAGTTTGGCAATAATTGGTGGGCGGCGTTTAAATTGATAGATCTGGATTCGTTTCTGGATATCCCGTATCATCTCCAGAGAAAACTCGAGATCTAGAAGCATTTCTTCGGAATATCTTAAATCAACCAGGTAGTGTAACAGCGTATCAATTTTATCATAGCTGTATCCTATTTCGTCCTCATCTGTTTGACCCATCCAGAGATCTGCCGAAGGCGGTTTTTCAATGATTTCTTTAGGTATTTTCAGATATTTGGCTAATTGCCATATCTGGGTTTTATAAAGATCGCCAATGGGATTAATAGCGCTGGCCAGATCACCGAATATCGTACCATATCCAAGCATTAGTTCCGTTTTGTTACTTGTTCCAATAACCAATGCATGATGCTTAGAAGAATAATCATAAAGGAAACACATACGCTCGCGCGCCATTCGATTACCCTGTCTGACCATATCTGCGGAGGAGTCATTCTTATAGAATGCATCTACCATCGGGGAAATATCGTATATTTCACTGTTTATTTTTAGTTTTTTTGCAATCAATTGGGCATGTTTCATATTCTCCGGATTACTAGTACGATAGGGCATGATCAGTGCTGTCACATCTCCGGGAGCAAAAGTCCGGGCACATAGATAAGCAACAACTGTAGAATCAATACCACCGGACAAACCAAACACAACCTTTTTAAAACCCGCTTTATTAGTTTCTTCTTTCAAAAAAGTTTCAAGTATGGTGCCAACGAGTTCCGGATCGATTTTTAAAAATCCCATCTTTAAACTCCATCATTTACCGCCAAAATATAAAAAAGAATCCATTTATAAGAAATAAATATTTCTTTTCTTTGATATTCATGTATTCAGTTGACCCAATATTTCCAAAAATTGTTTTACTTATTGAGGATATGATAAAACGCAAATATATGCAAATCAATACCTTTATGATAATCGTACCCATTTGAACTGTAGAACAATTCTATGTAAACTTGGCCCATATTTGGCAAATGTTTTTCTGATTCATAGTAAATAATGATAGTTTTTATAAGAAATGTAGAGTCATTGCCTACAATGTCTCTACATTTTTTTTGACAAATTAACAAATAACCAAGAGAAGAACCCATGTGTTCAATACTAGGAATACTGAATATTAAATCCGATCAAACAGAATTGCGAAAACAAGCGTTACAAATGTCGAAAAAGCAGCGGCATAGAGGTCCTGACTGGTCCGGAATATATGTAAACGACAAGGCGATAATTACTCATGAACGATTGGCGATCGTAGATATTGAGAATGGTTCACAACCGTTATACAGTAAGGATGGGAAATTGGTACTATCGGTAAATGGTGAAATTTACAATCATAAGGATCTTGAGTCAGATCTAAATATAGACTATGAATTCCTGACCAAGTCCGATTGTGAAATCATTCTTGCCCTTTATCGAGAAAAGGGTGTGAATTTTCTCGATAGTCTAAATGGTATCTTCGCATTTATACTTTATGATAATGATAGTGGCGATTATTTTATCGCCCGGGATCATTTGGGGATTGTGCCTCTGTATACAGGATATGATGAGCATGGTAATTTTTATGTTGCTTCTGAAATGAAGGCACTGGCGGATGTCTGTAAAACCGTAGAGGAATTCCCACCAGGGCATTATCTTTTTAGTTCCGATAATAAACTGAAATGTTATTATAACCGCGCCTGGAAAAACTTTACAAATGTAAGGGAGAATCGTACGGACAAAAACCGACTTAAGCAGGCCTTGGAACAGGCTGTGCACCGTCAGCTGATGTCAGATGTACCCTATGGTGTTTTGCTCTCCGGGGGGTTGGACTCATCAATTATTGCGGCGATTGCAAAAAAATTCTCTCATAGACGGATTGAAACAAATGATCTTTTAGAAGCCTGGTTTCCTCAACTGCATACTTTTGCTATTGGTTTAGAAAGTTCCCCGGATCTTGCGGCGGCAAAGGAGGTTTCCTCACATATTGGTTCTATACATCACGAGTTTCATTTCACTGTTCAGGAGGGATTAGATGCTCTCCATGATGTAATATATCATTTGGAGACATATGATGTCACGACAGTCAGAGCATCAACACCGATGTATCTAATGGCGAGAAAAATTAGGGCAATGGGAATAAAAATGGTGCTATCCGGCGAAGGGGCCGATGAAGCTTTTGGCGGTTATCTTTATTTTCATAAAGCACCAAACGCTGAACTATTTCATGAAGAGACCGTACGTAAATTAAGCCGGTTACACTTGTTTGATTGTCTGCGTGCCAATAAATCTATGGCTGCCTGGGGTGTTGAGGCACGTGTTCCCTTTTTAGACAAGGAATTTCTGGATGTTGCCATGTCGATTAATCCTACGGATAAAATGACGGGCGAGAATCGTATGGAAAAACATATCCTCCGAGAGATTTTTTCAGATTATCTCCCCGAGAAAATTGTCTGGCGGCAGAAAGAACAATTCTCAGATGGCGTGGGTTATTCCTGGATTGACACATTAAAAGAAATGGCAGAAAAAGAAATATCCGATCAGCAAATGAAAACGGCACAGTTTAAATTTTCCATCAATACACCGACCACCAAAGAGGCTTATTTCTACCGTCATATATTTGCGGAGCACTTTCCACTTGATTCTGCAGCATCCTGTGTCCCTGGAGGACCCTCTGTTGCCTGCAGTACTCCAGAAGCTCTGGCCTGGGAAAATGATCTGAAGAAAGTTATAGATCCTTCAGGAAGAGCTGTCCGTAAGGTCCATAAAAAGAGTTATTAAAATTTACATGTGAATTTTATTAGGGAAGTTCTGACATTGCGATCATAACTTTCTCATGCAATTTATCTATATTTCGCCTGCTCCCCAGGTAATTATTGGCGATCATTGAGAAGCAAAGAAGTTTACCCGATCTTGTGTGAACATAACCCGAATGGGCACGAATACGATCAATGGTACCGGTTTTTGCACGCAAATTTTTCGCAGCCCTGGTACCGCGACACATCTTCTTCATATACCCAATGTCATTAGGATCTCCGGCTATCCCCAGGGAATGATAAAAAGTATCAAAGAAGGTTTCACGGGATATTGTATTTAACAATTCGGCGATAAAACGGGTCGGTGTGCCATTCGCTCTGGAGAGACCGGAACCATCATGTATGAACAACGCCTCTGTATAAATGTTCTTCTGTTCGAGCCATTTTTTAACAACATAAATTCCATTACCGAGTGTACCTTCTCCTCTGACCTCTTTCCCGATAATTTTCAATAACTGTTCCGCATAAAGATTGACACTTTTTTTATTAAGCCTGTATATGATATCTTTCAAAGGTGGGGAAAGGTTGGAATAAAACACTTTTCGTTCACTATCCGGTCGGTTATGCTCTCTTATAGTTATGGCATTTCCCAGTATCCGTACGCCCCTGTCTATCAATTTGCTATACAAAAATTCTGCAGAAAATTTTGCCGGATCCGGTAAGGAGCCTTTGATAGAAAACTCTTTTACACCAGCCGGAATAGTCCCTTCCAGCTGGTGAATATATTGCCAGGGGGCTGCATAAATATATCCCTTGTCCCCAGATCCGACAGGGCCGGTTTTCATATGGTTGAAAAAAGACAAACCGGGTACGCGGGGCTCCGTCCGTAAAACAATTGCCTTTTTACCGACCTTTTTTCCCGGTTTAAAGAACAGATAATACAGGTTTTCATTAATACATAATCCACTGGTACCTGCGGCATGATAATTTCCAATATCTTTCCAGTACCAGTTAACGGGCAGGGGCATATAATCAAGATAGGAATCGTCGGCAATAATGTCACCGGCTATCTGTTGTATTCCCTGCGCTGTGATAATATTTACCCACTGATCCACTAGAGAATCAAGAGGGGAGACACCCGCCATGTAAGGTGATCCAAGGGTCGGATCTCCCTCTCCATGAATGTAAAGATTTCCTTGAAGAATACCTCTGGCATCAATGCTACCGCTATATTCTAAAGAGGTATTAAATTTTTTTTCTTCACCTAATATATCCAGAGCAACAGCAGATGTAATCAGTTTTAAATTGGAGGCCGGGACCAGACTTTTCTCACCGCTGATGTCAAGCAAAACTTCAGCATTCTCGGTATTAATAATATAAATACTCCATTCACCGTGTTTGAGACTGGCCTGCTGAGGAATTGACTTGGCCAAACGGGTCAATTTTTGATGCGCACTGTCCTTTTTTGCGGAAAACCCGAAAAACAAAAAAATGAATATAAATGTAAATAATTTGATCGACATAAAGGATCCTTCTTATATTAATTTGAATTTAGGGGAGATTCATAATACGGTAGGTTTGTTTGTAATATAAAATGAGTGCGAAAGGGGGGACTTGAACCCCCACGTCCTTGCGGACACTAGACCCTGAACCTAGCGCGTCTACCAATTCCGCCACTTTCGCTTTAAAGACAATAATTTAGCCAGACATAATAATAAATGCAATATTGGATATAAGGTATAAGGTATAAGGTATAAGGTATAAGGAATAAGGGTATAAGGTATAGGGATCGATGGGTTGTCTGACTAATGTTCCAATTTTAAAAATAATTTAAGTTGATAAGGTTTAATAATGAGCGAAGAAAAAACGGTGGTTACAAATCGAAAAGCACGGCATGAGTATGAAATAATTGATCGGATAGAAGCAGGACTAGTGCTTGTAGGTAGTGAAGTTAAATCTTTGCGTGCCGGCCGGGCAAATTTAGGTGATTCGTACGCGAGGGTTATAAAAGGAGAAATATGGATTATTGGTATGCATATTTCAGCCTATAAAGAGGCTACCTTTCAGAATCATGATCCACTCAGAGAAAGAAAAATACTTTTACATCGTAATGAAATAAAAAAACTGGCCAGACGGGTGGAAGAAAAAGGTTTCACATTGATACCCTTACGTCTGTATTTTAAAAATAATATTGCTAAATTGGAACTGGGTCTTGCCCGGGGCAAACGCCAGTACGATAAAAAAGTGGTAATCGCCCAAAGAGATGCAAAAAGAGAAATGGAAAAAGAGCAAAAAAAATTTAAATTTAAAATTTAAATGTAAGACAATTTTTATATTGAAAGCAGGAGAAAATTAAATGACTTTTCCGTCGATAAATGAGCAGATGGATGTGATTCGCAGAGGAACCGTTGATTTGCTCCCTGAGGATGAGCTGGTACAAAAATTAGAAAAGTCAATTAAAGAAAATAAACCATTAATTATCAAACAGGGTTTTGATCCTACCGCTCCCGATATCCATCTTGGACATACTGTCGGCATTCGTAAACTGCAGCAATTTCAGGAATTAGGTCATCAGGTGGTGGTGATTATCGGTGACTATACTGCAATGGTGGGCGATCCATCTGAAAAAAACAGCACCCGTCCGAGGTTGACTCATGAAGATGTTATGAAAAATGCAAAAACCTATCAGGACCAGTTTTTCAAAATCCTTACTAAGCAGAAAACCCAGATTCGATATAATGGGGAATGGTTTAGCAAATTGACATTCAATGAAATTATGGGATTGGCATCTAAGTTTACTGTAGCGCGGATGCTGGAGCGGGACGATTTCTCGAATAGATATAGTAATCAATTGCCGATAAGTATTCATGAGTTTTTTTATCCGCTAATGCAGGGTTATGATTCAGTGATGATAAAGGCAGATGTGGAACTCGGGGCCACGGAACAGAAATTTAATTTAGTGATTGCCCGTCAGATTCAGAAGGAGTATGATATTGCACAACAGATCGTATTAACACTCCCTGTATTGGTTGGTGTTGACGGGACACAGAGGATGAGTAAATCGTTGGGTAATTATATAGGAATTGATGAATACGCAAACGAAACCTATGGAAAAGTAATGTCGATCCCGGATGAATTAATATTTCCTTACTTTGAGCTGATTACTGATGTTAGCTTGTCAGAGCTCGTTGATATTAAAAAGATGCTCAATGATCCCCAAACCAATCCTCGTGATATAAAAAAATACCTGGCACGAACTATTGTGAGAATGTATCACGGCGATAAGTCATCCCAAAATTCTGAATCAGAATTTGAGCGTATTTTTGTACAAAAGAAATTGCCGGATAAAATGCAGGAGTTCAATTTAGTAGACCCATCTTATCGTCTGGATGATTTGCTAGTCGAAACAAAAACGGCAAATTCTAAGAGCGATGCCCGGCGACTTATCCAACAGGGTGGAGTCACTATAAATGGGGAGAAAATTTCAGATCCTTTTACAAAAATTAATATCAATCAAGAAATAATACTAAAAGTTGGTAAAAGAAAATTTGCGAAAGTGTGTTTAAAATAATCGCTTGAACCGATAAATTTTCTTAAGGCATAACCTGGCGATATGTTTCCCGGTGATAGTTATCGTACTTGATTAAAAGATTAAGATATTTAGGTTCATTTTCAAAAATCTTTGCAAATGTTACATAATGTGCATCAAAAAATGTTCTCAGGTATTTATTATTCGGTTGCTCATTTACCACTCTTTCAATAGCCGTAAGCACCTTTACGGCATACTTTTTTGCTTCTTCCAGTTGTCCTTCTTCCAGCAAGTATTGTGCTTCAAAAAAGTCAGGCTTTGCCTCGCGCAATGGACGGGTACGAACATTTGTGATTTTTTGCAGCTCTTTTGACCGTGTATTCCAGCCCTTGGAATATTTAGATAAAACACCTCTATTTGCTATACTGAGTGCTTCATCATAGAAGGTTGTTCCCAGATGAAGTGAATAGCCATCGAGTTCTCCTGCCAATATCAGATGGGCATAGTAGTCAATAAAGTTAAGCAAAGGATCGAATTCAAATTTGCTATGATCAAATAGATATCCCGGTTGATAGGGAAACTCCCATTCCTTGTCATAAAAGCTCTCACCCGATATACTTTTAATCTGAAATTGTGACTTGTATATTTTTTCATGACTTTTTTTCATTACAGTTTCGATGATTATAAATATGGTAATATCAATATCGGTTTCATATTCATCTTCGGTCCAGACATAATTGTTAATATAATCTTCGATATTCAAGGCAAGATTTTCTAAATAATTTTGTTCCTCTACAGGTAAATGCCCGTAATCAATCGTTACCTTTGCCTTTAAAACCTGTGCGGTAGATGTTGTTATAAATAAAAGAGATAAAAAAGAAATAATAGATAATTTCATAAAATGCCTCCTTTTATGAAAATAAATGTTTCCGGGGAACACGGGCCGACACACTACAGGTGATTTCATAGGGAATCGTTTTCAGTTTTTTTGAAATTTCGCGGATAGATATACATTGATTATCCATTTGCCCGTAAATAATTACATCATCGCCGGTTTTGCAGTGAAGATCATTACCCAAATCAACCATTACCATGTCCATACAAATAGTACCGACCAGTGGGTATTTTTTCCCTCGAATGATAATTTCTGCCTTGTTCGTCAGCTTTCGATTGAACCCATCAGCATATCCAATGGGAATAACACCAATGTGTGTATCATTTCTGGTATAAAAACGCCGACCATAACTAATTGGTTCATTTTTTCTTAAGAACTTTATTTGTACAAGTTTGGAATGAAGCGACATTACTTCCTTCAGATCCCATTCTAGTGGAAATTCCGGTGAAGGTGGTTGGCCGTAAAGCATGATACCCGGTCGTACCATATCACAATATGTTCCCGGTAACTTCATGATAGCCGCTGAATTTGCCAGATGAAATATTATTTCATCATCACATCTGGATTGAATGTATTTTTTTACTTTCTGAAACCGTTTGATCTGAAGATCAACATAACTTTGATTAATCTCGTCTGCAGTGGAAAGATGTGAATATACACCCTTTATGTCGAAAAGTGAATTTTCCATTATTATTTTAAAACTATCCTCGAACAGATTATATGGAAATCCAACCCGGTTCATACCGGTATCAATTTTGATATGAATCGGTATTTTTTTCCGATTTTTTGAATAGAGCCGGTTTAAATAATCTACCTGTTCATCAGAAGTTATCGTTATTTCCAGTTTATTTTCCAGTGCGGTACGGAGAGATTCGGGTAAATGGGCTCCGAAGACAAGAATTGGTTCAGTTATTCCGGCTTTACGCAGTTTAATACCCTCTTCAATTAAAGCGACTCCAAGATATTCGCAGCCAGATTCCAAAGCAGTCCTTGAGACTTCAACATCGCCATGTCCATAAGCATATGCTTTCACAACGGCCATGATTTTTCTTGATCCAACAGCCTGCCGTATGAGCTTGATATTACGACTTAAATTTTGGTGTGATATATAGGCGATTGTAGGAGTCATTAAATTATTACAGATTATATTTTATTGCCATTGAGAGCAAAATAGTAAATAAGAATTTCTTTATCAATAATAATTAACCTGATTTATTCATCAGAGAAATAAAGGACTTAATCAGACGCCTTATGGGGAGAGGAAAAAACAAAAATTATTTAAAGATTTTCCCACAAAATGCGAGTATATATATAAGACAAGAATATTTGCAGTACAGGCACAATGAACACCGAATTATAGTCCTGTATAGCTGAAAGTTATAATTGAGAAGAACTAATTGCCCGGAGAGTAAGATGGAAAATATAAGTATCCAAGTTATTAAAGGAAATGAAGAATCGCTCAATAAGTATTTTAGCGAAATAAGTAATATCCCACTGCTCTCACCGAATGAAGAAGTAGAACTTGCTATAAAAATTCATAGAGGAAATAGAAAGGCGCTGACGAGGTTGGTTCAGGCCAATTTACGTTTTGTGGTTCGGGTGGCATTAGATTATAAAAATCATGGTTTACCACTGGAAGATCTGATTAATGAGGGGAATCTGGGATTAATAAAAGCAGCGAAAAGATTTGATGAAACCAAAGGATTTAAATTTATTTCTTATGCTGTCTGGTGGATCCGCCAAAGCATTTTGCAAGCACTTTCAGAACATGCCCGGGTTGTTCGCCTACCTCTGAACAGAGTAACTGCTATCAGCCGTATTGGAAAAACGCATGATATACTGCAGCAAACTTTTGAGAGGGAGCCCACTGTTGATGAGATAGCTGATAGTTTAGAAATATCCACAAGCGAGGTCAATATGACCTATCAATATCCGGGGAAACAATTATCTCTGGATGCTTCGATATCTGACCAGGAGAAAAACACACTACTCGATATTACTGAGAACGAGAACCTGCTTCCCTCAGATCATCTGGTAATCGATGAGTCATTAAAACAGGAAATATCGAAAGCATTTAATTCACTTTCTAAAAAAGAAGCGGAAGTTCTACGGCTGTATTTTGGATTTGACCGGGAACGACCGGCAACCCTTGAGGAAATCGCGGAGAAATTTCATCTTACCCGAGAACGTATCCGTCAAATTAAGGAAAAAGCAATTATTCGACTTCGTCACCAGTCCCGTAGTAAAATTTTGAGACAATATCTGGGTTAATAAAAGAAACAACCACTGCATAAAAAATTCTGCGCCTTTCTATTACTTTTATCCCCCTACCACGATCGAACTTATTCGGCCTCTTACCTTGTTTTGATCTTGCAATTTGATTAGATTTATCCTCTTTGACTGGAATTCTGTCCAATTGGAATCAGTCATGCAATAATGCCGCCCCCTGAGGACAAGGGACGGCA
>RCNB010001013.1_pt1 | contig 18024 bp, 17 predicted proteins | sample 2041321 | NCBI WGS metagenome assembly RCNB01 (sample SAMN09708232, study PRJNA481090) | Marine sediment metagenome, whole genome shotgun sequencing project. | reverse complement strand
CGACGCGCTTTACAGCTTCTGTCAGCGCACCATCCTCGGCCGGCAAGCCGTAGCCAATACGCATATTGGGTTTCTCGATATCAATCAGTCGAGTCAGATCGATCGGCGTCGCGACCAGTACCAGGTCGCAGTCAACTGCATGGACCGTCGCTTCGAGGTCGCGAATCTGTGCGTCGCCGTACCCCATCGCAGGCAAAAGCTTTCCAATATTGGGATATTTTCTGAAGGTCTCAGCGATTTCGCCGACGGCCCATGGTCTTGGGTCAACGAGTTCGGCCGCGTGGTGCTCGGTCGCAGCCAGCACGCCGGCGCCGAATGGCATTCCACCATGTGTTGTGGTCGGACCATCTTCGATAACCAGGACGCGCTTGTCCGCAATCAAATCCGGGTCAGGGACATGCAGCGGCGACTCGCGGCGCAGGACCATTGCGTCGGGGTTCAGTTTGCGGGCATTAGCCTCAATCACGGCTATCTTGGCCTCATCGGCGTAGCCGACTTTGCTAATCAGAATGATGTCTGCCCGTTCGAAATTCACAGTGCCCGGAAAGTATTCAAGTTCGTGGCCCGCACGATGCGGATCCGCGACGGTTATCCAGAGATCCGGCTTGTAGAACGGCGTGTCATTGTTGCCGCCATCCCAAACGATGACGTCGGCCTCTTGCTCCGCCGCATCAAGAATTGCTTTGTAGTCAACGCCTGCATAAACGATAACGCTGTTGTCGATATGCGGTTCGTATTCCTCTCTCTCTTCAATCGTGCAATCGTGCTGCTGGAGGTCATCGTAGGTGGCGAAACGCTGCACGGACTGTTTCGCCAGATCGCCGTACGGCATCGGATGTCGAATGGCGACGGTCTTCTTTCCCAGTTGCTTCAGAATGTCTGTAATTCTTCGCGATACCTGGCTCTTGCCGCAGCCGGTGCGCACTGCCGTTACCGCGATAACCGGTTTCGTGGAGGGCAACATCGAGGCGTCTACGTCAAATGTCGAAAATTCAACGTTGTGTGATTCCACGAGCTTGCGGCGCTGGTCGATATATTCGAGGTCAACATCCGAGTAAGCAAAGACCACCTCATCGACGTGGCTCGCCGTCAGTATCTGTGAGAGATCGTCCTCCGGAAGGATTCGGATACCATCGGGGTAAAGCGAGCCCGCCAGCTCAGGCGGGTAACGTCGGTCATCAATGTGCGGAATCTGCGTCGCGGTGAAGGCGACAACATCAAATTCGGCATTGTCCCGGTAACAACAATTGAAAACATGGAAGTCACGCCCTGCGGCTCCCATGATAAGTACCTTGCGGCTCATGGCGATCTCCTACTCTGACGTCAAACGCGACTGAATCTTACGCCGGCGTTTCCGGGCGGCCGATAAGAGCTTGTACGTAGCGCGATTTGCTAGGTGAATTTCGGTTGGCGCGGGTATCATACATTCGTCGAGTTGGACGTTACGTGCAACTGGCTGGTGCATCGATGATGTAACGGTGACTGTTTTTTGATTTACACAGCATTCCACCAGACGTTCAGATGGAGTAAGCGATGAACTCAATTCGATTCCGACACCTTCTCATTTCCGGCTATTTGGCCTTGTTTATGTTCGCGCCTGGTCTGGCAGTCGCTGCCGACGAGATCACACCGCCAACAGCGGACGAAACGCTGATCTACGTAATGCGTGAGGGTCGATTCGCGGGAGGCGGTGGCAAGATTTGGATAGCCGTTAATGATCAGACGGTCGCGCGTGTGAAAAACAAGGGCCACGCGGTAGTTCGCGCGAAGGCCGGGCGGATAACGCTCAACCTGGCTACTGGTGGTCTATCTGCTGGCCAAATTTCCTTAGATGACCGTCCCGGCGACACGGTATACCTCAAATGGCGGCTGGGTGACTTGACGATCAGGGAAGTTAACGAGGCCGAGGGCCAAAAGTTTTTGCGGAAATCAAAACAAACAAAACCCATCAAGGAGAATCGCGCAAATAATGAAGAAGTAGCGGTCCTGATCAACCTGTCAAGACTCGGTTTTGATGCGATGCAGCCTGCATCTGCTGAGGTTGTGCCGGATGATGGTCATGCGGTCGTTACGTTTTTTCGACTGTCAGAAGTTGAGAGATTCGAGTACGGCATATGGGGCGAACAGGGTTTTGTTGGGACATTGTCTGCCAATTCTTCAATCGGTATCAGCGTGGCTCCGGGAGAGCATTTCTTCATTGCTGGCAACGTCGGAAAATCGCTGTTGAAAGTGGAAGCCGAGGCGGGAAAAAGGTATTACGCATTGCTGGACATAGGCAAAATGATCGGCCGTGTCCGGTTGACACCTGTTGCTCTGAACGATTCCGCCAAGCTTGAGGGGTGGCTCAACGATATCGAGGGGACGGAGTTGGTGCCCGATGCGAAATCCGACCGAATCAAGGAGCGCGAACTCATTGTGATGGACTTCCTTAAGGGCGCTGTCGAAAGGACCGTGACAGGAAAGTCCGATTTTCACCTGTTGGGGAGCGAACACGCGTTCTAGGGTGTGAATAGTTAGAGCGCCGCTACTTTAACCGAACCGGCGTAACCGCTGCCGGAACAGCACAGACTCTGCCCCCGCTAGTGGTGGGCTTTCTTCTCTCGTTCTTCTTTGAGTTCTTTCAGAACCTTCAGGCCCTTCTTCCGTTGTTTGGAGATGACCTTTAGCCGTGATTCTATCTCCTGCCGATTTTCCTCGTTATCTTCACTTTCCAGTTGCCCCGCGAATTTCCGTTTTTCATTGCGAAGCGACTTCAGAACTTTCTTAAGTGAGGAATACCTTTCCAGCTGCGCATGGCGTTCCGCGCTGAGAATGTCTTTGAGTTTGTCGAGCATTTTTTCAGCTTTCATTGCGGCACCTCCCGATTCTCGTCCTCAACCATTTCGGCAATTTCTTCCTCGCCCAGGGCGATACTTCTTATCGCGGCCATGTCGTCCGGATCAGATACCGAGAAAAGGACCGAGCCGGCTTCCACCAGGTCCCAGCATATTTCCCGGCAATACGAAATATCGTTCATCAACGAGGTTGCGGTCTGCACGTTGATTCTTTCCTTTCTTATTAGCTCATCCAGACCGTGTCCGAACTTTCTGGTCTTTTCTTCGATATCAAGTTTGAGATGGTCCAGCGGCAAAACCGATTTTGATACATCCTCGTTGTTTCGGGCATCGTTAATATCCCGTAATACCGTAATAATCAAACGCCGTAGTCGATCGTACTCTTTCTTGGCGTATTGATCGTCCGATTGCATGAATCGCGTCAGATTTTTTCGGAGGTGTTTGACTCCTTTCACCGCCTCAATTACGTGCTGGCCCGACCGTCGAATCGTGTTCAGTTCTTCCTTTAGTTTGCCATTGGAATAGCCGCCCCGGCTGTTGATGACATACTCGACAATCGAACCGTACAAGGCTTTCAGTTTTTTCTCATACAATTCATCGATATCTTCATCGATGATGTCGGTCGATTTTTTGACAACTCGCTTAACTTTATCCTCGGACTCAAGCATGTCGCGCCGAATGCTTAGCCCGTCGGTGATAACTCCCGCTGCCAGATCGTAAAGACGAATGCTCTCCTTTCTTACCGCTTCGACAGCCGCATCGCGAATGTCTCCTGATCCACCACTCAAATAGATGGGGCGCTCAATCTCAACTTCATCGGCGACGATTGTTCTCTCAAGAAATGCCACCAGAGGTTTCAAGAGCGGTAACATCACCACGATACCCATCAGATTAAACAGGCTATGAAAGACGGCGAGCTGTAGCGTGTGATTGTCACTCGCGATGCCAAGGTGGCCGCTGAGCCACTCCACGACATACATCAATTGGTAAATTCCGCCGATTGCCAATAGGCCGGTTACTACATTGAAGGCCAAATGTGCCATGGCCAGACGCTTGCCGTTGGTACTTGATCCCAACGAACCCATGATCGCCGTGACCGTCGTACCTACGTTGGAACCAATGGCCAGCGCCAGTGCGTTTTCATAACTGATTTGCTGCGAGGCGAGGGCGGCCAGAATTAGCACCAAAGTTGCGTGGCTTGACTGCATTACGACCGTAGCGACTATGCCGATGCCAGCAAACGTCAAGACACCGGCGTAGCCTGTCATCGCATACTCAGCGAGATCGATGGATTGACCGACGGCGTCAAACCCTTCCTTCATGTAGTGAATACCGAGGAACAGGAAGCCAAGACCAGCGAGCACGTAGCCGCTGCCCTTAAGGCTCTTGGCTTGTTGGAACACCAAAATGATGCCGAACACGAGCATAGGCATCGCGTAGGCAGACAGGTTGATCTTCAGACCAAATCCGGCGACAAGCCACGCGCCCGTTGTTGTTCCGAGATTGGCGCCGAAAATAATGCCGATACCGGACGTCAGTTCCAGCAAACCGGCACTAAGAAACGAAATCGTAATGACGGAGACCAGCGAACTTGATTGCATAATCGAGGTGGCCAGCACGCCAAACGACATGCTCTTCCACAGTCTGTTCGTGGACGCCTTCAGGATCCTCTCGAGCGCGCCGGCTGTGAAGGTCTTGAACCCCTCTTCGAGCGAAAGCATCCCGAAAAGAAAAATCGCCACACCTGCGGTGATCGTCTTGAATTCTTCGCTAACCGCGAATCCATACGCCAGCAGAATGAAAATTGCGGGCAAAAAAGTTTTTCGTAACATTGACTTAAACCATTTTGACGGCGTTTTCTAAGGCAGCAGCATGCCGCGGATTGTAAAGTACAGAAGCGCGGCCATCACTCCGGAGATCGGTACCGTAATCAACCAGGCAGTAACGATCTTCATCAAATGTGAGCGCTTCACGAGTTCATGTCGATATACACTTTGCAGTCTCTTGCGTTCTTTCTTGGTTAGCTGTGTCTTTCCCGTGTGGGCTTTCAGTTGCTTCAACATCCGAGCTTTTTCGTCGATGGAGGCTATCTTGAATTCGGCCAGGTAGTGCTCGACGTCTTTCTCGTCTTGTCCGTGATAATGGTGCTGAATATCGATCACCATCTTCGTATACGTCGTTTTGAGATACTCGCGAAGGAATCCAACACCGAACACACCGCCGACGGCAACATGGGTTGAGCTGACGGGAAGCCCGAGGTTTGTTGCGATGATTACCGTGAGAGCCGCCGACAGGGCTATACAAAATGCACGCATCTGGTCGAGCTCGGTTATTTCCGTACCAACGGTTCGAATCAATTTGGGCCCATACAGGGCCAGCCCGATCGCAATTCCGATGGCTCCGACCATCATCACCCAAATCGGAATGGCCGACTTGCTGCTTATGGCGCCCAGGACGATCGCATCGTTGATCGCGGCGAGTGGTCCTACTGCGTTTGCGACGTCATTGGCACCGTGAGCAAAGCTCAAAAGTGCGGCTGCGAAGATTAGCGGCACGATAAAGAGCCGATTCACTCCAGCCTTATCATTGGATATGAGTGCGGCCCTTCTCCGAATGACCGGCCGGATGACAAAATAGGTCAAGACACCGAATGCTGCACCAAGTCCCAGCGCGGTTTGAAAATCCATGGGAAAGATCTTCTTTAGTCCCTTGAGGCAGAGGTATGTTGAGAATGCCCAGGCCATAACGGCGATCAATATCGGGACTATTTGCCCCGCCGACGCCGCCATTTTATTGCCCTTATAGGTGACGGTACGTTTGATGAAGTAGAGGAAGCCAGCGGCAATGATGCCGCCCATCGCTGGTGAGATGATCCAGCTGGCCGCAATTTGTCCCAGCCTTCCCCAGTTGGCGATCTCCATGCCGCCTGCAGCGATACCAGCCCCAAGAACACCACCGACAATTGAATGTGTTGTAGAGACAGGTGCTCCGATGGCCGTCGCTATATTCAACCAGATGGCACCCGCCAGCAATGCCGCCATCATTAACCAGATAAATACATCCGGGTCACTGATCATCGCCGGATCGATAATCCCCTTTTTGATAGTACTGACGACATCACCGCCGGCGAGCAATGCGCCGGATGCCTCAAAGATCGCGGCTATGATTATTGCGCCGGTCAGCGTTATCGCTTTTGAACCCACAGCCGGCCCGACATTGTTGGCCACATCGTTTGCGCCGATATTGATGGCCATGTAGCCACCAATCATGGAGGCGATGACTAACAAGTATCCATTCGGGACCTGGCCAACTGACATGCCTGAATAGAGCATGATGCCCGCTACAAATATAAGGGCAGTACCAAGACGGAATAGCTCCGATCGTCCCGCAACGGTCGCACGCTCGATTTGACTGACGTTCTCAAATTCCATGAATATTTCCCGGCAGGTGCTGAAATTCACGCAAAAACCTCTCCGTGCGATCGATGCTTAGGATCGATTCCAAAGGTGATGCGTTTATTGAGTTGTAGGCTAAATATTGGCGCAGCAGACAACCCTGAACAAGTTAGGGCTTTCCGAAGCGGCGAAGACATTCCGAGACCGGCGCAGCCGGTTGACACAACTGAGCACGATAGGGGCGAAGGCCATCCTGCCCAGTATCCTCCGGACGTCTATGTTGTTGCTCTAGCTTCGCCAACTTCCGTGTTCTTCGCTGGTATCTTAGACATTGCCCGCTCGGTCATCGCGCAGATCGTCAACGATGGATTAACACCCGGATTGGCCGGTACCACCGAGCCATCGCAGATAATCAGGTTCTCATAACCGAATACACGATGATCCCGGTCTACAACACCGTGTGCCGCATCGCTGCCTATCGTCGCGCCGCCAAGAATATGCGCCGTCGTCGGTATGTTCGCAACCGCCTCAAGGAACATGCTTTGAGCAACGCCGCCGGTTCGCTCCGCGATCCACTCTGCCGCTTTGTTACCAGCATCAATGTAGGTGGGATTCGGCTTATCCGTGTCTTGCTCGGTGCTGAGTCGCACGCCCTTGCCGAACCATCGCTTATTCGCACGAAATGAAATTGCGTTATCAAGGCTCTGCATGACCAGCAATACCAGTGTCTTTCGCGACCAGCCGAACGGCCAAAGCGTTTTCAGAAAATTCAGTGGGTGACGCACGGCATTGCCGAGCAAAGAGAATACGCGCGTCCACCGGGTGCCATCGCCGGTAATAAGAGTAAATAGAAGACCCATTACGTCGCCTTTCTCGCCGTAGGTGACGACTTCAATATGCGTATCTTCGTCAGTATGAATGCTCGAACTGATCGCCACACTGCGCCAGGTCGCGAGCGAATCGTTCGGTAGGCTGACGGCAAGGATCGATTCGCTGTTGGTGCGAACAAGATGCCCAAGCCGGTCGCTGATTTTTGGCAGCGATCGGCGGTGTTTGCAGTTCGCCAGCAACCGATTCGTGCCCAGCGCTCCGGCTGAGACGATGATGCCGTGCGTCGTGAGCGACTTCCGTCGGCCGCGAACCAGGCCCGGCGACCGGCTATGAATTTCGTATCCGTCGCTGCCATCACCAGCGCCCAGCGGCAAGATATTCGTGACCTGGCGGTCCGGCAAGACGACTGCGCCGGCTTTTTCCGCGAACCAAAGATAATTCTTCAGCAGGGTATTCTTGGCGCCGACACGACAGCCGACCATACACGCGCCACATCGGGTGCAGCCGGTACGATCCGGACCCGCGCCGTCAAAGTAGGGATCAGCAACCGTTGTACCGGGTTCGCCGAAGAAACAAGCGACCGGTGTGCGCCGAAATGTGTCTTCGGTGCCGATGCTGGCCGCGTAATCCTGAAGAAGTTTGTCGCCCGGACTTTCGAACGGCACCGTCGTGACGCCGAGCATTTGCTCGGCGATTGCGTACGGTTGGTCGAGTTCCTGCTCCCAGTCACCGAGCTCAGCCCACTGTGGATTAAGAAAATAGTCCTGCTTCGCGCGATACAAAGTGTTGGCGTACACGAGGCTGCCTCCGCCCACCCCGACACCACTGCCGACAAACACATCTTTGAAGGGCGTCATTCGCATAATGCCGCGCAGCCCGAGCAAGGGCGCCCAAAGGTAGCGATTCAATTGCCAACTCGACTCGGCGAAGTTCTCGTCCTCAAAGCGTTGCCCTGCTTCAATGACGCCAACCTTGTAACCTTTCTTGGACAGGCGTAGCGCTGACACGCTGCCGCCAAATCCGGACCCGATTATCAGCCAGTCATAGTCCACGATTACTGCTCCGTAAATTGTCTTGATAATGTATCGTACTGTGATCGAACCGATTCTCAACCATTAGGCCTTCGTTACACCTAAACGATTTCAACGGGGACGGGAATGGCGATGGTTTGCTGCGACGATCTGATGGGTACGGGTACTCGTACGGGCCCGATGAATTTTCGCGATGAATCCAAAAGTGCATTAGACTCCGTGTTTGCTAACAGTCAGGGGGGGTCCTAAGCAACTATGAAGCGCGTCTTAGTTATTCATTATTCACAAACGGGCCAGCTCAGTTCACTTGCCGAGTCAATCGCCGCGCCGCTTGAGGCGAGCTCGGATATTGAGGTCGCATACGAAGAATTACGGCCTCTAGTTGCATACCCGTTTCCCTGGCCATTCATCCAATTTATAAATACCTTTCCGGAGGCTGCTCACCAGATTGGCTGTGAGTTGGCGCCGCTAAGCGAATCCTCGAAAGGCGATTTCGACCTCGTTATTCTTGCCTACCAGGTCTGGTTCCTTGCTCCATCAATCCCGGTCGAGGCGTTCCTGCAATCAGAAGATGCGATACGCCTCCTGCGTGACACGCCTGTTGTTACGCTAATTGCGTGCCGCAACATGTGGTTAATGGCGCAGGAGAAGGTCAAGGAACATCTTGACCGCATCGGCGCGGTTCACGTGGGTAACGTTGCTTTGACTGATGAGGCTGGTACAGCGGCGAGTTTTCTGTCGACACCTTTGTGGGTGCTTAGCGGCAACAAGGGTCCGTTTCCTTTGGGTATTCCTGCCGCCGGCGTGTCGAGCGACGAGATTAAGCAGGCCAGTCGCTTTGGTGATGCCCTTCGGATCCGCCTCGGTAGCGACCAGACTATGGATGTCGATGTGCTCGAGGGCCTGGGAGCCGTTCGGATCAACGAGAGCTTAATTGCCAGCGAGGTTGTGGCGACTCGAAGTTTTTACATCTGGGGAAAACTATTTCGTGCAATCGGTGGCCCGGACGCGCTGCTGCGCAAACCTCTGGTGTTCGTGTACGCAGCATTTCTACTGACTTTAATCCTGACTGTCGTGCCTATAACGGCCTTGGTCAAAAAACTCCTGGCGCCATTGATGAGCAATCGGATCGCTAAGCAAAAAGAATATTACGCCAAACCATCCGGTGAACGTCTCGAGCCTGTAGAATAGCTTCTCGTAATTCCGGATAGATAAGATATAAGCACTTAAAATGACTCAAAACTCAGTCTATATAACCAAGGCTGCCTCGTTCATGCCCAACGCGCCAGTCGGAAATGACGACATGGAACGTATCCTGGGGCAAACGGGGGCGCGTCCCTCCCGAGCACGCAGGACAATTCTGCGCAGCAATAAGATTGTAAGCAGGTATTACGCGATCGATCCGGAAACGTTGAAGGCCACGCATACCAACGCACAGTTAAGTGCTGAAGCCGTGCGTGGATTGAGCGATGAGGAGTCCTCGCTCGAGGACATAACTTGCTTGGCTTGTGCCACTACAATTGCTGATCAGCTGGTGCCTGGTCACGGATTGATGGTGCATGGAGAATTAGGGAATCCCTCCTGCGAAGTCGTAACGACCGCCGGTGTTTGCTTGTGCGGTGTAGCAGCATTGAAGTATGCCTATATGAGTGTACTTGGTGGGTTACACAGTACGGCCGTAGCGACGGCGTCGGAAGTTTCTTCACGAGTAATGCACGCGGGAAACTTCAGCGCTGAAATTGAGGCTAAGGTCGCCGCACTGGAAGCGCGGCCTGAGATCGCATTTGAGAAGGACTTTCTGCGGTGGATGTTGTCCGATGGTGCCGGCGCGCTTCGACTTGAGTCCCAGCCACAGGCGAATAAGACCGCTTTGAGAATCGAATGGATCGATATTTTTTCCTATGCGAATGAGATGAGCACCTGCATGTATGCTGGCGCAGAGAAGAATCCTGATGGCTCGCTGACCGGGTGGAGTGAGGTATCGGCGTTGGAGCGCGAAGAGAAATCCTTTTTGAGCCTCAAGCAGGACGTCAAACAGCTTAATGACCACATCATCAACTATACGATCGAACGCCCGCTGGCCAGTCTGCAGAAGACTCGTGGTCTGAATGCAGACAATATCAGTTACTTCGTGCCTCACTATTCGTCGGGATATTTCCGCGATAAGGTTTATGATGGCATGAAGAAAGTGGGATTCGACATCCCGCAGGAACGATGGTTTACGAATCTTGCCAGCAAGGGCAACACTGGTTCGGCGTCGATTTATATCATGCTCGAAGAGTTACTCAACTCCGGTACGCTGAATGCTGGCGAAAACCTGTTGTGTTACATACCGGAGAGCGGCCGATTCTCCAGCGCATTTATGCTGCTTACGGTGGTCTGAACAGCGCAGCGCTATGGACGAAAAACGGGTTCCCCAAGATCATTCGCGTACCTACGGCGGGTACAACAAGTTGCTTTATGCAAAGACGGATGATGGCGATTACAAGGCCGTAACTTCTAGTGGTTGGGAAGCAGAAGAAGCGGTCACTCTCGCGGCGGTTGAAGAGCTTGAGCGATTGGCTAAAGATGCCTGGCAAGCAGCGAACGACGAGGTCGTATCACCACTGCAATATCATATGTATGCGCGACGTATGGACCTTTCTTTGTTATCTCAGGTGACCGGCCTGTTTCAGTGGCGCATCCGGCGTCATTTCAGGCCGCAAGTCTTTGCCGGATTGTCCGACACGCTTCTACGGCGTTATGGCGACGCGTTGGGCATTGAGATTGCAACACTGAAACAATTACCGGGCGTGCCATAAAATGTTTAAGCACCAACACGCCGCACATTGCGAAAGTGGTGTCATATTCTCCTTGCTTAGCGATAGCGGCCTGCCTTTGTCAGAGCCGATGGCGTTTGGCCTTGCCAATGCGCTCGCCTTTGCTTACCTACCGATCATCAAGCTCAACGGTCAACCGCTTATCGCTTATCGGTTGCCGCCACGGGCGATTATCAAACACCTGACCAATCGGTTGGGCGTGAAGATGCGATATGAGACCTTTCGCAATCCAATTCAGGGTACGGAGGCGCTTGAGGAGGCTGTTGCAGCTGGGATACCCGTAGGTTTGCAGACGTCTGTATTCTGGCTGCCGTACTTCCCGGAAGATATGCGTTTTCATTTCAACGCACACAACCTGATCGTCTATGGTAAGCAGGGCAAGGAATTTCTAGTCAGTGATCCGGTGTTTGAAAACCCCGTCACTATAAAATCGCGAGACCTCCTGAAGGCGCGTTTTGCCAAGGGCGCTCTGGCCCCGAAGGGAATGATGTATCGCGTTGAGAGCGTACCCGATACGATCGATTTCGAGCGCGTCATTCCTGCTGCAATAATGAAGAACTCTCGCGTCATGACCAAAGCGCCGTTGCCCTTCATTGGGATTCGGGGAATTCGATACCTGTCAGGAAAAATAGCAAACATTGGTAAGACGTTTTCTGATGATCGCGCTCGCAAACTGTATCTTGGACACGTCGTCCGTATGCAGGAGGAGATTGGAACGGGTGGAGCAGGATTCCGGTTTATCTATGCATCTTTCTTGCAGGAGGCAAGTACTTTGCTCGGCGATGCGAAGCTCCTGGAGGCGTCAGAAATGATGACGGCCACGGGTGATAACTTACGCGGTTTTGCGCTGAGTCTGGCGCAACTTTGTCGGAAAAGCAGTGATCCGGTCAGTGGGGCACTTGTCGCAAGTCAGCAATTATTGGGGTGCGCTGAACAGGAGCTTGAAGTATGGAAGTTGCTGGCAAGTTGGGCCAAGCAACGCAACTAGCAAGAGACGAACCGAACCAGAACGTAGTCGCCATCCTTATTCTTGTTTAGGTGCAGCATTGTTCGGTATTGAGTTTCGTTATTCGCAAGCATTGTCATAATACTTGCTGCAGAGTTTGTCTCGCTGCCAGATACAGAAAAGGCCGCTTGGTATTCTTCGAGTCGGCCCACCACTGTCGCTAGTGCCAAACGCTCTTCGTCGCCGAGCAAATAACATGTTTGCAGGAGCGCTTCGCCAGAACCCGGGCCGGCTGTAATCCATGCGATAAGATCGGATTGGCTGGAAAAATCCAACACGCAATCCAGACGAAAATGACCAGGGTCGTTTGCTTCCTTGCCCAGTAGTATCCAACTACTGTTTTCGCCAATTGAACCTTCGACAGCACGATGCTTATCGTAGGCGATGCGCGACCGATGGGTCGACAATGGCAGTAGCGCCTCGTCAACACACCCGACCAAGGCAGTTTGTAGCGTATCGGATTCCAGATCCAAGAGCGCGTGATACAGCCCAGCCTCGAATGAAAAGCCTTCGCGCGACACCCCAATGCTTTTACCTGAAAGTCCTAATAGTTGGGCGACGTAGAAGCACGCGGAGTTACCCAGCGTGTTAACGAAATCAAAAGGCTTGGGTGCATAGTGTTCGTCAAGAATGCTTTCCATTGCTTTGACGACACTACTCAACGCACTATTTTGACTCGCAAGAAACAGGCCGGTGTTGGTCGGCGGTTTGTGTGATCGCGTACATTGCAAGGCTCCCAACAAGCACAACTCGATATAGCGATCGATACGACGTATTCGCTGTCCATGCAGATCGCAAATCGCGTCGCCCAGGCCAGGCAGTTCATCAGCAATAAGATGCTGAATATCTGCTTGTCCGATGACATTCATCAATCAGTTCCAACAGCTCACGAGAACGGTGTTATTGCCGCCGAAGGAAAAGCAATTATGTAAGTGAAAATCACCACGAGCGGTATCGGGTCGCTGGTTCAAATTAACGCCCAACTGTTGTTCGCCCTTAGCGATACCGGTGTTTGCCGGGAGAAATCCGTCGGCCAGACTCTCATGCCAGAGCGCGAACTCGGCTGCGCCCCTGGCACCCAACGTATGCCCAATAGCCGGTTTTAGGGCGACCAGCGGCGGCAATTCGTCAAAGACACGCAATACACCGCGGGCCTCTGCCTCGTCACTCATGGGCGAGCCGGTTCCATGCACTTTTATGGCAGCGATATCCTTTTTGCTAATTCGCGCGTTGTTTATCGCATCTTCCAAGGTACTGGCAATTGTTGAGCCATCAACATTGGCGGAGGTCAAACTTTGCGTGTCGGTTCCGCTTGCTCCGCCGCAAAGTTGCAAACAGCCTTGCTTTGGTTCTCGACTTAACACCAGGGCAGCGCCGGCTTCACCAAGCACGAGGCCATCACGACGGTCGTCAAACGGGAGTAGGGCGTCATTCGCCAGCAAGCCAAGGTTGTGAAAGCCCAGTAGGGTTGTTTCATTAAAGAATTCAAGGCCGAGCACCAAAGCATGATCGATCACCTGTTGCGACAACATTTGATGAGCTGCCAACATCGCATTCGCACTCGATGTGCAAGCCGTTGAGTACGCGAAGTCGGGGCCACCCAATTTGAAGTGTTGCTTCAGGTGACGACTGAGCTTGCCTTGACCGACCGTATCGAGAACAACTGCCGGATCACCGGCGGTGCCTGCCGTCAATCGAGATTCTGCTTCGCCCACGTTGAATGACGAAGAGCCAAGAAAAATGCCGGTGCGTTTGAGCGCTACGGGGTCCAGCATTGCAGATTCAATCGCCTCTTCAGCCAGATCCAACGCATAACGGTACCAACGTCCGTCCTGGCTGGTGCTGAGTGGATCGTCGATATGGCGATACGGCAAGCTCAAGGGTTCAGCCAGGTGACTGATGTGAGTTCGTGGTGCGGCAACACCCGAGAGGGACAAACTATCCGCCAATCGCGAACGGTGCGCCGTGGCGTCTGAGCCGATACTTGTTCGTAAACTGCTGCTTAAGAGCGATGCGCGAAACATGGAGACTTTTTGAGAACGGTGTCTGCTAGCGAGTTGACACTGGCCAACGCCTTGCGAGCGGCTGTATTACCCTGAATTCGGACATCGTAAACACGCTTTATGGCCATGCAGAGCTGCAATGCGTCCAAGGAGTCCAGATCCAACGGGCCGCCGAACAACGCCTCATCATCGGTGATCGACTCGGCCGCCACGTCTTTTTCACACTCGTCGACGATGAGCTCCTTGAGTGCCAGCAGCAATGCTGCTCTGTTGTTTGTATCGTTCATTTGTGTGGGTCTACTCGCGTTTATTGATGAAACACCAAACGGCGATCAGGAGCATGGTCAGGCCAAATGCTGTAAGGACTCCGGCTTCAAGCAGCACGGACCGCCAGGTCCCGCCGCGCAACAGGATGTCCAGAAATCCTTCCAGCCCCCAGGACATCGGGGACACCAGTGCTACGGATTGCATGACTGGCGGCATGATAAACGTCGGCACCATGATCCCGCCTATGGCGCCGAGCATGATATTGCTGGTGCCGCCGACAATAGTGGCCTGCTCGGGTGTCCTGACCAAAGTAGCGACCAACGCGGCGAATCCCAGCGCCGATACACTGATCGCCAGCGTCATTATTATCAAGCCAGTGAATGAAACGTCGAGGCTGAGCGCCTGCCCGCCAAGCAGCGGCACCAGATGCACGCCAACTACAAGCATCAAGCCAAGTTGCATCAGGTTCAACAACATATAAGGCAACAACTTGGCGCCGTATAAAGACCAGACTGACACGCCCATCATTTTCAGACGAGACAATGTCTTCTGTCGTTTTTCCTGCACAAATGTCGTGGCGATAGGGATGACAATAAAGTACATGGCGAAAATCAGCCAAGCCGGTACGTTCTGTTGTACGGAGGTCGGCGCGAGTTTCTCAGGACTCTCGGACTGACTCAGGTGCTCAATTGTTAGAATGTCTTCACGAATGAAATCGTCCACCGTGGTGTCGCCGTCGAGCATCCCAATTGAGCCCAGCAGACCTTCCAGATTCACACGCACATAAGCCTCTTTGATCGCGGCCTGCACGAGTAGTCGCTCACGCGAACCGGCATTAGGGGCGAAGTAGAGTGTTAATTGCGCATCTGTTGATTCTTCTTCAATCGTCGTGGCAAAGCCTTCGTGAATACGCAAGACAAAGAGCGGCTCGCCGTCAACGAGTTTGATTCGCCAGTTCTCTGTCGCCGCGGCCAGCTGCAATTGCGGGTTGTCTCGCAAGTTACTTTGAAACTGTTGAGCCTCCTCGTCCGAGCTTTCGATCAGTAACCAGCCGTTTAGTGTTACGACGCCGCGATTTGAGAAGTCTTCCTGCAGGGCCAAAGACATTATCAGAACGAAAACCACGGGCATCGCGAACAGAACAAGCAAGGCATGCAAGTCTCGCACGACTAGCAGCAGTTCTTTCTTGAGCGAGGACAGGAACATGTTTGCCTAGTCCCTTAACGTGCGACTTGTAAGTGTGAGGAATAGATCTTCCAAACGCTGCCCGCCGTAATGAATGGCTTGAATTTCGCCGCCCACTTGTCGTATTTCATCGAGAAGTTTGGCGAGATCGCCCAGCTCCTGCCATTCGGGCCAGTGCAGGCGAGTCGCGCCTTGCAACTGACACTTAAGCTGCGCCACAAGCGCGCCCTCCGGTGCTTGCGCAAGGTCAATATCGAGTGAAGTCGTTTCTTGCGGACGCAATAGCTCCTGCATAGTGCCCTGACGCAACAATTGACCTGCATCAATGATCGCCGCGCTGCGGCATAGTTGCTGTACTTCATCCAGGAGATGAGAGGTGTAAATAATCGTCACGCCGTCACGATTCAAATCGCGAATGGTGTCCAACAAGAACGCTCTCGATTGTGGATCAACATTGGCAGTGGCTTCATCCAGGATCAGGAGCTTTGGTTTACGCAATACCCCGATGGCGAAATTCAGGCGCCGTTTGAGCCCCCCCGAATAGGTGTCAGCCCGACGTGCTGCCACGTCGTTCAAACCAGCTGCGTTCAGAGACCAATCAATCGCTTGGGTTTTATCCGCACCGCTGAGCCCCAACACTCCAGCGAAGTAGGCCAAATTTTCCGCCGCACTTAGTTGCCCGTAGAAAGCGTACTCTTGCGGTACTACAGCGACGCTGCTCTGCCCGAGATGCACAGGTTCCGCGTCAAGCGAAATACTTCCCGCGTTTGGCTTGTACAGGCCGGCGATGAGTGACACGAGCGTCGATTTACCGGCGCCATTCGGGCCTAGCAGGCCGAACAATTCACCCCGTTCAATCTGCAGGCTAATATCGTTTATCGCGTCTTCTTCGGCCCCCGGATATCGGAAACTGAGCGCTTCAATATCGACCAACACGGAATCGGTAGCCGCCTTTGTCACACCAGTTGCCACTATGGTTGTTCACCTTCAGATCAACGACAACGCACTATACTGAGTCTCCTAACTAACGGCCAGCAACGTGGAGCCAGTGTCACGGGCCTCGAAGAACGGAATTGTGAGCAACGCATCACAAAATGAGCCCCTGATGGTGTTTTGGCGTCACCGCCAGCCGATAATCGCGGCTAACGTACCGCTTTTGGGAACAGGGGCACCACAATGGCCATGAAGGCACTTCGACGAGAACGAAAATGGTCTCAGGAACAGCTGGCGGACCTCAGCGGCTTGAGCCTGAGAACCATTCAGAGAATAGAGGGCAGCGATAGGGCCGGTTATACATCATTACGAGCGCTCGCTTCGGCCTTCGAAATCGAAATTTCAGATCTCGAACTCGAACTCGCTATGGATAAGTCGTCCAGCGGGTGGTGGCTCTGCATTCGTGCTCTTGGGTACGCTCGGTACGAAAACCGGGCTTGTTCCAGCGGACTCAACGGTCCCGCTATTGCTGGCCGCGTCTTGGATGTTTTCGGCCGCTTACCTGACGTCCTTGATCATTCGAATCGGTGACCAATACTCACGTTTGGCCATGGGTTGACGCTAATTCTGAATGAAAATTCTCCGCAACGGTGGTGATTCCGGCGATTTTCTCCAATTATTGTCATGCAAGTGTTGTAACTGTTTGTAATAAAGCATAAATTGTCGAAATAATTACGTTATTCAATCCACCGGTATGTCTTAGTTCATTCGGTGGAAAACACATGAGGTGGGGGATTACATGGCTAAGCCAAATTTGTACAGGGGAATTCTGGGAATCATGGCGGCAACACTGGCACTTCCGGTTGTTGCTCAAAATGATGGGATCAGTGTCCTGGATGAGATCGTTGTTAGTTCCAGTAAGCGTCAAACCACTCTTCAGGACACGCCAATTGCCGTTTCGGTAATTTCGGCGACAGACCTGAAGGAATCGCAAATTCAAGACATAAAGGATTTGCAATTTCTTGTGCCGTCACTGCGAGTAACGCAATTGCAGTCGTCGGGAAATACGAACTTTCTGATCCGTGGCTTCGGCAACGGCGCTAACAATGCCGGCATCGAGCCGTCAGTGGGCGTCTTCATCGACGGCGTGTATCGTTCTCGTACTGCCTCCGCAATGGCGGATTTGCCTAATCTGGAGCGCATCGAAGTTTTGCGCGGACCGCAGAGTACCTTGTTCGGCAAGAACGCTTCGGCGGGTGTCATTAGTGTTGTCACCGCCAAGCCAAGCCTGGAGGAAACAACGGGCTCAGCAGCGTTGACCTTCGGCGAATTCAATCAGATTGGTTTCAAGGCGGATGTTAACGGACCGTTGTCCGACACAGTCGGCTTTGCCCTGTCGGGAAGCTACACGACGCGTGATGGTTACTACGACAATCTCGCAGGTGGCGATGCGCTCGGTGAACTGAATCGCTATGGCGTTCGTGGCCAGTTATTGTTTGCTCCGTCCGACGAGTTGGAAATTCGAATCATTGCCGATTACGACGACTTTGATGAGGCCTGTTGTGGCGTTGCGAATTTGCTAGATGGTCCGACTGGGGGTGCTGTACGAGCGTTAGGCGGCAACCTGGTGTCTGAGGAGCCGTTTGCCTATCAGGGCTACTACGATTTCACGCCAGTTAATCAATTCCAGACTGACGGCATCTCTGTCCAGTTTGACTAC
>RCNB010001012.1_pt1 | contig 18032 bp, 15 predicted proteins | sample 2041321 | NCBI WGS metagenome assembly RCNB01 (sample SAMN09708232, study PRJNA481090) | Marine sediment metagenome, whole genome shotgun sequencing project. | reverse complement strand
TAAGTTAGTTACATGTGAAAATAAACGTGAAACGTAGGGTGGGTAACTTGTTACCCACGTGGTATTAAGAGTGGCTCGATCATCAAAAAAACGTGGGTAACAAGTTACCCATCCTACAATTTGTAACCCGATTTAACGTAGCATGGAGATTATAACAATTTTGCAACCAGCATCGGGTGCGCACGGGTCTCCATCCAGACCAGGGTGTCGAAGTAGCTGCGGATGTTTTCGACGTATTGCCGGGCCTCGTAGCCGCGTGCGTATCCATATTTGGTCTGGTGATACCATTTTTCCTGGCTCAATAATGACAGGCGTTCATTGATGTCAAGCCAGAGGTCAGGATTGCCTCCTTGTTTTTGGGTCAATACGCGCGCATCTTCGAGATGCCCCCATCCCATGTTATAAGCAGCCAGCGCCATCCAGCTTCGGTCGGGCTCGGGTATCCGACCGGGGACGCGTTTTCGCATGCGCAGGAAATAACGCGCACCTCCCTCGATGCTCTGTTCGGGGTCCAGTCGATCCGCCACTCCCAGTTGTTTTGCTGTGCGCCGGGTCAGCATCATGATGCCACGTACCCCTGTGGCCGAAGATGCTTCGGGATTCCAGTGAGACTCCTGATAACCCATTGCCGCCAGCAGACGCCAGTCCAGATCATGTGCCAGTGCAACTTCCTGGAATACCGGAATCAACGGTGGCAGGCGTCTTCGAACCTGCTTCATGAATTGAAACATACCGACACGATCAAGATCATTGCCGTTCTCGTTGTAACGGTTTTGTATTTCCGTAAGCCCGCCATTCTCATCCATGAGTCTGAAAAATGACCTGGCTTTTTGCACCAGTGAATCATCATCACCCGGCAGAAAGGCCCATGCCTGGGGTTGGTTGTCTGAGAGGGCAAAGCCAATTTTCAAGCGCGGGTAAAACTGACTGTTGATTTTGAAGATATTTGAATCTACCAGGGTTGCATCCAGTTCATCATCGGCGATGGCCATCAACAAACTTTCAATACCCAGGTTTTTTTCCGTCGTCCATTGCAGGCCTGGCAAGATTTCCTGCGCCTTTTCAAGTTGATCTTCATAACTGGAACCGGCTATCACCGCAATCCGCATTCCCAACAGGTCCGGAAGTTTGCGCGGGCGGTTCTTACCGCGTTTGTAGACCACGACGGTTTTAACTTTCGCGTAGTCGGGACCAAAATTGAAAAGTTGTTCACGTGCGGGGGTGCGTGTCAGGTTGGCAGCGATAAATTCGCCCTGTTTGCTTTTTAGCAGGATACCGAGATCACCGAACTTATCGGCTACCCTGATATCAATTGGAATACCCAGGTAGTCGGCGAAAGCCGAAGCAAGGTCATACTCCGGTCCGGTTCCGCCTTCGGGACCAATGAAATAACTACTGGCACCATTTCGCGTTAACACCGTCATGCTGCCGCGTTGTTGCGCCTGCTCCAGACGTGTGAGCTGATCCTGACCGGAATACAAGAATGGCAATAGCACAATGGCAACTATTACTACACAGGCCGTTCGTTTCCATTGTCTGATTGTTGTATTGTGCAAAGGCGAAACCCGGTTGCCATTTGTTTCAGTATAACAAAATGCGGGATGTTTCATGATGGCGTGCCTATCGAGTAATATCCATACCCATTTTTGCAGGGTACAATCCCCGCTCCCCGGCATGTTAAAGAGCAGTATTAAGAAATGAGCATCAGAACACGATTTGCACCCAGCCCGACGGGTTTCCTCCATGTGGGCGGTGCCCGAACCGCATTATTCTGCTGGCTTGAAGCGCGTGCCAGTAAAGGCACGTTTGTCCTGCGAATTGAGGACACGGATCTCGAACGTTCCACAGCGGAGTCGGTACAGGCAATTCTGGATGGCATGGAATGGTTGGGGCTGGATTACGACGAGGGCCCGTTCTATCAGACAGACAGTTTTGGCCGCTATGCCGAGGTCACTCAGCGGTTGCTTGAGGAAGACAAGGCTTATCATTGTTATTGCAGCAAGGAACGTCTGGAGAATCTGCGCGAACAGCAGATGAAAGACAATATAAAGCCACGCTATGACGGCAAATGCCGGCACCTCGAGGCTGTACCTGAAGGTATCGACCCGGTGGTGCGATTCCGTAACCCGCAAACCGGCGAAGTGGTGTTCGATGACCTGGTTCGTGGTCGCATCAGCATATCCAATGGTGAACTGGATGATTTGATCATTGCGCGTCCGAATGGCTCACCGACCTACAATTTCACCGTGGTTGTCGATGATATGGATATGCAGATAACCCAGGTGATCCGGGGTGACGACCACATTAACAATACACCACGCCAGATCAATATCTACCGGGCGCTGGGCGCCGAACCACCAGAATTTGCACATGTGCCGATGATTCTGGGTGATGACGGTGCGCGTTTGTCCAAACGTCACGGTGCGGTTGGTGTTATGCAATACCGCGATGATGGTTATCTGCCAGAGGCTTTACTGAACTACCTGGTCAGACTGGGCTGGTCGCATGGTGACCAGGAAGTTTTCAGTGTTGATGAAATGATTGCTTTGTTCGATATCAAGGATGTGAATCGAAAAGCCTCGGCGTTTAATACCGATAAACTGGACTGGTTGAATCAGCACTATATGAAAAATCTGCCGGCGGAGGAAGTCGCCGGTTATCTTGCCTGGCACTTCGATGACCAGGCTATAGACGTCCAAAATGGCCCGTCGTTGAATGACGTGGTGGGTGTACAGGCGGAGCGGGTCAAAACGCTAAAAGAAATGGCTGCGCAGAGTCGTGTTTTTTTTGAAGGGTATGATGAGCTTGATCCGCAGGCGGCGAAAAAACATCTGCGACCAGTGACGGCAGCGCCATTGGAACTGATGCTTGAAAACCTGCAGAAGCAGCAGGACTGGACACCCGCTCCACTGAATGATGTCATAAACCGGGTAGCGGCTGAACTTGAAGTCGGAATGGGTAAGGTTGCCCAACCGCTGCGGGTCGCTTTGACCGGTTCCGGGGTTTCGCCTTCGATCGATAAAACCCTGTGGTTAATGGGTAAACAACGTAGCATTGAAGGTGTTGGCAAGGCGCTGAAATATGTCGAGGCACGGATCGCCGCACAATGAGTCACTTCAATAGGCCGCTTCAATAGGTTGGGGAAATGTCAAAGGTCGAACGTTTATACCATCTGCACAATATCCTGAGCCAACGGCGGACGCCGATCTCACGTCAGGACCTGATGGAACGCCTGGAGTGTTCACAGGCCACCCTGTACCGCCTGGTGGCGGAATTGCGTGATTACCTGGGCGCACCACTTGAACAGGACGCCGATAACCGTGGTTTTTACTATGACCGCAGCTACGACCAGCCTTTTGAATTACCCGGCATCTGGATCAGTCCTGCGGAGCTACAGGCCCTGCTGACCGCCCGCCAGGTACTGGGCAATGTACAACCCGGGTTGCTGGAGGGTGAACTGCAGTCTTTGCAGGGACGTATTTCCTCCCTGTTGCAACAAAAAGGTGTGGATGCACAGGAGAGTCAATCACGTATTCATATTCAGTCCGTCGCCGGCAGGGCGGTGCCCGAGCACCTGTTTCAGGATGTAATGGGTGCGTTGATCGGACGTCAGCAGTTACATATTTCCTACCACGGCAGACGTAAAGACGATGTCAGTGAAAGGGATATATCACCGCAACGCCTGACCCAGTACCGCAATTCCTGGTATCTCGATGCCTGGTGTCACAAGGCCGAGGGATTGCGGAGTTTTTCACTGGAGCGTATCAGTGACCAGGCGCTTTTGGATAAAGATGCCAAAGAGATGCCCGCTAAAGTTCTGGCCGCACACTTTGACAGTTCCTATGGCATATTTTCGGGGCCGGCTGAAAACAAGGCAAGGCTAAAATTCAGCCCGGAAATGTCGCGCTGGATTGCAGAGGAACAATGGCATCCCGACCAGAAGGGTTCCTATGATGAAGAAGGTGCCTGGACACTTGAGCTGCCCTTTAGCAGCGCACGCGAACTGGTCATGGACATCATGAGATATGGTCCTGAAGTGGAAGTCATATCACCCGATTCCCTGCGGGAAGCCGTAGCAGAGTCTGCCCGCCAGGCCGCTGCGATATATGACTGAACCCGTAGGGTGGGTAACTTGTTACCCACGGTATGTTGGTTCCAATCCTCACTGTTGGGTTATGTTCAGGACATGGTGAGATCGGGAACCGGTCGAGAGGGCAGCCTGGGCTGTGTGCGGCGCGATTGTTTCGGGTATGCACGGTGGTTGGCCCGTGGGTAACAAGTTACCCCGACCCGATCGTGTGCACGTTTAAAACAACATATCGTGCGTGACAATGTACGCACCCCACGAAAACATACATTCCATGCCTTCTCATGATTTGAGAACAGCCTGTGTTCTCCTGTATTTCAGCGAACAGGAGGTTGGGTTATGCAAAGGGCGGTTCTTCAACGGGCGACACTCACAGGCTTTCAAACACAGGCGACGCGAGTTGTGCCTGGACATGGTACTGGTTTAGAAGATCAGGCTGTTAATGATGATTCTTTTCTGGATGATTCTTTTCGGGACAACTCTTACCGGGATGACCCTTGCCAGAAAGAAAGCTCGCGACTCATGCTGGTGGTGTCGGTGCTGGCCAATGCGATTGGAGGCTCACTCCTGCTGAGTGGAATGTATTTCCTGCCTCATCTTATTGGGAGAATTTTAAGTTAAAAGCTGCATAGTTCATCCGCGGTCAGGCATACCTCTCCTGCCTGACTGCGGTTTTTTTAAACGTGTTTGCCGCCGGTCCAGCCACCACTGGATAGCACTTTTTCACCCATTTCATTGGGCGCTTCCTCGAGGTCGGTAGCCATTGAGTCATTCCAGCGGTTGAGGAAGCCGTACAGGCAGACTGCGCCGAGAATCTGAACGATCTGATCATCTGTCCAGTGTTCTTTCAGACGGGAAAACAATTCTGCATCCACTGCGTTGGGAACAGAACCCGCAGCCATTGCGAAGTCCAGCGCGGCGCGTTCGGCTTCTGAATAAAGCGGGCTCCATTGGTACTCCCAGATCGCATCCAGTTTTTCCTGCGATACATCATGGATTTTTGCCGCGATCAGCGAGTGCGCTTCACAATACTGGCAACCGGCAGCGCGGCTTGAGAAATGCGCAATCAAACGCATCAGGCCAAGGTCTACGCTGCCTTCCGGATCCATCACACCTTTTGTCAGTGCAACGAAGCCCTTTACCATTCCTGGTCGCCGCTGCATGGTCAGTATGCTGTTGGGTACAAAACCCAGTATGTCTGCAAAAACAGCAAAGTCATCCTGCAGTTCAGGCGTGGTTTCCGGCGGTAGAGGCTTCATATGTGACATGTTTATTCCATCTGGTCGTTCAAAGTGAATAGTATAATCTGCCTCAGGCAGCCTCGTATGATACCCCGGTTTGCTAATCTGAAGTTTTCATCGGGCCGTTCAGAAGCGCATCTCGGGTGGCCTGAATAATCACATCCACTTCCTCGCTTTTGATATCAAATGGTGGTGTAAAACGCAGTGCATTGGTTCCACCGTGGATCACATTAATACCATGTTTACGCATATACTCCTCGGAAGAACCCGCCCCGTAACTCTTGAAACGTGCAGGGTCCAGCTCGGCGCTGCATAACAAACCAGTACCTTGTACCTTGGTAATAGAACCACCCAGTTCGTCTTTCAATGCCGTCAGTTTTTCAAAAAATTCATGCCCCCGGTCAACGATGTTCCGTCGTATTTCAGGTGTAATGCCGTTTAGAACCGAGACAGCAATATCGAGTGCCCGCGGGTTGGTTGTCATGGTATTGCCATAAACACCGGCACGATAAAGTTGAGACGTGCTATCGCTCAAGGCCAACACCGACAGTGGGTACTGGCCGCCATTCATGGCCTTGGAATAGGTTTCCATATCCGGTGCTGGGAGATTTTCAAAACCCGGGTAATCAACTATGGACAACACACCCTGGGCACGCAAACCGGCCTGGATGGAATCAACAAGCAATAAGGCACCATGGGCTTCGGTTAACTCCCTGGCACGTGCATAAAATTCAGGAGTTATTGGCAGACCGGGGCTGCCTTCACCCATGACCGGCTCCATGAAGAAGGATTCAATGAACAGCTGATGTTTCTCAGCGTACTCGAAGACCTGCTCCAGCTGATCAATATTGTTGGGTTCAACCGTCAGGAGATTATCGTAGTCACGGAAACTGGCAAGATATTTGCAGCTGATGGCACGGGTAGAATCTGAATATCGTGCGGGCCTGTCTGTACGTCCATGGAAAGCACTCTTCAAGCTCAGGATGCGAATGGGCTTGCTGGCGTGTTTGCCGCCCGGGTCGGTCATGATCCTGGCATTAATATCAGAAATACGTGCGGCCAGCGTGACCGCCTCTGAACCACTGTTCAGACAGAAAAAGCGTTCAAATGGACAGTTACCACGTTTGTGGCCAATTTCCTTGCGTAGTGCATCAATCAGACGCTTCTGGCTAAAAGACGGTGTCATGACATTGGCCATGATATGTGGCTTATTCATAGCCTTGAGAACACCTTCCGGTGCATGGCCCAGACCAAGCATGCCATAGCCACCACACTCATACAGCACCGCGCCACGGGAACTGACAACCCACGGACCGGAACCGGCCACTGCGACGTATGGGTTGATTGCATCTACCGGGTAGAAGTTAACGAAACCATTTTGCACCGCAGCCACCAGTTCATTTTCAGGCAGTGCCATCAGTTCCGGCATTTCATCCAACAAAGCCAGGAATTCGATGTACGCAGCATCAACAACCGCAGCCAGTCTTTCATCCTTCTGTGCAAATTTCAGCAGAGTTTCATCGTCCAGGCCGTGAGTTTGTACGGCCCCGCCATGACTGCGCATTGCATTAAGTTTTTCCAGCATTTTCATTGAGTGAAACTCCTTAAATTCGGGGTCAATAAATCGGGTGGCGCAAGAATATCACACCCCACCAGAGCCGGTAAACCGTAGCAATTCTTTTTTTTCAAAATGTAGGGTGCGTAACTTGTTACGCACGTTTTTCATTGATTTTTTAAACGTGCGTAACGAGTTACGCACCCTACGAATCTAATGCCGGGCAAGTGCCCACTCTACATGTTCACGCACCATCGCAGAGCTGTGATTTAGCCGGCCTTTCAGCGCCTTGATGACAGGATCGGAAGTATCTGCGTTGCCCAATGCGACTGCGATATTTCGTAACCAGCACTCGTGTCCGATACGGCGTATTGCGCTGCCTTCAGTACGTTTTAGAAACTGCTCTTCCGACCATTGAAACAGGTCGATCAGTTCCGCAGCGTCGAGTCCATGACGGGGAGCAAAATCCTGCTCTTGTGTTGGCCGGGCGAAACGGTTCCAGGGGCAAACCAGCTGGCAGTCATCGCAACCGTAAATTCGGTTGCCCATCATAGGCCGGAACTCTTCGGGAATACTGTCACGAAGCTCGATGGTCAGGTAGGAAATACAACGTCTTGCATCTACCGTGTAGGGCGCAACGATGGCCCGGGTAGGGCAGATATCAATGCATTTGGTGCAGACACCACAGTGCTCGGCAACCGGCGTATCAATCGGCAACGGTAAATCAGTGTAAATCTCGCCCAGGAAAAACCAGCTGCCTGCTTGCTTGTTGATCAGGTTGGAATGTTTGCCTATCCATCCCAGGCCGGCTTTTTCAGCCAGCGCCTTCTCCAGTACCGGTGCTGAATCCACAAATACGCGGTAACCAAACGGCCCCGCATGTTCCTCTATTTGCCGAGCCAGCTTTTGCAACCGTTTACGCATCAGCTTGTGATAATCACGACCAAGTGCGTAACGGGAAACGACACCCTTCGAGGGCTCTTCGAGTAACAATTCAATATCTGCCGCTGTTCCGGGCAGGTAATCCAACCGTGCTGAAATAACCCGAATCGTACCAGGATGGAGTTCTTGCGGACGGCTGCGGCGTGTACCGTGGCGTTGCATGTAATCCATGTTTCCGTGAAAGCCTTTGCCCAGCCAGTCATTGAGATGGATTTCATGCTCAGCCAGGTCGATATCGGTGAAACCCAGTTGCTGGAACCCCAGTTCCTTGCCCCAGCAACGAATATGTTCTGCCAGATCATTCATTTCAGATCCGGGCGTATGTTCCGTATCGCTATTTTCAGGGTGCTTGGGGAGGTTCACTGAATGATTCACCGTTATAATGGCCTTCTGAATTGATTGGAGGCCTCATGATGGAAAGTTCCAGTTGCAAATTGTATACCGCGGAGCAGGTTCGTGGGATTGATTATGTTGCGATTCATGAATTAGGCATCGCAGGTTATGAATTGATGTGTCGCGCCGGTGCTGCTGTGTTGGATGAAGCACGCCAACGTTTCCCATCCGCCCGGCATTGGCTGATCATGTGTGGTCCGGGTAATAACGGTGGCGATGGTTACGTGGTGGCGAGGTTGGCTGCCGAACAGGGTATTGATGTGACGGTCTGTTCCATGATCGATCCAATAGAGTTAAAAGGAGATGCTGCGCGCGCATCATCCGACTGGCAGTCCAGGGGTGGCGAGTTTCTCGAATGGCCGCTGGATGAAGACATATCCTGTGATCTGGCACTGGACGCCTTGCTGGGTACGGGCATTGACCGCGAGGTAGGTGGTCAGTACCGGCAGGCCATTGCTTTCTTAAACCAGCTTGAATGTCCCAAGCTGGCCATCGATATCTCCTCAGGCTTAAATGCAGATACCGGTCGCGTCATGGGCTGTGCTGTCCGGGCTGACAGCAGCGTGACTTTCGTCGGGCGCAAACGCGGTATGTATACGGCCGACGGCCCGGATTATTGCGGTTCCGTCACTTTTGATGACCTGTCTATTCCATCCAAAGCTGCCCAGTTGCATTCCGGTAGTGCCGGTGAGTTGTTGGGGGCGGATGCGCTGACTGAAATCATAAAACCCAGGCTGCGGAATTCACACAAGGGTAATTTTGGTCACGTGTTGGCTGTCGGTGGCATTGAGGGTATGAGCGGTGCAATTCGCTTGTGTGGCGAAGCAGCCTTGCGCAGCGGTGCCGGCAGGGTAACCCTGGCAACCGCTTCAGCACATGCAAGCCTGATCAACCTTGCCCGGCCTGAACTTATGGTCAAAGCCATGGGTGGCGATAATGAGAGCTTGTCTTTGCCGTCCGGGGATTTTGTTGTGGCGGTCGGACCTGGCCTTGGTGACACCAACTGGTCTGAATCCCTTTTCAAGACCTGTCTTGAGATGCAAACCCCGCTGGTGATTGACGCAGATGGTTTGAATCTGTTGGCAAGACTAGCGCATCAAGAGATCCCAAAGCGTGACAACTGGATTCTGACACCGCATCCGGCTGAGGCGGGGCGTTTACTGGGTTGTAAGGTCTTAGAAATCCAGCAGGACAGGGTTAAATCAGCGATGGCTATTGCCAAACGATTTAACGCATCGGTCGTTTTGAAAGGTTGTGGCACGATCGTGGCGGATCCTTCAGGTGAATATGCGATTTGTCCATATGGCAATCCCGGAATGGCCACTGCCGGTAGTGGTGATGTGCTAACAGGTATTGTCGTGGCCTTGCTGGGCCAGGGTCTGGCATGTTTTGATGCAGCGAAAGCCGGGGTGCTTGCACATGCCCTGGCTGGAGATCTTGCGGCAGAACAGGTTGGGGAAGTGTCTTTGATCGCCGGTGACATTATCAACTGCCTGTCCGATGTTTGGAGTTCGGTGAAAGTATGAATGGGTCTGTATTGACGGCCGACCGGGGTGAATTGGCTTTTCCCAGTGAGAAGGACCTTGAGGTATTCGCGAATAAATTTGCGTCTGATGTGAAGGTGCCTTTGGTTATCTGGTTGGAGGGTGATCTTGGTGCCGGTAAAACAGCCTTTGCCAGGGCCTTGATCCACGCCCTGGGTTACAAAGGCCGGGTAAAAAGTCCAACTTACGGTTTACTTGAGCATTATCAACTTGCCTCCTTGCAGGTTTTGCACATGGACTTGTACCGGATCGGTGATCCGGGGGAACTTGAATTTCTGGGTGTAACAGATTTGCTGGATGATCAGACTATTTTGCTGATCGAATGGCCGGAGAGGGGAGAGGGATGGATCCCGAAAGCGGACTTCATATTCAGATTTGCCTATGCGGAACAGGGACGGGATCTGTATTGGACAGCCTTCACTGAGATGGCACAAGCATGTGGAATGCAAGATTTCTATACCTAATCAGCTGCTTTAGCTAATATCCATATCCTACGGTTTTTTATCAGAAACTATTGCTTTTTCGCGAAAAGCAATTCATCATTAAGAATACGACATGGAGGTGTAACTGTGGGGTTTGGATGCCAGTGAGCAAACGCTTATTAATAGCCGTCTTGCTTTTGCTGACCTCGATGCAGGTTCTGGCTGCAGAGGTGAGTGGCTTCCGTGTATGGGCAGATCCCGTTAAAACCCGCGCTGTTCTTGACCTTGATCGTAAAACTGCCTACAAACTTTTTACCCTGAAAAATCCGGATCGCGTCGTTGTGGACTTACAGGGTTCCTCCATTGATATCCCGCTCATACTGGATAAAGAACATGCCGGTGTCATTACCGGTGTTCGTTATGGTCAACCGGACAAAAAAACACTCCGGGTAGTTTTTGACTTGAGTGAGAGTGCCGAGCTAAAGAGTTTCCTGCTGGATCCAACTGCGCAGTACAGCCACCGACTGGTAATTGACCTGTTCTCAAAATCAGGCAGGCAGAAATCCTCATTGATCAAATACGTTACAGATATCAGCAAGCCCAACCGAGGTGTGGTCATTGCTATCGATGCCGGTCATGGTGGCGAAGACCCGGGTGCCATTGGTAAAAAGAAGACGCGCGAAAAAGATGTCGTACTACGGATTGCCCGTGAACTTAAAAAAACCATCGATTCGGAACCTGGCATGCAGGCTGTTTTGACCCGTGATGGCGATTACTATATTCCGTTACGTGGGCGTTATGAGATAGCGCGCAAAGCACGCGCTGATCTTTTCGTATCCATACACGCCGATGCTTTCAGCAAGCGCAGCGTGCAGGGGAGTTCGGTTTTTGTATTGTCGGCCCGCGGTGCCAGTAGTGAATTTGCACGTCTGTTAGCCGATAGTGAAAACGCCTCTGACCTGGTGGGTGGCGTAACACTCAGCGACAAAGATGACATGCTTGCCTCGGTGTTGCTGGATCTTTCCCAAAGCGCTACACGTGAGGCGAGTAACAAGGTTGCCAATGATATATTGGGTGCATTGAAACGTACCGTTAAAACACATAAAAATCATGTCGGTAGAGCCAATTTCATGGTGCTTAAATCGCCTGACGTACCTTCGGTGCTGGTTGAAACGGCGTTCATCAGTAACCCCAGTGAAGAAAAACGCCTGACCGAAAAAGAGTTTCAGCAGCGTATGGCAAGGGCCATCACACGTGGTATTCGTGATTACTTTTACTCCAGTCCGCCCCCCGGCACCTGGATAGCAGCAAACCGTGATGGTTTTAAGTACACCGTCGCACGTGGCGATACCCTTGGCGGTATAGCGAACCGGCATAGCGTTAGCCTGAGCAGCTTACGAAACGCAAATAAAATACGCGGTGATGTGATCCACGTCGGTCGCGAATTAGTCATTCCTACCAGCTAACACCAAGCCACACCACAAGTTACGCAGCCTACGGCTTGAACTGAAAGCAAATACAAGCTAAAAGGGTACGCATGTCTATTCGTCAACTACCAGATCTCCTGATCAATCAAATTGCTGCTGGCGAAGTCGTTGAGCGACCGTCTTCCGTGGTCAAGGAGTTGATTGAAAACAGTCTGGATGCGGGTGCGCAGTCTATCCAGGTGACCCTGGAGCAAGGCGGCAAGCGTCTGGTCCGGGTCGTTGATGATGGTTGCGGGATTCCAAAGGATGAATTGCTTTTGGCGTTGGCGCGTCATGCCACCAGTAAAATTTCTTCGCTGGAAGAACTGGAAGAAGTTGAATCCATGGGTTTCAGGGGTGAGGCATTGCCGAGTATGGCGTCGGTTAGCAGGATGACCATTACCTCCCGGGTCGTGAATGCTGAACACGCCTGGCAGGTCAAAACGGCCAACGGTGAAATAGAAACTGCCATTCCCGCTGCGGGTTCACCAGGCACAACTGTTGAGCTACGTGATTTGTTTTACAACGTACCAGCACGTCGAAAATTCATGCGTGCCGACCGGACAGAATTCTCGCACGTTGACGAACTGGTTAAACGGTTTGCATTGGCGCGACCGGATATCGGTTTCCAGCTACAGCATAACAACCGAATCGTTCGTCAGTTCCCGCCGGTAAACACTGAAGAACAGGTACTGGGAAGGCTGCAAGCAGTGATCGGGCCGGAATTTGTTGAACACGCCTTGAATATTGATGAGCAGCGGGGTTCATTCGGTCTTCGTGGCTGGGTGGCCGAACCCCGATATAACCGCTCACAGGCTGACCGGCAGTTCTTTTTTGTGAATGGCCGCGTTATAAAGGACCGACTGGTTGCACATGCGATCCGACAGGCTTTCCGGGATGTGCTGTTTCATGGTCGTCACCCCGCATTCGTGCTTTTCCTTGAAATTCCATATGCGGGTGTCGACGTAAATGTCCACCCACAGAAACACGAAGTTCGTTTCCGGGATTCCCGTTCGGTACACGATTTTATTTATTCCACACTCAACCGCTGCCTGGCGGGTGCTGGTGTCGGCGGTGGTGCCTTGCGACCTGGTACTGAAGTCAATGATCCCGGCATCACGGGTCAAACCGGTGAGTGGGCTGCACAGCAACCGACAATGCCAATTAACGTAGCCGAGCAGATGCAAAGTTACGCACAGTTGGTTTCTTCTCCATTACGCAACGTCGGTGCTCAATCGGGTAGTTCGGGTGGTTCGGCGGAATTTCCAACGGAGCAGGAGAGCGATGAATTCCCTCCCATGGGTTTCGCGCTGGCGCAACTTCATGGCATCTACATTTTGGCTCAAAATCAGCATGGCCTGGTGCTGGTGGATATGCATGCCGCACATGAGCGTATCACTTATGAGCGCTTCAAAGCCGGCCTGGCACAGGAAGGTATACGCAGTCAGAACCTTTTGGTACCGGTGACGGTGCATGTCAGTGAGCGGGAAGCGGATATGGTAGAAGAGCATTCTGCCGCCCTCGAAACGCTGGGTATCAGTTGTGACCGCTCAGGCCCGCAAACCATCGCCGTCAGAAAAGTGCCAACCTTGCTACAGCAGGCAGATATTTCCCGATTGTTGCAGGACGTGCTGTCGGAGCTAGCCTCGGATGGTAAAAGTGTGAAAATTGAATCTGAAATGAATGAAATCCTCTCTTCCATGGCCTGTCATGGCTCGGTACGGGCTAACCGTCAGCTGAATACAGCGGAAATGAATGCCTTGCTGCGTGACATGGAAAGAACAGAGCGCGCCGCGCAATGCAACCATGGCAGACCCACCTGGGTTCAGCTGGATATGCAAAACCTGGACCGTCTTTTTCTGCGCGGACGCTAGAGACCCCGGGGAAGCCGATTTGAAGCCCGATAAGCAGCCAGCTGCCATTTTCCTGATGGGACCGACCGCCTCCGGAAAAACCAGTTTGGCGATTGAACTTTGCGAACGTTTTCCATTGGAGATCATCAGCGTTGATTCAGCGTTGGTATACCGGGATATGGACATCGGGACCGCGAAACCTGATGCCGAAACCCTCAAACAGGCACCTCATCGCCTGATAGATATTCGGGACCCTTCTGAAAGCTACTCAGCGGCAGAGTTTCGCAATGATGCGCTGGTGGAAATGGAGTCCATCGCATCCGCCGGTAAAGTACCGTTACTGGTGGGTGGAACCATGTTGTATTTCCGCGCACTCGAGTTTGGCTTGTCTGATTTGCCCGCTGCAGATCCTGAGGTTCGAAAGTCGCTGGAACAACAGGCTGCTGATATTGGCTGGTCTGCAATGCACGAAATTTTGGCACAAAAAGATCCGCAGGCTGCTGCACGTATCCATCCCAATGACCCGCAACGTATCCAGAGGGCACTTGAAATCATCCGGATTAGCGGCAGGTCGATGACTGAGTTGCAGCAGGAATCGTTGGGAGACGCACTGGATTACCGCTTACACAAGATTATCATCTCACCGGAACCACGCAGCATTTTGCATGAACGTATCGAACAACGTTTTGATTTAATGATGGAAGGTGGGTTTGTCGACGAACTTAAATCACTCTACGAGCGCCCGGATCTGAACGCAGACCTGCCTTCCATGCGAGCGGTGGGCTATCGCCAGGCATGGGAATGGCTGGAGGGTGGTTGCTCGTTTGAACAGATGCGTGAAAAAGCCATTGCAGCGACCAGGCAACTCGCCAAGCGACAACTCACTTGGTTAAGGCGTGAAAGTGCTTCTGTATGGTATGATTTACAGGCAGAAGGGTCGAAGCAGAAAATTGTAAAACTGCTAAAGGAATTCCTTGAAGCGTAGAGCTCTCGCACCCATATATTCTGTTCCGTAACCAGTCGGACATTAATAAAAATCTAGGAGGAACAGTTATGTCCAAGGGTCAATCTTTACAAGAACCTTTCTTAAATGCCTTACGTCGCGAACGCGTGCCAGTTGCTATCTACCTGGTTAACGGGATTAAGCTTCAGGGTCAGGTTGAGTCATTTGATCAGTTTGTGGTGCTGCTTAAAAATTCAGTCAGCCAGATGATTTATAAACACGCCATCTCAACCGTTGTACCCGCCAGGAACGTCAGTGTTTACGAAGAGGATGAAGGCTAATCAGAAGGATTTATAAGTTTGTTTGAACGGGCAGCGCGGGGAAACCGCGCAGTTTTGCTTCATCCGGTATTTGCAGATACCGGTCCGGAACTTCTAGATGAATTTCAAGAGTTATGCCGTTCTGCGGGTGTAGAAATCACTGCGATCATAACATCACCACGCGACCGTCCGGACGCACGATTTTTCGTTGGAAGTGGAAAAATTGACGAAGTAGCTGAACGGGCTTCGGTAACTGGTGCCGACATGGTGCTGGTTAGCAGACCGTTATCGGCTATCCAGGAACGCAATATTGAAAAACGCTGTGAATGCCGTGTGCTTGATCGCACCACGCTGATACTGGATATTTTTGCACAACGCGCACGTTCCCACGAAGGTAAATTGCAGGTCGAGCTGGCGCAGCTTCGACATATTTCAACCCGCCTGGTAAGGGGCTGGACCCATCTGGAACGTCAAAAAGGCGGTATTGGTCTGCGCGGACCGGGTGAGACCCAACTGGAAACCGACCGTCGACTCATTGGACAGCGTATTAGCTATCTCAAAGGTCGACTCGACAAGGTGCGCAAGCAACGTTCGCAAAGTCGACGCAGGCGCGAGCGGGCGCATGTGTTTACAGTAGCACTCGTGGGTTATACCAACGCCGGCAAATCAACACTTTTCAACTCATTGACTGATTCGGATGTTGGCACGCAGGACATGCAGTTTGCGACCCTCGATCCGACCGTCCGGCAATTACCCCATATTCCGACAGGAAACGTGTTACTGGTTGATACGGTCGGTTTCGTCAGTGACCTGCCACACGAACTGGTTGCCGCTTTCCATGCCACTCTGCAGGAAACGCGCGAAGCAGACCTGCTACTGCATGTGATTGATGCCTCAGATCCATTTCATCAGCAACGTGAGCACGATGTTGAGGATGTCCTCGAAAGTATCAACGCCACTGGTATACCCATCGTTCGGGTATTCAATAAATATGACCTGGTAGACCGGCTTGCAGGCAGCCAGGAGAATGCCGACGGGCAGATTCAGCGTATCGATGTTTCCGCATTGCTTGGTACGGGGCTCGATGAATTGAAGGAATGTATTGCCGTAAGGTTGAAAGGCGAACGGATCAATACCTGGGTCAGTCTCGAAGGCCGGCATGCAAAACTGCGTTCACAACTGTTTGACCTGGGTGCTGTTGAAGAAGAAAAATCGACTGATGATGGTCACTGGCTATTGCACATTAATCTGTCCCAGCAGGATGCCGAGCATCTTGGCCGTATGCCGGGTGCAGAAGGCCTGTTGGTACGCGATATGATATTGTCACCATCGGCACTTGTAGCCCGGCAGGGTGAGCCCTAAAATATGCGCATTGAAAACCTGTCAACGGATTTGAAACCCGCCTTGCAGAAATCGTATTAATAGTTAAATCAAGACGCAATGTCGCGTCTGGCACTGGAGAATTTAATGCCCTGGAAAGAGCCTGGTAAGGGAGATAAAGATCCCTGGAAATCAGGTGGCGAACAGCCGCCCGATCTTGAAGAAATATTTGGAAATGTGAGTAGACGTCTGCAAGCCCTGTTTGGTGGCGGTAAAGGTTCCGGCTCCGGCAAAGGTGAAAGCAGCGGCGGTAGTGGAGCAGGTGGTGCAATCTCGCTGCTGTTAGTGCTGGCAATTTTCTGGGCGGGCTATGATTCGGTGCATGTCATCGATGAAGCCGAGCAGGGTGTGGTACTGCGTTTTGGAAAATACTCACGCACACTGAATCCGGGTTTTAATTTGACCTTGCCGAGACCGTTCGAAACCCTGACTAAAGTCAATGTCAATAATGTCCGTGTGGTTGAAGACCGCGGTCATATGCTGACCGGTGATGAAAATCTTGTGGAGTTTACCTACAAGGTTCAATACCGGATCAATAACGCACAGCATTTCATGTTCAGGGTTCGAGATCCTGAAATCACATTGCGACAGGCAGCGGAAAGCGCCTTGAGAGAATCGGTGGGTACCAATAGCCTTGATGCGATTCTTGAAGGTAATGCCAGGACCAAGGTCAGAATTGAAACCCAGCGTGTCTTACAGGAGACCCTGGACTTGTATGAAGCAGGTTTGCAGGTCACCGAGTTCAACCTGGTTGATGTCAATGTTCCGATGCAGGTCCGCGAAGCATATTCCGATGTCATCCGTGCGCGTGAGGATCGCGAGCGGTTTACCGAGGAGGCCCGGGTACACGCCAATAGTGTGATTCCGGGAGCACGTGGTACTGCAGCTCGTATCGGACAGGAAGCGGCAGGTTACAGGGCTCAAACCATTGCACTGGCTGAAGGTGAAGCCAGTCGTTTTTCACAGGTGCTAACCGAATATAGATTGGCACCCACGGTGACACGAAAACGTATGTATCTTGAAACAATGGAAAGCGTATATTCCAGGAACAGGAAAGTCTTTCTCGATGTAGATTCGAGTGGCAATATTCTGTATTTGCCACTTGATGGCTCGGCTAACGGTAACAACTCTGCCCCAATAATGCCGCCGATCAAAACACCGGTCGGTGTAAATAGTCAGGAAAACAATGGCGACTCCCGTGCCAGAACCCGGGAGGGAAGACAATGAAAAGACCATTAATAGCAATTTTGCTGCTCGTTCTCGGTGGCCTGGGCCTTGCCAGTTTGTTTACCGTGAGTGAGACAGAGTATGCGATCCGCTTTCAATTGGGCCGTATCATCAAGGTGGACTACCAGCCTGGCTTAAATGTCAAATGGCCATTTGTGAATAACATCCGGAAGTTTGATAGACGTATCCTGACCCTTGATACCTCACCTGAATTGATGCTGACCTCGGAGCAGAAGTACGTCAACGTAGACTCCTTCGTCAAATGGCGGATCGTTGATGTTGCACGTTTCTATACATCCACACAGGGTAATGAAGCCATCGCGTTGAACCGCTTGCACGGCATCGTCAGCGATCGTATCCGTAATCAGATCGCCAGCCGTACGCTGGTCGAAGTCGTGTCTGAGCAGCGTGTTACCACCATGAAGGCAGTGGCTGAGGCCGCCAACTCGGCAGCTGAAGAATTTGGTATCGAAGTGGTTGATGTTCGTATCAAGAGTATCGAACTGCCAGACGATGTTCGTGAATCCGTATTCCGTCGTATGGCCGCCGATCGTCAGAAGGCTGCCAATCTGTATCGGTTTGAAGGCCGGGAAGCAGCGGAGCGGATTCGTTCGGATGCCGACAGGCAGGTGCAGGTACTGATCGCTGAAGCCGAACGT
>RCNB010001011.1_pt1 | contig 18046 bp, 18 predicted proteins | sample 2041321 | NCBI WGS metagenome assembly RCNB01 (sample SAMN09708232, study PRJNA481090) | Marine sediment metagenome, whole genome shotgun sequencing project. | reverse complement strand
ATTTAGTATTACTTGCTCAATTAAACAACTGTTTTAATCAATTATATCAAATAGAGCAGACAAATAGCTGATTAATAATGGCTTAATATCTGATTTTTAATTCTTACAAGTTATCATTAGTTTAGCCAAACAATTATGGGGAGATTATTGTTTTTTTTAACGTTTTTATGTATTCAATTTAAGGCTTTGTCGCAAGCTGTATATCCAAAAGATTATTTTGTTAAACCATTAGGTATTCCACTAATTTTATCAGGTACATTTGGTGAATTACGAAGCAATCATTTTCATTCTGGCTTAGACATTAAAACACAACAGCGTGAAGGATTGAATGTCTATGCCTCTGCAGAAGGGTATGTATCACGTATCAAAATTTCACATTGGGGTTATGGAAAAGCACTCTACATAACTCACCCTAATGGATATACCACAGTTTATGGGCATCTGAAAAAATTTTCTCCAACTATTGAAGCTTACGTCAAAAAACACCAGTACGAAAAAGAGAGTTTTGAAATACAATTATTCCCTAAAGAAGAAGCGTTAAAAATTAGCAAGAAAGAAATTGTGGCCTTATCAGGAAACACTGGTGGTTCTGGTGGTCCTCACTTACATTACGAAATTAGAGACGCAAAGGCTAGACCGATTAATCCAATGTTGTTTGGTATTGATATAAAAGACACCAAAAACCCACAAATAAGAGCAGCAGTTGTATATCCTTTTGGTGTCACATCTCACGTAAGTCAATCGAATAAGGTCAAAGAATTAACTTTTATGGCTCAAAGTGACGGCACATTACTTGCTCAAAAAATTGAGGCCTATGGTACTCTTGGTTTTGGTGTTAATAGCGTTGACAAGCAGGATGGTGCCCTCAATAACAATGGCATTTTTAATTTAGAAATGAGAGTCAATGGTTCTATTGTATATCAACATACCGTAGATAAATTTAGTTTTAGTGAAACTAGATATTTGAATACATTTATAGACTTTGGTAGGTTTTATAAAAAAAGACAACGTATTCAAAAAACTTTTGTCGAGCCAGCCAATCAATTGAGTATCTATAATAACTTAAATAATAAGGGTTATGTTACGATTAAAGATGGTCATTCATACACTGTTGAAATAATTGCGAAAGACTTTAAAGGGAATAGTAAAAAACTAATCATTCCGATAAAAGGCGTGAAAGATTCTATCCATATCCGTAAACAAATAAAAAAGACACCCTACTTTTTCAAGGCCAATGCCTTTAACAAAATATCAGAGGATAAAATAACCATGGCATTTCCGAAAAATAGTTTTTACAAGGATTTTTATTTTGATTTTAAACAAGAAAAAGGAGTTGCCATCATGCATAATGGAGGTGTACCAATGCATAAAAATTTTACTTTAACTTTTGATGTTTCTGAGTACCCAAAAGAAGAACAGGATAAATTATTCATTGCCCGAATGAATACGAAGGGAAAACCTTATTATTCTAATACCAGGCGCAAAGAAAATAAATTATACACTTTGAATCGGACGCTGGGCAACTATGCTTTATTTTCTGATAATCAGGCTCCTAAAATTAGACCTATCAATTTCAAAAAAGATCAATGGCTTTCTAAATACCGTTACTTAAAATTAAAAATTTCAGACGGTCTCTCTGACGTAAAATCGTATCGCGCAGAAATTGATGGAGCATGGATTTTAATGGAGTATGACGCAAAAAAGTCATTACTGACATATGACTTTAATGACAAAACATTAACAGGTAGTAAGCACACTTTAAAACTGATAGTTGTTGACAATGTTAATAATTCTAATACGTATATTGCAACGTTCTTCAAAAAACAATAATAAAATTTATTTTACTTGAAAACTGTCATTGTATACGGATTTTTCTTAGCACTTTTTACAAACTTCTTGGCTGCTCAAAATGGCACTATTAAAGGAGTCATAAAAAATGAAAAAGGAATACCTATTGAAAACGTTTCTGTAATCTTCGATCAGAAAGGTACCACTTCAAACGCTAAAGGTGAGTATCAATTACAAATTCCATCTGGTAAATTTATTACGATTATTTTTAGTCATTTATCACACAACACATTAAATAAACGTATCAGGGTATCTAAAAATAGAACTGTTTATTTTTCACCGAAACTCTCGATAAAAACGGAAGTAATTGATAGTGTAATTATAGAAAATAACAGAGACAAGGTTCAAGGGATTGATAACGTTGATATCAAAACAGTGCAAAATCTACCGAGTGCAAATGCAGGTATTGAAAGTACCTTAAAAAATATAGGTCTTGGGGTAAGTAGTAACAATGAGCTCAGTACGCAGTATAATGTAAGAGGTGGTAATTATGATGAAAACCTTGTATATGTAAACGGAATTGAAGTATATAGACCTTTTTTAGTACGATCTGGCCAACAAGAAGGATTAAGTTTTGTAAATCCTGATTTAGCTCAGAATGTTCGCTTTTCTGCTGGTGGTTTTCAGGCTAAATATGGTGATAAACTATCATCTGTTCTAGATATCACTTATAGAAAACCACAACAGTTTAACGTAAAAATAGATGCTAGCTTTTTAGGAGCGAGTGCCACTATAGAAAACACATTCTTAAATAATAAACTTTCGGCAATATTTGGAGCTCGGTATAGAAACAATAGTCTTTTTGTTAATAGCAAAGACATAGAAGCTAATTTTCAACCTAGTTTTACTGATATTCAGACCTATTTATCATATCAGCTTAATGATAAACTAACCCTAGATTTCTTAGGCACCTTTTCAATCAATGATTATGATTATAAACCGTTTACAAGAAGAACCGATTTTGGTACATTGGCTGATGCTCAAGCATTAATCGTAAATTATCAAGGGCAAGAAAACGATCAATATTTAACGCTATTTGGTGCGCTAAAAGCTGATTATAAGGTCAGTGAAAATTTAACCGTAAACCTTACTAGCTCCGTATACAATGCGCAAGAAGAAGAGTACTTTGATATTTTCGCTTTTTATGGAATTGGTGAAGTAAATGCTGATTTTGGTAGTGATAATTTTGGTGACGTAGAGTTTACACAAGCGATAGGGTCTCAATTAGACCATGCCCGAAATGATTTAGACGCCTTGATTGCTAACATACAATTAAGAACAACACTCAAAAAAGAAGATAATATTTTCGAATTTGGAGCTAAATATCAAGTGGAAGATATTAGAGACCGTATAATAGAATGGCAAGTGATCGATTCGGCTGGATTTTCACTGCGTCCACCCGGAATACCCAGTCGAGATGAGCCATATAATGAGTTTACAGGGCCAATCATACCATTTATTAGTACGAGAGCCACAAACAATATTACCATAGATCGACTATCTGGATTTGCCCAATGGAGCCGTAGGTTTTTTATAAATGAAGACCAGCTATGGCTCAATGCTGGTGTCAGAGCACAAAATTGGAAAGTAAGCGGTGACAATATCAACTCCAGTAGTCAAACAGTTATAAGTCCAAGGGCACAACTAGCGTATAAGCCAAACTGGGAAAAGGATATGTTGTTTCGAGTCTCGGGAGGATATTACTACCAACCACCCTCTTACAGAGAACTGCGTGATTCTCTCGGTGTGGTAAACCCATCTGTAAAAGCGCAACGCTCTATTCACTTTGTTTTAGGTAATGACTATAGCTTTAAATTATGGAATAGACCCTTTAAATTAGTTACAGAAGCCTATTATAAGTCACTGACTAACGTAAACCCGTATACAGTAAATAATATACAAATACGATACAGAGCAAAGAATAATGCGACAGCATATGCCACTGGTTTTGATGCTCGTTTAAACGGAGAGTTCGTACCAGGTACAGAATCGTATGTAACAATTGGTTATTTAGTTACAAAAGAGAATATTGAAAACCGGGGCTATATTTCGAGACCAACGGATCAACGATTTAAACTTGCCGTCTTGTTTCAAGACTATGTGCCGAGCAACCCCAACCTTAAAATGTACTTGAATATGGTATACAATACTGGTTTACCCGGCGGATCGCCGTCGTATGCGGATCCATACCTATTCCAAAACAGGCTAAAGAGCTATTTTAGATCAGATATTGGTATTTCTTATGTTTTTGTAGACAAAAAAAAGAGGCCTACACAACAATGGCTTCAGAAATTTAAGGAATTGTCTGCGGGTATTGAGCTATTTAATATGTTTGATGTTCAAAACACGATTTCCAATACCTGGGTACAAGATATTTCAAATCAAAATTCAAGAGCCGTACCTAACTTTTTATCTGGAAGGGTATTGAATCTAAAGGTTAGTATGCAATTTTAAAAAAGATGATTCACAATAACAGATGTTGGCAACGGGTTTTACCCTATCCATTATCATAAAAATTTCATTCATATTTTCCATTGATATTTATTATGTAAAAAGGAATAAGATTTCACATAATTATATCATTTTTAAACCTTTCACTACATTTATAGTCTAAAGAATAAATTGCCAGCTCAGTGATTGAGGAAACCCTACTTATTCAACAACTAAAAAACGCCAAAACGCAAGACAGGGCGTTTAGAGAGCTTATGTCTTTATATAAAGAACGTTTGTACTGGCACATTCGTAAAATTGTAATTTCTCATGATGATACCGATGATGTGTTACAAAATACCTTTGTAAAAGTATACCGTAATATTGATAAGTTTAAAGAGGAAAGTAAATTGTATTCTTGGATATATCGAATTGCAACCAATGAAGCCATCACTTTTTTAAATAAAAGAGCAAAAGAAAGGAAAGTTGATGTGAGTGAAATGCAACAGGAAGTTATTGAAAATTTACAAGCTGATGTTTATTTCGATGGTAATGAAATTCAGTTGAAACTGCAAAAAGCAGTTGCATCTCTTCCTCAGAAACAACAATTAGTATTTAATATGAAATATTTTGACGATATGAAATATCAAGAAATTTCTGATGTACTAGAAACATCTGTAGGTGCCTTAAAAGCATCATATCACCATGCTGTAAAAAAAATAGAAATCATGTTGACCAAAAGCTAATTTAAACCTTTAAGGACTTTAGTAGTCCTATTGAAAATGAAAAAAAACAGATTAGACATATTAAAAAAACAAGGTTCAGGTTTTAAGACTCCGAAAGGATATTTTGATACACTAGATGACCATCTAATTTCTGAGATACTAACGAAAAAATTTCCTGAAAAGGCTGGTTTTACTGCACCAGAAAATTATTTCAATATACTTGAAAATCAGATATTTAAAAAAATTCAAAGTACTAGCAATACAAATCAACCACAATTCGATATTCCACCAAACTATTTTGATACAATAGAAGATAACGTCTTTGAAAAAATACAAAAAGAAGCTATCGTTAAACCAAAAGTAATTCGCTTAAAACCACTATTTATAAAAGTCTTAGCCCCTATTGCAGTCGCAGCATCATTATTCTTGATTTTTATGTTCAACTATACTCTGACAAAAGAAGACTATAGCTTTGATAACTTGGCAGCAGCTGATGTTGAAAATTGGATAGAAAACGATCTCGTCATACTTGAATCTTATACAATCTCAGAAGTTTTTAACGACGTGAGTTTAGAAGAAGAGCTAAATGAAGATGACCTAGAGTTACTCAATTATATAAGTGGCACGGATATTGAAAGTGCTCTATTAACCAACTAAAAAATACGAACCATGAGAAAAATTATACTTATTATAATTTTTATATGTATTTCTTCGGTGCAGCTATTCGCACAAAAAAATGATCATAATAGAATAAAAGCTTTTAAAACTGCTTATATCACGAACGTATTAGATCTAAGCTCGTCTGAAGCTGAAAAGTTTTGGCCAATCTATAACGTATTCAGTAAAACTATACAAAAAGTAAAAAATAGAAAAACCCGAGAATTAGCTCAACAAATGAATGTAAAAGGAGGTATAGATAATTTAACTGACGATGAAGCTACATCTTTGATAAAAGAATACTTAACCATTGATGCCAATGTTTTAGAAGCAAAAAGAAAGCTATACAAGGAACTTGATGGTATCATACCTTCAAAAAAAATAATTATGCTTTTTAAAGCTGAAAAAGATTTTAATAAAGAACTTTTAAAACGTTTTAGACAAAGAAGAGAGAGTATGAACAACAAAAATTAATACTAAATCGCTTCAATATCCGTTTAAGAAGGAATAAAATTGGGAAAAATGAAAAGATTAATCATATGTTTGACTGCAATTGTCGCTTTTGTAAGTTCAAATACGATCTCAGCACAAAAAATAGCTGACAGCAATAAAACAAGTACAAAAACTATTGATACTTCTAGTAAAGAAATTAAAGAAATAGAATATAAAGGAATTAATTATTATGTTTTTAATGGCACCTGGCATACAAAAATGAAAAATAGGTTTGTATTAAGGAATGCACCCAAAGGAGCCAAAATTACGTTTCGCCCAGAAGGTGGCGAATACGTTACTATGCATGGTAAGAGTTACTATCATTGTAAAGGAATATTCTACAAAGAGCTCAAAGATAATATCTATGAAGTAGTTAGATTATGACCTTTATAAATAACATTATATGAAACCTGCTTTTGAAAAGCAGGTTTTTTTTATCTTATATATTTTTCTAGATTTGTCGCAAATAAACTTTTAGCAAATTGGAAAGTACCTTAGTATTCTTTGAACAGATGCCAGCTTGGCAAAAATTAATATGGATAACAAGCTGCTTAATAGTTAGTTGGTCTTTTGAAGGTAATTTTCCCCTTTTTAATTTTAACTATAAAAAATGGAGACATGCTGGTGTAAATTTGATATTCTTATCGTTTACTATGGCTATCAATATTTTGTTTGGTATTCTAACAGTAGGCGTTTTCGCATTTATATCAAAAAATGAAATAGGATTACTTTATATGATCAATCTCCCTATTTGGGTAGAGTTAATTATTGGTATTGCTGTTTTAGATTTTATGGGGCAATATGTTGTTCATTATTTACTTCATAAAGTAAAATGGATGTGGAAATTTCATATGATCCATCATAGTGACACTAAGGTAGACGCGACTACTGGTACGCGGCATCATCCAGGCGATTATGTACAACGTGAGGCCTTTGCCTTGATTGCCATCTTATTAACGGGTGCCCCCTTCGCATTTTATGTGATCTATAAAATTACAAGTATATTTTTTACCTATTTCACGCATGCAAATATACATATGCCCGTTTGGGCAGATAAGCTATTGAGTTATGTGTTTATTACTCCGAACATGCATAAATTTCATCATCATTTTGAGCGCCCGTGGACAGACACCAATTTTGGGAATATCTTTTCTTTTTGGGATCGAATCTTTGGTACTTTTGTATACGATGATCCAAAAAAAGTAGTCTATGGTCTTGACGTATTAGACGACGCTCGTGATGAAGATTTATTATATCAGTTGAAAGTACCCTTTGACAATACCATTAAAACCGATTATTAGAGTTTTTTCGATTTTTTTAGACGTTTTTCTTCTTTTCTATTGGGGAAATTCAGACTTGTACTGTTATAAGTAATTCCGTAAGTATGTGCTGCTGTGTAGACTTGTAGTATACCATCTATCAGTTGGTCTCTGCTTAATTCCCTTAACGGATGTATAAACACTGACCATAATAGACCATCCGAAATAGCATACTTAACATATAATGCTGTATGAAAATTAGATTCCATTAGTTTTAGTATATCGGTATATGCCAATTTTTTTTGCTCGATTATAGGGGTCATAATTCGCATTCTATTTGCATTTGTATCAGTAATACAAGTTAGCAATCTGTCTTTCAATACAAATTGCCAGTTTCCTTCTTCGCCTTTAATACTATCGGCTAAGACATGAATAACTTTTTCAATGGTTCTATTATCCATTTCTTGCCCAAAAGAAGTGAAAATAGGCATTGAAAGGAGTAAGGTGAATATAAATGGAGATGCGAACTGCTTCATAGTGTCTTATTTATATATATTTTGACTCGATAAATTTAAAATACTTACTCAGATATATAATTTTAAAAATTGTGTTTTTACTTAAGTTATAAATTATTACTTTTGACAAATCTTTTTCGAACAATGCAATTTAAGCACCCTGAAATTCTTTACGCTTTATTTTTGCTCCTTATTCCTATCCTTGTTCATCTGTTTCAATTAAGAAGATTCGAAAAAATTCCATTTACGAACGTTCAGTTTTTAAAAAAAATTGAATTACAAACTCGTAAGAGTTCAAAACTTAAAAAATTACTAATACTTAGCACTCGTTTATTATTATTTACCACACTCATAATTGCCTTCGCACAACCTTTTCTAGGTAAAATTACAAACACAAATAAACAACATACGGCCATATACCTCGACAATTCATTCAGCATGCAAGTCAAGGGTAAGAGTGGAGAATTATTAAAAAAAGCAATTCAAGATATTATTGAAACATTTAGTACCACCAACAGTATTAATTTATATACGAATGACTCTAAGTGGACGAATCTAACTTCACAAGAATTAAAAAACACCTTACTTACATTAGAATATTGTCCTTTAGAAAAAGATTTACAAGCAGTTTTATTAGACATTCATACCGATCTGAAGAAGCAAAAGAACACGATGAACACTATCTTTTTGATTTCAGATTTTCAAAGCACGCTGGAATCTAATGAAAGCATAGATACTGATTCAACTAAAGTCTATAGCTTTGTACAAGTACAACCAGTTAAAAAAACAAATATTAGTCTAGACAGCGTTTACATTGCAACTAAAAATGATGAGACTATTTTACTAAAGGTCATCACCAAAAGTTTTAATAGAACAGCAACGAAAATACCCGTATCTCTATATGATGAGAACATATTATTAGGCAAATCAACCATTGACATCCTTGAAAACTCAAGTGCAGAAGTAGCGTTTAAAATTCCGTTTGATAAAACAATCAATGGGAGAATCTCCACTACAGATGACAATTTTAATTTTGACAACGAATTATACTTTAGTATCAACCAAGTCGATAAAATAAATGTATTAGCCATTGGAAGTGGCACTAGCTACCTAAGCAAAATATATAGGGGTGATGCCTATAACTTTAACGATGTAGCATTAAATAACTTAGACTATAATAGTTTAATGGATCAAAATCTAATCGTCTTAAATGAAATAGAAAACATTCCTAGCTCTTTAATTAGTAGTGTTTCTACTGCCATTCAACAAGGGACTCATTTAGTAATCATTCCGCATATAAATAGCAATTTAACGAGCTATAACAGCTTGTTCAAAGTTTTAAATATTGGCTCTATAAATTCAAAAAATGATAATGAGATAAGCATAACCGATATTAAATTCACTCATCCTTTTTTTACTAGTGTATTTGAAAAATCGATTAAAAATTTTCAATACCCAAAAGTTAATAACTACTATAACACCAGTTTAAGGAATAGTACAGCAATTGTAAGTTTTGAAAATGAAAAAGCTTTTGTTGCTCAAATTAGAAAAAATAATAGCACCATCTATTGGCTCGCATCCGCGATTAATAACGATAATTCTAATTTCAAAAATTCACCTTTAATAGTTCCTGTCTTTTATAATTTCGGAAAGTATAGTTATACTTATTCTCAACTTAACTATACCATAGGTAATGCAAATGAAATAGAAATTAAAGCAAGCTTACAAAAAGATGCGATTTTAAATATATCAACTAGTGAAAGTAGTTTTATACCGATGCAACAAGTCGGTAATACTTCCGTAAAAATAACGACCGATAACTTACCGTCAAAAGCAGGTATTTATGCAGTTAAAAATAAAGACAAGACATTAAAAAATATTGCTTATAATTATAACAGAAAAGAAAGTGTACCTCTTTATAAAGACTTAAAAGGAGTATTAAACGGAAAATCTAATACAAATTATTATAATTCGGTAAAAGAAGCATTTATAGTTAATAATAGCACCTATAAAACTACCAATCTTTGGATTTTCTTTTTAATCAGCAGTATTCTATTTTTAGTTCTTGAACTACTACTCCTCAAATTTTTTAAACCATGAATATTTTACTAAGATCAGCAACAATAATTGATTCCCAAAGTTCTTTAAATAGAAAAGTAAGAGATATATTGATAGAAAATGGCAAGTTTACCAAAATCGCGTCTAAGATTGAAAACAGCCATAATTACAAAGAAATAAAAATTGATAATCTACATGTTTCGAATGGATGGTTCGATACAAGCGTTTCGTTTGGGGAGCCTGGTTATGAAGAAAGAGAAACGATTAAAAACGGCTTAAATGTAGCTGCTAGAAGTGGCTTTACTTCAGTAGCCGTTAATTCAAACACATACCCGTATATAGACAGCAAATCAATTGTTGATTTTTTAATCAATAGTAGTTTGAATCATGTTGTTTCATTATATCCAATTGCAAGCTTGACAAAAGCTTCTAAAGGCGAAGAAATTGCTGAATTATTTGACATGCAAAATGCCGGAGCAATAGCCTTTTCTGATTATAAAAAATCAATAGGCAATGCTAATTTGATGAAAATAGCTTTACTATATGCCCAGAATTTTAATGCTATGGTAATGAGTTACCCACAAGATGATAGTATTACCAATAATGGTATTGCTAATGAAGGGGAAGTGAGCACAAAACTTGGTTTAAAAGGCAATCCAACATTAGCCGAAGAACTACAAATAGCACGTGATTTATTTCTGCTTGAATATACCGGTGGAAAATTACATATACCCACAATTTCTACCGCGAAAGGTGTAAAACTAATTAAAGCCGCTAAGAAAAAAGGATTGGACGTTTCTTGCAGCGTATCTGCACATCATTTGGTATTAACAGACAACGAATTACACGGCTTCAATTCGAATTACAAAATGGCTCCGCCATTACGCAGTAAAGAAGATATAAGTGCCCTCAAAAAAGGTGTGAATGATGGTACTATAGATATAATCACTTCTGATCATAATCCGATAGATATTGAACATAAAAAAGTAGAATTTGAAAATGCACTAGATGGTATCATCGGTTTAGAAACGCTATTTGGAGCAGTAAACAGTCTATTATCAATAGAAAAAACAATTAGTTGTATTAGCGAAAATCCACGAAGACGATTTGGTTTAGAAGAATTGTATATTAAAGAAGGTGAAAAAGTAAATATTACATTATTCAATCCAGAATTTCAATATACTTTTGATGAAAACTATATACTTTCAACTTCAAAGAATACTGCCTTCCTAGGAAAAAAGCTAAAAGGAAAAGTCTACGGAGTGTTTGCTAATAATAAATTAAAAATGAGCTAAATTTTATATCTTTACCATAGTTCACAATTAAAACCTCAACATGGAAAATACTACAGTTACTCAGGGTAAAACGACGGCAATCATAAGTTATATTACGTTCATAGGCACAATTATAGCAATCGTTATGAACAATGACAAAAAGAATTCTTTTGCCTCATTTCATATTCGACAAGCACTTGGTTTAGCATTGTTGCAATTAATAGCGTATGCTCTAAGAATTTATTTGGGCCTAGGTCTTCTTGGATGGTTTTTAGGAGTTGCTGTTTTTGTTTTGATCATTATTGGAGTGCTAGGTGCATTGCAAGGCGAAGAAAAAAAAGTTCCCTTTTTAGGAGATCAATTTCAAGAATGGTTTAAACAGATTGGATAAATTTATTTCTAAATTTCACAAAAAAAATCAATTACATTGTACGTATGCAATCACTCTCATTAGATTATTTGGTAAGAGAACCAAAAATAAAAACTGACAACCCTCCCCTATTAATATTGTTACATGGCTATGGTAGTAATGAAGATGATTTGTTTGCTTTCGCAAATGAGTTACCTGATGAATTACTAATTATTAGTGCTAAAGCGCCTTTAACACTTATGCCCAATAGTTATGCGTGGTACACCATTCATTTAGACAATATCCAGGGTAAGTTTTCCGATATACCAGAAGCAATTAAAGCTAGAGATACTATTGCCCGTTTTATTGACGAAATAAAAGAATCATACCATTCAAACGCTTCAAAAACATTCTTATTAGGGTTTAGTCAAGGCACTATTTTAAGTTATGCAGTTGCCCTAAGTTATCCCGAAAAAGTACAACATGTTATTGCGTTAAGTGGATACATCAATGACGAATTATTACCAGAAGTATTTAATAAAAACAACTATGAAAATTTAGATTTTTTTATCTCACATGGAACCGTGGATCAAGTTTTACCCTTAGAATGGGCTCAAAATGCACCACCTTTTTTAAAGAATTTGAATATTGCAAACACCTATCATGAATATCCTGTTGGGCATGGAGTGTCTCCTCAAAATTTTTATGATTTTAAAAAATGGATTGAAGATCGAATCTTATAGAAAAATAATTTTAATATTATTTCTTGTGAGCACAATTTCATCTAAAGCTCAGCAAGACAATGTATTATGGTCATCTTTTCAACTCCAAAAAAGTATAGGAAAAAATACACAAATAAATATTAAGCCCATTTTTAGATTTAACAATGATATTTCTAGATATCAAAACATGTCTATTGATTACTTCGTTAAGCAAAAATTTGAAAAGGGCTGGTCAACACAAGTGTTGGGACGTACATGGTTTTTACCTAGTAGGCCGAATAGGCAATTTATCTGGTTAGACCTTGCGCTATCAAAAACGTTAAAACGTCTAAAATTTGACAATAGACTTCGGTATCATTGGGCATTGGATATAAATGATAGAAGTGATCCTGATTACTTTAGGTGGCTGACAAAATTTAGCTTTAAAAACAATAGTAAGTTTACTCCTTATTTTGGAATTGAACCTTGGTTTAGAACGAATACTCAAAATCAATTGCAACGTATACGATTCGAACCCGGTGTAATTTATATACTGAATACAGATATTTCATTCAATTTACAATATCGATACGAAGAGACTCTTAATCTAAATCGAAAACTAATTAGAAACTTTATTGTTTTTAATTTATTATATAAAATTTAGAGGCAATATCACAGACCCATGGCCATAAGTTTTAGCTTCTTCATACTTCCATGCCTGACTACTTTCGGTCAACTAAAGATAATGTTAACTGCTTTTTAAGATACTACTTCCTTTACGCACAGCGATACAAAAAGCATATGCAACAATAATAATTCATAAAAACAATGGTTAGAACCACATTGGAGTTTAACAAAATTAAAAAGTACCGACCAATCCAATTTTATTGGTGCTTAACTTAACTCTCCATGCTATCTTTTTTTCCTTTTTAAATCCATATTTATTATTGTCTTTTAAATAATTATCAATACTATCGACAATTAAAATACTTAATACAACGCCAATCGTAACATCAGTTAACCAATGAGCACCGGCCCACAATCTTGAAATTGGTGAGATTGAGCCAATTGCATAAATACCGCCTTTTACCCACCAACTGTCAAACTGTCTTGCAATTGCATGAGCCGTTGTAAAAGACAATATACTATGACCAGATGGAAACGAGTGATAAGCTCCTTCTTTACTAAAAGGTTTAAATACATCTTTACCCTCCAAAGTTGACGGACGCGCTCTACCTACAATATTCTTAGTTATTGTTTGAATAAAGCCAGCGGCGGTTGCAGCACTAATCAACAGCACTCCCGTATGTCGCAGCTTTTTATTTCGTGTAAATAGCCCAACCCCATATATACCAGCTGATAGCATATAGTTATTTTGTGGAGCTCCAAAATAATACCCAAAATCTTTAACTGCAGTTGGTATATTTTCTTCCTGATTTATAAAATATGTTGAACTCTCTTCATCAAAACTATAGAGTATTGCCGTACCAAGTACCACTGCACCCGCAGTTATAAGGTCATCCTTTTTCCAATGAAAAGGTCTTGAGTAAGCGTGTTTAAGACCTCCAAAGGCGGTAATTCCATCATACTTCAGCATGGTCAGAATAGATTCTTTTGGTACAGAATCTTGCTTCTGAAAACCATAACAAAGCGTTGTGAAATTTATGGCCAATGCCAAAATCAAAATATTTTTAGTTATAATTTCTTTCATACGAGTTATTAAAAATCAACTATTAATTTGCAACCCATCATAAGCCAAATATACATTTTGTGGCAACTGCTTTTGAACATCAGCATGAAAACCCAATTTATGACTTATATGAGTTAAAAAGGTCGTTTTAGGCTGTAATTCTTCTATAAGTAATAAGGCTTCTTCTAAATTCAAATGTGTTGGATGTGACTCTATTCGTAAAGCACTTAAAATCAAAACATCTAAATTGAATAATTTCTCTTTCTCATCTTCTTCAATATCCTTAAAATCGGTGATATAGGCGAAATTATCTATACGATATCCAAACATTAAAATTTTACCATGATAATACTCTACGGGTAAAATCTCCTTATTATTTAATTTAAACATCTTATTATATATAATTTCTGATATTACATTAGGGGCTCCAGGATAACGGTTTTCTTTTGTAAAAATATAATAAAAACGTGATTGTAAATTATCAATTATACGTTCTGGTACATAAATCGGTACCGCTCCCATTTTGAAGCAAAACGGACGAATATCATCAATACCAGCTGTATGATCCGCATGCTCATGGGTAAAAATAAGACCGCTTATATCGGTAATTTCTTCTCGTAGCATTTGTTGTCTAAAATCTGGTCCACAATCGATAATATACCGATATGAATCCCATTCTAACATAATAGAACTTCGCAAGCGCTTATCTTTAGAGTCATTCGATAAACAAACTTTATCTGTACTCCCAATGACAGGAATTCCCTGAGAAGTACCAGTACCCAAAAATGTAATCTTCATACGCAATCTTTTAACAAATTTACTATAATATAATAACACCTCCGAAGCATGATATATATCACATTTCTACACTTAATATTTTCTAAATTTATAAAAAATTAATGTACTATTAATTATGAGAATAGGTATTTTAAAAGAAACTCAAAAAGGTGAAAGACGCGTTGCAATATCCCCTAAAATAGCCAAACAACTTATTCAAAAAGGATTTGAAGTAATGGTAGAAAAAGATGCAGGATTAGGGTCATCATTCAAAAATTCATATTATGATAAAGCGGGTGCTACTATAAGAAATAGAGCAGACATCTTTGATAGTGCTCAGGTTTTAGTAAAAATAAACCCTTTTGACCATAAAGAGCTCATAGAATTAAAGAAAGGGCAAATTATAATTGCACAGTTATTCCATAAATCGCACCCCGACAAAATGAAAGAAATAGCGAAGCGTCATGCTACAGCCTTTTCTATGGACGCCATCCCACGGATATCTCGAGCACAAGACATGGATGTATTAAGTTCACAAAACAATTTAGCAGGTTACAAAGCTGTTATTTTAGGGGCATATCAAATGACGAAAATTTTTCCATTAATGATGACAGCTGCTGGTACAATTACCCCTTCAAGAGTACTGATTTATGGTATTGGAGTGGCGGGCTTACAAGCCATCGCAACTGCTAAACGACTAGGTGCTATCGTCGAAGCAACAGATATACGACCAGAAACAAAAGAACAAGCAGAATCCTTAGGCGCTAAATTCATTTTAGTTGAAAATAACGAGGAAGCATCAATCAATGGCTATGCAAATGCGGCCTCTGATGATTATGTCAAACGTCAAAAAGAAGCGGTAAATGAGTCTCTTTTTAAAGCAGATCTTGTAATCACAACTGCAATGGTTCCCGGAAGAAGATCTCCTGTCTTAATTACAGCTGATCAAGTTAGTCAAATGAAGAATGGCGCCGTGATCATTGACCTAGCCGCGGCACAAGGTGGAAACTGTGAACTTAGTAAATTGAATAAAACAGTGGTCAGAAATGGAGTGAAAATTATTGGAACGAGTATAGCACCCGAAAGTGTATCGACCAATGCCAGCGATCTTTATGCTAAAAATATGTTCAATTATTTAACACATATAACAACAGGTACTAACTTTAAATGGGACTTAGAAGATCCAATAACAAATGAAACATTAATTGTTTATAACGGCGAAATTAGACAAAACGGAAAAATCGAATAACTATGACTGAACTAGTAGATTTTATCAGTAATAACCTACAAATGATATACATCGTAATCTTAATGATATTTGTTGGTATTGAAGTAATTAGTAACGTGCCTGCAGTATTACATACACCCTTAATGTCGGGCGCCAATGCCATTCATGGTGTTGTAATTATCGGTGCAATTTTGGTTATGCTAGGTACAGACCCTAGTAATATTATAGCTCAAGCCCTTGGTTTCGTAGCGGTAGTACTTGGAACCCTAAACGTTGTTGGGGGATTCGTGGTCACTGATCGCATGTTAGAAATGTTTAAAAAGAAAAAATAATGGAATATGCTTTGAGTCTTGAAATTATTTACCTGATAGCTTCCGTAACCTATATTGTTGGTTTGAAAATGCTCGGGCATCCTGAAACCGCTAGAAAGGGAAATCTCCTAGCAGCATCAGGAATGATATTAGCCATTCTTGGAACTATATTTTTATATCAGAAAGAAGTTGCTCTACAAATTTATATCTTGATAGGCATCGCCATTATCATAGGTATGATTATTGGCTGGATTATTGCCAAACGAGTGGCCATGACAAAAATGCCCGAACTGGTATCACTTTTTAATGGTATGGGAGGTGCAAGTGCGGCGCTAATAGGTTTAATTGAATTTCAACATTATGTTAGTGATACACTTTCTATCACAACAATACTAGCAGGCACTGTTATTGGTGGTATTTCTTTTTCTGGTAGTATAATTGCTTGGGGTAAATTAAATGGTACATTAAAAAAACCAATACGCTTGCCTAAATACAATATATTCAACAATATCGTTCTTATTCTTATCGTGCTATTCGCTGTTTATATGACGTACGTAGGTACAGACAGCTCGCTCTATTTGTACATACTCTTTTTTGGTGCTTTAGCTTATGGGGTTTTATTTGTTCTTCCCATCGGAGGAGCAGACATGCCCGTAGTAATATCACTATTAAACTCTTTTACTGGGTTAGCAGCCGCTCTAGGCGGCTTTTTATACGGAAACATGGTAATGCTTACCGGAGGTATTCTCGTCGGTTCAGCAGGCACAATATTAACTTTTGCCATGTGTAACGCTATGAACAGATCTCTTTTTAGTGTCATTTTTGGTGGATTTGGAGATACTGATATCACAGCTGATAGCCAGAATGGCGCTACCAAGATGCAAGGAGCTATCAAAAAAACAACAGTGAGCGATGTGGCTATTTTAATGAATTATTCTCAACGTGTAATTTTTGTTCCCGGTTATGGTTTAGCGGTAGCACAAGCGCAGCATGCAATTCATGAATTAGAACAGTTGCTAGAAAATAAGGACATTGAAGTTAAATATGCTATTCATCCTGTTGCAGGTCGAATGCCAGGACATATGAACGTGTTACTAGCTGAAACCAATGTAGACTATGATAAATTAGTCGAAATGGATGATGTGAATCCTGAGTTCCAAAATACAGATGTTGTTTTCGTAATAGGAGCAAATGACGTAGTCAACCCTGCCGCTCATAACGATCCGTCAAGCCCCATTTATGGCATGCCAATTCTAGAGGTTGAAAATGCAAAACAAATAATTATTAATAAAAGGAGTATGAACCCCGGATATGCTGGTATAGAAAATGAGTTGTTTTTCAATCAAAAAGCATCGATGTTATTTGGTGATGCCAAAGCAATAATTCAATCTATAGTCACAGAACTTAAGGGTATCTGATATTTTTATAAATAATATACTATACTGGCTAGTTATAAACACTTACAATCATTTTTCATATAAAATTAATTTGATGCTCTTTATGATTAGTTCTTCTGCTATTGAGAAGAAATAGTTAAAAAAGGATAGAAATTTCAATTTTTTTACAAAATTAGCGTTAAATAGCTTCATAAATAATCGAATGTTAGGTACATTTGTGCTTACTAAAAAGTCAATAAAATGTCTATTACTCTAAAAGGAGATAAAGAAATAGAAAATATCCCCTCGGTTAAACGAAAATCTTTACGGATTAATTTAAACGAGCATATTTATGG
>RCNB010001243.1_pt1 | contig 18060 bp, 17 predicted proteins | sample 2041321 | NCBI WGS metagenome assembly RCNB01 (sample SAMN09708232, study PRJNA481090) | Marine sediment metagenome, whole genome shotgun sequencing project. | reverse complement strand
CTTGCTGGCTACTTGAAAAGAGAGTTGAAAAAAATCTCTGGCGTCCGGCTGCACACATCGGAAGATCCTTACATCAGTGGGGGATTGACCGCCTTTTCCATCGAAGGTGTGGAACCGAAAAAAGTCGTCGATTATGTCCGGGAGAAATACAACATCGTCATCCGGACTGTCGGGAGCAGAGAAAAGGGCACATACGGAATCCGCGTTTCGACGCCCATCTATGTTTCCTATACACATGTGGATATGCTTTTGGAGGGGATCCATCGCTTGGTAAAGCACAAGGCTTGAATATATCTCGACCGAAAATACTGTCTCCCCGATCCATGGTCTTCACATGATCGCAATTTGCGAGGAATTGCTGAGGATGCTTGCAAAAGCAAACGGTTCAAACGGTTGATAAAGATAAATATATTCGAGTCTGGTTAGGATTGGGAGAAGAACTATCAGAGAGCTTTTGGTCACTGGCGTATGTGTTTCCGTTTTCCTGATCTATTTGCTTGTTGAACGCGCGATTCTCGCACAGAGAATTAACAAAATCCCTTTGCGCATATGTGTCGCCGGCACGAGAGGAAAATCCAGTGTGGTCCGGCTTATTTCCGCTTGCCTGAAAGATTCCCGGATGCTGGTGTTTGCGAAAACAACGGGGTCCAAACCATGCTTGATATTTCCCGATGGGAACGAGAGGGAGATCCGGCGCAGGGGTCATCCCACGATTCTGGAGGGGAAAAAGGTCTTGAAGATGGCCTCCCAAACCGGTGTCCAAGCCGTCGTATTGGAAATGATGAGCATCCGTCCCGAGTCTCTCCATACGGAAATCATCCAAATGATGAAGCCACACATCCTTGTCATAACCAATGTCCGGGCGGATCATGTGGATGAAATCGGGAAATCTAAAGAGGAGATCGCACTATGTTTTGCTTCTTCTATTCCAGAAAAAAGCACGGTTTTTATACCGGAGGAGGAATTTTATCCGGTATTCCAGAGGAAGGCCGAAAAAGCGGGGACAAAACTGCTCCTTGTGCCGCCTGGATTATCCAAAAACATCCCTGCCTGCGAATTTGAGCAGAATTTCCGGCTTGCCCTTGCTGTAGTTGAATTTTTAGGGAAAGACCGGGATAAAGCCTATCGTGCTGCAGTCCAAGCTGCTCCCGATTTTGGCGGACTGAAGATCTGGAAGGCAAAGAAGGATTCCTCGGTGACCGGTTGGCATTTTGTCAGTATATTTGCTGCCAATGATCCTGAAACGACCAAAGATGTTCTGGTCAAGCTGGAAAAGAGAAGCCTTTTTAAAGGGAAGAAAAGAATAGGGCTCCTCAATATGCGCAAAGACAGAGGTGGCCGCACGATGCAATGGTTCGATGCTCTGCAGGAGGGGGCCTTTACTTTCGACAGATTGGTTTTTGTCGGAGAGCATGCTCTGGCCATGAAGGACAAGCTACAACGGCGAATAAAACCTGAAATAACAGCTCTCAAAGGAAAAAAACCTGAAGATTTGATCGCACAAATCGCCAGCCTGGAAAAAGATGAAGCCGTTGTTTTTGGGATGGGAAACATGGGAGGAATCGGGCGTTCGCTTGTCGACTATTGGGAAATGACGGGAAATCGCCATGATGTATGAAACATTTTTCATCGGACTCATCCTTGCCCTTTTCTATGTGGAAATCATGGAGATCTATCCCGGTGGTATCATCGTTCCTGCCTACATTGCCCTGTATATTGATCAGCCCCTGCGGGTGTTGGCAACTGTTTTGATCGCAATTTTGAGCCTCCTGACCTATAAATTATTGTCCCGGTTTTTTATCCTTTTTGGGAGAAGACGATTTGTGATGCTTCTACTTTTGGGAGCTTTGTGGGGACAGTTGTTGTTTCTCATAATCCCTCATGTGTTTGCAGGAGCAATGGAACTTCGCATGATCGGTTGGGTCATTCCAGGACTTTTGGCCAACAATTGCGAACGAAAAGCAGAAATTGTTTCCGACGTTGGCTTCTTTGTTAACGGTCTCGGTTATGACTTATTTCATAGTAAAACTTTTATTCTGAATTATTTATAAAAAATGCCGTTACTAAAATTTTCAGCAATATCAGGAAACTATCCTGATCTTGCTGTCAATCTTAAGAATTATTTTGTTCATAAGAACATTTTTTTATTCAACGGCATTTTTTACCCTACGGGCGAGCCAATCTCACTACATCGGCATCGTTGTAGCCCAATCGCAGTATACAGATACAGCTCATGAGCCACTGCCTTGCCGCTGCAGCAATCTTGACTCGTAAATAATACAGATAATTTTTTTAAAAAAAATGTCGTTACATATTCGTTCTCAAAAGAACCGGCTCCTCTTCAGGCTATTTATCCTCAGCCTCGTATTTTTTCTTCTCGCCAAGATCATCCCTTCCCGTGAGGCCAAAGTCCTGAAGGAAGAAATGATAGCTGCATCCCGGATCATGGCTAAAGCAATGGAAGTTCTCAGAGAGTGTCGGGAAACAAGGGGTTTTGCGATAAACCCCGCCGCCGATGTTAACCTCACAGGGATCATCGGGGTGAAATCCTCTCCCATCACAACAACCCTGGGAAACCTTGCGGCAAAAAGGACGAGTGCAAACCCGAACCTTGCCGGTTTGGTCGTATTTCTTCTGAGGAGGGCAGGAGTCGTTTCCGGGGATACCATTGCGGTTGGTGCCTCTGGATCCTTTCCGGGTTTGATATTGGCTGTTTTTTCCGCCGCAAAAGCCATGGATTTGAAGCCTCTTGTTTTCGTTTCCCTAGGTGCCTCTCAGTGGGGAGCGAATCATCCTGATTTTCACTTGTTGCATATGCAGATGTGTTTGCAGCAAAATGGGATATTTTCTTTCCAGCCGATAGCTGTTTCTATCGGAGGGGATCAAGACATAGGCAGGGATATGCCGGAGGAGGGGCGCACCCTTCTTAGAAAGAATATACAGGAATTTGGTTTCCCGATCTTATCTGAAGGAGACTTGAAAGCGAATGTAGAGTCCAGAGTGCGGCTCTATTTCCAAAAGGCAGCAGGGGATAAAATTAAGGCTTTTGTGAATATTGGGGGCAGTTGGTCGAATCTGGGAATTGATTCCTCAATTCTTCATCTTAAGCCGGGGCTAGGAAAAATTGGGCGATTGCCTCCTGAAGAAAGGCGAGGGGTTCTCTACGCCATGGCGGCTCTGGATATCCCTGTGATCCATCTGCTTTTCGTCAATGGCCTTGTCCAAAGGCATGGGCTTGTGTGGGATCCGGTCCCCCTGCCTCGACCGGGTGAGGGAGATCTTTACCGGAAGATCGAGGAAAATCAGGAATCTTTTCTGTATATATCTGTTGTTTATCTTGTGTTGCTTGTCGTGCTTTTGGGTTTCGGGGTGAAAAAATCTACCTGAGAATTCGTATGTTTGACACTCCTTGGTAAATTTCCAACGTCTCTTGATTCTGACAGAGCATCCTTTCGAGGATTAGGGTCCCGCCTGCGTAATTCTCCCATTTATACAAGCTGGCATCCCTCTTGAAGTGTGTGATGGACGTCAGTTCGGGAACGATTTCTTCTACCTCCGGGAGGTTCAGGTGTTTGAGCATGTCGTTTATGGGTTTGAGATCTTTGATGTGGAAATATATTCCGGATGCATCCAGACTCAAGGATAGCTTGGGTTGAGGTTTTTTGAATGCATAGCGTGTTTCTTGTTTCCCCTTTGTGAAGGTTACACTTTCAGTATAATTATACACCACAGGTTTTCCTGGGAAAATATTGAATTTGATCTCGGGCCACGTCAACTTTCCGGCTTCATGTTGGCGGAGAAAAATCAATCCCAACAATAGGATGAGCATAATCAACATAGCTCGAAAAATGTATTCATGCTTTCTTTTGATAATAAGGATGACAAGCCAGATGGCTGCTAGTATCAAAAGCACACTGGCGGCTGTCGTCAACGAAATCATTCCCAGGATGTCTTTCATCCCATTCTCCTTCACGCTCCTTGCAAATTCTGATGTTATATTAGCACAGGAGATGATTGGATGTTAAGCCCAAAATAGCACAAAGGCCATCTTCATTAGGTTTAGTCGAATAACCGGGGGCAAACCTTGACATTGGACATTTTCCCCTTTAATTTTTAATCCTCCGACATCCCATAGTACGGAAAACAGGTCGCTCTCAGAATGTCCAATGTCAAGGTTTGACCCCAGAAAGAGGGATGCCGTAAGGTCCATCGGGAAGGACGACCACACGAGGATTTTTGCCCAGGCGTTCTTTTTGCTTTTTCACTGCCCATGCGATGGTTTTATTCATCAAATTATTTAGGTTATTGGTTTCCTGGACGATGGTTCTGGCGTTTTCACCTGGGATCCAAGAAAAATCTTGATCGGGGATTTCCAAGCAACAGTACAGCAGATTCTGAGGAGGAATTTTTTCGAATAACCGTGTCCACATTTGTGCTTCCCATTGCTCGGGGACAAAAGCCCAGGAAGGGTTCAGTATGGACCGAATGAATTTTTCCTGCCCGACCTCGTCCAGCAGTTTGAGCATCCTTTTGTAGTTTTCCCCCCCGATCGGATCTTTGTCTGTATGGTGAGCGCCAAGGATGCAGATTCCCTCATCCTTGACGAGAGGGGCGCACACGAGCGCACCTTTTGCCGCCTGGTAGTGGTTGATTCCCACAAAACCGGTATGGGTAATCACAAGATCATATTTATCCTGGAACGGGATGGCTGCATAGGTGCGCAGCTTATCGAACGCTTTCCTGTGGGCGTCCTCCATGTCTCCTGCAAAAATCCCGGTGAGTTCGAAGTTGGAATCGAGGGTCACGTTCACGATCATATCGCAACCTGCCACACGGGCCACCTTGAGGGCTTCCTCATGGACTGGGTTTTTGTTCAGAACCAGGTCACGCGAATGGGGAGAGTGGAGGATGGGTCCGCTGTGGAGGGCATAAGTTGATGATTCAGAGATCAGTCCGGGACAGATGGATTTTCTTCCTCCCGATACACCTGCCATGAAATGACTCTCCACAAGGCCCGTGAGGATTTTGATGTCGCTTTGAATATAGTTTCGGTTGACAAAGATTTCACCTCCGTATTCGGTGCGGCAGACCTTTATCATGTCGTTCCCATTCCTGGAATCATGGTTGGTGATGGAAAGATCGAGAGCCAAAGTCCGGGGATCCAGCATTTCCCTAAGTTCCTGTTCATCCATGGCTCGGTGTGTGCCCGTGGCCACTAAGAGACGGATTTTTTTGGGCGATAAACCGGCTCGAATCATCTCGTCAATGATCGGGAACAGGATGTCCGATTCTCCAGAGTAGGGAACGGGTCGGGTGTTGTCAGAAATGACAATGACCGCATCGGCATCGGGATTTGAACGAAGTTTATTATGGATGATTTTACTCAAAGGCGGACTGTTTATCGGTGCTCTCAAGGCATCGAGAATCGCGTCAGGGGGATTCGGGATGGCTTCTGGTTTTCCCATCCGGAGGACATCCGCGTGATCTGGGATTTGTACCGGGAATCGTGAATGTCCCAAGTCAAAAAAGACGTCCTGCATTTTAGTTTTTCGTCGTATCCAGCGTTTTTATCAGGGAAAAATCTCCTGTTCGGGCCGCTTCCAGAACAGGGCGCATGTACCTATCCACATTCTCTGCCGTCATCGGAACGGGCATGTTTTGAAGTTTGGAGGCCATTTGGGGATCTTTGGCTGCCTGGAGCGCTTTTGTGATGTGTTTAGGCGAAAGCCTATCTATCTCGCCAAGAGTGGTGGGATATCCCACCCGCCGGCTCAATGCGATTAATCCTTTGGCCACAGCTTTCCCGAGCCTTTCACCATCCTGATCGAAATTGTTACCGGGAGTGAGATTGTATTTGCATAAGAGATCGTGGAGTTTTTGGAGTTGTTTTAGAATAGATGGTGCAAAAAAGACGGTATAATAAGGATTGAGTATGGCGCAAGCGCGGCCGTGACTGAGGACATCCACTAACGAAAAGCTTGTCAGATGCGCTCCGTTTGTGCTGCCGATCATGATCGCATAGCCTCCGAGATCCGTAGCCAGTCCCAGAGCCTCTCGGGCATCCGCATCATCGGCTTCAATGACTGCTTTTTCCAGAGAGGCCAGGATTAGCTCGATACCCGTTAAAGCGATTTCTTCTATTTTGGGATAAACCTCAGGTCGTGCACCGTAATACACCTCGAGACAGTGGGAAAGACCATCAAAGGCGCCGTCACATGTAAACGAAGATGACATGGATCGGGTAAGGCTGTAATCGAAAAGACACCGCGTTGGGACGATAGTTTCGTCGATGATAAGTTTTTTCTGGAAAGTCTGGATATCTGTAATGTTGGAATATTTGGTTAGATGAGCTGCGGAACCCGATGCCGTCTGAGCGGCGACAAACGGTAGAAGTTGTTTTCCTTGGGATAAAGCAGATTCTGCCACCTTGTCCAGACCGAAATAGTCATCCAGGTTCCCGCCTTGAGTTGCCAGGACTATGGCTGCCTTTGTTGCGTCGATCCCTGAACCTCCCGATGCGGTGAGGACCACATCAGGCTTTGCAGAAAGGATAGCTTGTTTGATGCGGAACACATCTTCCCGAGGAGAGTTGGGACGCGCCGTGGGAGTGTGACCGACCGTTTGCAAATCAGCATGTTCGAGAGAATCTGATAGGATCTTGTAACTTTGTGGGGCCCTCTCCTGAAGGCTCGTGACGAGAAGGACTTTCTTCCCTACTTCCTGGATGAGAGAGCCGATTTGTCCAAGGCAGCCCAAACCATAAATGTAATTCTCCTGTTTAAAAGTCTTGATGAGTGCTTTGGCCTTGTCCTTGAGCTGTTTCATCGTTGTTCCATTATCCAATTTAACTGCTTTTCCTTGCCATCATGCATGTCTTCCACCATGTGAGTATTGCTACTCAAAATGGAAGAAGACCCGTTTCATTACTATATCATAACCTGGACTATTCATGAAAAATTCCGATGCTTTTTTACTTCAGCAATATCAGGAAGTTATCCTTACATTTTTTACCCTACGGGCGAGCCGATCTCACTACATCGGCTTCGTGGCAGCCCATTCGCGGTATACAAATACAGCTTCATGGGCTACTGCCTTGCATCCTTTAATGACAGGGTAGGGTGGAGGGTCTCGACTCGCGAATAATCCAGGATAAATGGGGGATTTTATAACTTGTGGTTATAAAAAAGCCAAAAAAGGCCTAAAATATAACTTGGAGTTATAAAACGCCATGTCTCGTTTTGGGCTTATCGGAACGATCACCTACGATGTGATCACGATTGAAGGAAAAACCATACATAAAGGATTGGGGGGAATTCTGTACCAGGCTGCGGTTCTGTGTGGTCTGGGATACGAAGTGAACCTTTATACCAATCTGGGACGAAGGCTTGAAACTGAAGTTCAAGAATTGACAAAAGAGTGGAGAACTTTGAACAAAGGGGGGATCGACATGGTGTCCGGGCCTGGCAACCGGGTTTTCCTCGATTACCGTAGCGGGAGAGAAAGGATAGAGGTGTTGAAGTCGGTTGTGCCTCCGATCAGTCCCGATCGGATTTTGAAAGATCTGCCTCAGCTTGATTTCCTTGTGATGGTCTTGAATTCTGGTTTCGACATGGAATCGGATGAATGGGAGCGTATCAAAAAAAAAGCGACCTGTCCGATCTGGTTGGATATCCATTCCCTGCCTCTTGAAAAGAAAATCGGCAGCCCGCGTGAATACGTTTCGGTGCGGAACTGGAAGGATTGGGTCGAGGGAATCGATTATTTGCAAGCGAACAGAGCAGAAGTGGCGGCCCTGTTGGGTTGTCCCGGAAAAAATCCCGACCTTGCAGAGCTTGAAAGTTTTGGTGCCATGGTCTCCAAGCTGGGGATTAAGGCTGTTTTCGTAACACTAGGAGAAGAAGGAGTCCTTCTGATGGATAAAAAAGGATCACGGAGCATTGGCGCCATCGGAGGGAATTCCGTTGTAGACTCAACCGGTTGCGGCGATGTGTTTTGTGGAGGAGCAGCTGTCTATTTGAGCGAAGGCCGTGATCCTTTTGAATCGGCCGTTTATGGGATGCGGATCGCATCGGCAGCCGTGAGCACGTCCGGCGTCTCTCCCATGTTTAACCTGAACTATTCATAAAAAATGCCGTTGCTTTTTTTACTTCAGCAATATCAGGAACTTATCCTGACATTGCTGCAAATAACAACAAAGCATTTTCAAGAGTACCATTCTTTCGAGTTTATATAAACCTTAATGTCAGGGTTGGCTTGATCGGCATCGGCATTTTTTACCCTACGGGCGAACCGATCTTACTGCATCTGCTTCGTTGTAACCTATTTGCGGTGAACAACCACAGCTGCATGGGTTACGCCTCTCATCTGCAGCAACCTCGGTCCGTGAATAATCCAGGTTGCAAGAATGATTTCCTTTTTTCGATGAAAAATATTTTTCTTTTGGTGAAAGGTGTTTTGTGTTAAAATGATGAGCCTATAGAGAGGATGGAGCTTAAAAGATCTAACTTTTCCGATTTTCTTAAACCCGCCCAAGTCGTCTATAACCTCAAAGCCAAGGACAAAATTCAAGCGATCGAAGAGCTCCTCGATATTTTGTTCAAACAGAAACTCATCAAGAACAAAAAACCTTTTCTAACCCGAATCATTGACAGAGAGCGACTGGAGTCCACGGCAATCGGTCATGGTGTGGCGTTGCCCCATGCCCGTGTCGACACGGGACACGATATCGCCGTTGTGGTCGGGAGGTCTGCTGCAGGCATCGATTTTGATTCCATCGATAAGAAGGATGTCCATATCATCATACTGATCGTTTGGAACCCCTCGATTCCCGGCTTATTCAATCATTTGTTTGCCGGATTGGCACAATTTTTGCGCAATCCAGGATTTCGAAAAAGACTTTTCGAAGCCAAAAACAAAACAGAACTTTTTAATGTCATCTCTGAGATCAAGCTCAGCCTTCCTGACCAAGATGACAAGATCATAAGCCGTGCGAGCCTTCTGTGGAAACTCCAAGAAATTGAGATCCAGAAAAAAAAGGCACCAAAGACCAAGCAGAATGTGCTGCAAAAAAAAGCCGATCTGATCAGACAAGAACTGGACGCCGCACTCCTTGACAGGTTCGACAGATTGATGGAAAGATACGGATTTGCCGTGGCTGAGGTAGAAGATAGGGCATGTATGGGCTGCTTTATAAACGTCGCTACAGGTATGGGCTCGGCGATCGAGGGAAGCAACGATATTTATGTGTGTGAAAACTGTGGCAAATTTCTTATAGCCAAAAAGAAAGCCCACAACTAGAGGACGTCCCGTTAGGCATCACGGGACGTCAATTCGGGGACAGGTACCGAATTGACGGTCTTACCATTTCCGGGATAGATCCCCTTTTTTGAAAGTTGGTTAATTCGGTACCTGTCCCCGAATTGGTGATGCCTAACGGAACGTCCCCAAATATTTAAAATGAATCTTACTCGCGTCAGTAAAGAAAAACAGGAAACTCTTCGAAAAAAAATGGAGAGCTTCGATATTCATGAGAAGGATATCATAGAAAAGTTTATCCGTTCGAGCGGAAAGGGCGGGCAAAAAGTCAATAAAACTTCCACATGCGTGTACTTGAAACACATTCCGACCAATATAGAAGTGAAATGCCAGAGGGAACGCTACCAGGCTATCAACAGATACCTTGCGAGGAAAATTCTGGTTGATAAAGTGGAAACGATGATTCGAGGGAAGGAAAGCGAGGAGCAGCAAAAGATCGCAAAGATCCGCCGCCAGAAGAGAAAACGTTCCAAAAAAGCCAAAATGAAGATGCTGGAGGATAAGAAAAAACGAGCCCAGAAGAAAAAAGACCGGAGTTTCCGTCCTAGATCCGAGGATTTCGACTCATAACCTATCGTGAAAGTTTCATGAGCATCTGGAGCAGCAGATTTGCCCCTTTATCCAGATCCTCCCATTTGATCTTTTCCTTGGGTGAGTGGCTTATGCCGTCCTCGCAAGGAATAAAAATTATCCCGGGCTCAGCCACAGACGCAATTATCTGCGCATCGTGTCCGGCTCCGCTGGGAAGTGTTATGTACTCATAGCCTAGCCTATCACTCTCTTTTTTCATCATATTCATGATTTTTTCCGGGATAACGACAGGGGAGGATTTATCCACAACTCGGGATGAAAATTGCAATCCCCGGGTGGAGGCCACATCGTTCGCCATGGATGCCAATGTCTTTTCCATCTCTATCAGGGTTTGCTTGGAAGTGCTCCGGAAATCCAGTGAGAAATCTACTTCACCGGGAATAATGGTGAATGCTCCAGGGTGGACTTGAACCCGGCCTATTGTCAGCATGCTGCCATAATGATGGGTGGCCACATATTGTGTGCTCTTGATGGCAAAATCGGCCAAACCCAACAGAGCATCGCGGCGCAGTTCGAACGGTGTGGTCCCGGCATGGCTCGCCTCTCCCAGAAATTGGCATACCCAATAATTCTTTCCGGCAATAACTTCCACAATGCCTATCGGCTTATTTTCTGTCTCGAGAACAGGCCCCTGCTCGATATGGATTTCCAGGAACGCTTCTATCTCGGGTCTTTGTTTGTGGGCTTCCACGATGCCATCGATATTGAATTCCGTGTTTTTTAAAATATCCACAAACGGAATCCCGAATTGGGTTTTTCCTTTCTCCAACAATTCTCTTTTTGGTGGAACGATAAATGCACGACTGCCGAGAAAGTCGCCGACCAGGTTCCCTTCCTCATCTGTAAAAGAGGCCACTTCGAGCGGCTTTGTCCTCTCGATGCCTTCCTCATTTATCCGCCTTAAACATTCCAACGCTGAAAGAACCCCGATCGAACCGTCGAACATCCCGCCGTTGATTACGGTGTCGATGTGAGAGCCTGCCATTATCGTTTTTCCCGTTCCCTCCAAGCGGCCAAAAATATTTCCTGCACCATCTTGCCGGACCTGGAGTCCGGCGTTTTTGATCCTGTCCTTGAGCCACTGGCGGGCTTCGAGATCAGCTCCACTGAAAGACGGACGGCTTATCCCTCCTTTGGGGTCCAGGCCGATCTGTCCCAGTTCTTCGATGTCCTTTATGAGTCGATCAAGATTTATCCGTATATCCATCATATTTCCTTCATTGGATAAGGGCGATCATTTCTCTCACGGCCCTATCGATGCCGACTAATGCCGCTCTTGCCACAATAGCAAATCCGATGCTGAATTCCCTAATCTCTGGGATGGCGGCTACAGGCCTGACATTGAAGTAGTCCAGCCCATGACCGGCATGGATCTCCAATCCTGATCCGGCCCCTCTCTTGGCCGCCTGTACGATTTCTTCGTATGCTTGATCGCGTTTTTCCCCGGGTCTCAAGTCAGCGTATTTCCCGGTGTTGATCTCGATCAGATCGACTCCGACTCTTTGGCATGCATCTATTTGGTCGATATCGGGGTCCACAAAGATGCTTACTCTTATCCCTGCCTGTCTAAGCTCCTGGATGTGAGCCTGGAGGTGATCTTCATTCGCGAGGACATCCAGCCCACCTTCTGTAGTTATTTCCTCATCCCGTTCGGGAACCAAGGAAACGATGTCTGGTTTTATGTCCATGGCAATGTGTTTCATTTCGTCGGTGGCACCCATTTCTATGTTGAGGTTTGTGTTTACGGTTTGTTTGAGCAAATGGAGATCACGCTCTTTTATGTGCCGCCTGTCCGAACGGATATGGCAGACGATCCCTTCTGCCCCGGCCTGCTCGGCTAAAAGCGCAGCAAGCACAGGTTCAGGGATAGTGTGCCGGCGTGCTTCTCTTATGGTGGCGATGTGGTCCACATTGACCGCAAGTTTCATATTACCCTCCATTTCAAATTTTCCCTGTACCATTATACCTGGAAAAAGGGGACGGTTCTATTTTTTTTATAAATAATTCAGGAGCCTGGATTATTCACGAGTTGAGGCCCACCACCCCACCCTAGCATTAAAGGAGTGGCAAGGCAGTGGCTCACGCAGCTGTAGTGAACTACCGCAAGTGGGTTACAACGAAGTCGATGTAGTGAGATCGGCTCGCCCGTAGGGGAAAAATTGTCGATTATGAGATTTTTTAGGTTTAAGAAATTGATTTGTTTTATTGAAGAATGGGATCGACAATTTTTATAAATAATTCAGGAGCCGAGGTGTTTGGATAGAACTTGAGCCATCCGATTTGCCAAATCTTCCACCTCTTCCTGATTTTGGCCTTCAACCATGATTCGTGCCAAAGGCTCTGTTCCAGAATACCGGAGATTGAACCGGCCATTGTCACCGAGATGATTTTCGATCTCCTCCATTGTATGGGTGATTTCGGGATATAGTGAAAAATCTTCCTTTTTTGATACTGGCACATTCCTGTGGACCTGAGGATAAACGCGATAATCTTTAACAAGCTCAGATAGTGACATTCCCTTTACAGAAATGGCTTCTACCATTTTAATGCTGGTTAGGATCCCATCGCCGGTGGGACAGTCATCCAGAAAAATGGTGTGGCCCGACTGCTCCCCTCCCAGATTTGCTCCTGACTTGATCATCTCCTCCAAAACGAACCGGTCGCCCACTTTGGTACGAATGAGGTTTAGCTCCAACTTTTCGAGAGCCTTTTCCAGACCCATGTTGCTCATCGTGGTTGCCACAACCCTGTCGGATTTCAAACATCCTTCTTCCTTCATGAATCGGCACTGGACAAAAAGGGTATGGTCTCCGTTGAGGACCTGGCCGTTTTCATCCACCCAGATGGCCCTGTCTGCATCTCCATCATATGCGATACCAATGTCGGCCTTAGCTGTGACGACGCTTTCTGCGAGCTTTTCCGGATAAAGCGATCCACACCCCCGATTGATGTTTTTGCCATCAGGAGAAGAATTGATCGATAGGACCTCAAATCCCAGTAATTGAAAAACGAACGGCGCAATAGCAGAACTCGCGCCATTCGAACAATCCAGGACAACCTTGATGTTGTGCTTGCTTTTTCCCTCAGGGAACCGGCTCAACAGGAATTCTGTGTATTTTTGTCCCAAAGTCGGCTCCGGATCGAAAGGGATGATTTCGGGTTCGACCAGCCTCTGGAGTCTCTGGATGCCGTCTTCCAGCCGCTTTTCCCATGTTTCAGGTATTTTCATGCCTGCCGAGGAGAAAATTTTGATGCCGTTGTCCTGGTAGGGATTATGGGAAGCCGAGATGACAATTCCTGCCGAGAAGTCGTACATTTTGGTGAGGAAAGAAACAGCCGAAGTGGGAATTATCCCTGCAGAAACGGCTTCTCCATTTTTGGGTCCAACTCCTTGAAAAAGTGCTTGCTCCAACCATTTTCCCGATTTCCTGGTATCTCTTCCGATTATCACCTTTGGAGGAAGCCCCTCCTGCTGGAGCAAATTCACAAGCGCCTCTCCCAGCACACAAACCGTAGAATAGTCCATAGGGAATTGGCCTGCAACTCCCCTCATTCCATCTGTTCCGAAGAGTTTTGTCATTTTTTGTCTTGCCGGTTCACATCGACATAAAAACAAAAATTATACAGAAAAATGAAGATAATTCAAGAAAAAATCCACACAAGTTACTTTTTTATCTCCGGCGCTTTTTCTTGGTTTATTTCCTGGATCAGGATCCGCACCTTCACCGTTGTGCGGGACGAGGACAATCGCAAATCCGGATTAGGAAGGATGAGGCTGGCTTCCACTTCTGTGGGTTCGGTCAACATGGAGATATCGATCGGCGTGGTTCTCACCTTGTCCTCTTTGTTGACTTTGCTCTCTGGCCCTCTTACCCGAATCTGTGGAGGAATCACATCAATTTTCACGACTCCCAATCCTTCTGGGAGTTCTCCTATCATATCCGGTTCCACCTCCAGCATCTCCTCCACATATTTTTCCAGTTTCAGTTTCACCTGCGGCGGGAAGATTTCCTTGATCTCTGCTCCATCAGGTGTGCGGACCATGTTTTTGTTGAGATAATAATCTTGCACATCAATCAGTGCCTCACGGAGGTCCAGGACTGCATGGACATTGGCGTCCGTGAACTGCCCGATCCGTCTTTTGGGGGCCCGGATTATGATATTTACGTTGGAAGGTGGCCTTTCCACCAATACCATGCCGGGAGGGATGTTGTGAACATCGAGACGAACGGTTAGGATTTTTTCATCGAAGATTTTATCGTCAGGAATGAGTGTAATCCACAGGACAAGGGCAATCAGAAAAGAAAATAGTTTGAGTCCCCAGTTTCGTAAAAATATCCGTCTGAATAATCTTATCATTTTATTTCAAATAGTTGATCAATTTTTCCTTAAGCTGCTTTTTTCCCAATCCTCTTTCTAAGAGGCCTTTTATGGCCACGGAAATGGTTCCGGCTTCTTCCGACACGATGATAACCAAAGCATCTGTCTCTTGACTTAGTCCCAAGGCAGCCAGGTGCCTGGTCCGGGCCAGAAATTCATCACCCAAATTGTGGGTTGCTGGAAGGGGGAGAAGACAACCTGCGGACAAAATCCTGTCACCTTTGATGATCACTGCACCATCATGAAGGGGAGAGTTGGGGAAAAAGATGGAGACCAGCAGGTCCTTTGTTACTGCGGCATCGATTTTGGTGCCCCGGTCAGAATAGCTTTTCAAAGAGATGTCTTTCTCGATGGCGATCAACGCTCCGATTTTTTTCGAGGCCATATAATCCACAGCAAGAAAAACGTCTTCCATTTTTTCCGACAGGGCTTTGAGGGTCATGGGCTTTCTTAGAGACCGGGAGCCGATGGTCGTCAGGAATCTTCGGATTTCTCCTTGGAACAGCACGATGATGGCGATAATCAGGTACATGATGAATTTTTCGATGATCCAGTGGGAGACAACAAGTTTGCCCCACTGGGTGATCAGATAAAGCAGGCCGACGACGGCGATGCCGATGGCCATCTGGTAGGCTTTGGTGTCTTTGATCAAACGGAAGAATGAGTACAGGATGATAGTGACAAGGAGGATGTCGAGAAAATCTCCAAGCGTGAAGTTGGCCAGGGCGTTGATGATATTTTCAAACATATTGGATTGATTTTTCCTTATCAGATCTCCCGTCGGTGTCGGTAGCAAGGTCCTCGTTCAAGATGGCTTCGGCCACTGTGATCGCTCTTTTGACGCGTTCAACGTCGTGAACCCTCAAGATATGAGCGCCTTTGAGGACGGATAAAACAGCGCTGGCGATGGTCCCTTCAGATCTTTCTTGGGGAGGAAGGTTGAGGATCTTGCCGATGAAGGATTTGCGGGATATTCCCAACAAGATCGGTCGGTCAAGGTTTTCTAAAAAGTCCATGTTATTGATGATGGCCAGGTTATGCCTCATGCTTTTGCCGAACCCTATTCCCGGATCGATGATGATTTTTTCCCTTTGGATACCGTAGGCTGTTGCCGTCGCGATTCTTTCTTCCAGGAAACACCGAATTTCTTGATACAGGTCCTCGTAATAGGGATTGGATTGCATGGTTTTGGGCACACCCTTCATGTGCATTAGGATAACCGGTGCCCCGGAGTCAGAGACCAAAAGCGGCATCCTATCGTCGAAGCGGAAGGCGCTGATGTCATTGACGATATCGGCCCCTGCGGCCAAAGCCTCTTCGGCCACCTTGGCCTTGGTTGTGTCCACCGAAATAAGGATCTTTGTCCTTTTCCTGAGTTCTGCGATGACGGGGATAATGCGTTTCAATTCTTCCTCTTCGGATACCGGATCAGAACCCGGGCGGGAACTTTCTCCCCCGATGTCGAGAATATCTGCCCCTTGTTTTTCCATCTCCAATCCTTTCTCCACAGCCCTGTCTTTGTCAAGACATTCTCCAGGGTCTGAAAAAGAATCGGGAGTGATGTTGACGACACCCATTAACCAGGTTTTATGGCCCAATATGTGTTGTTTGCCGTTGACCTCGAAAATAGGCTTCTTTCTCACTTCTTACGCTTTTGCCGGGTCCCCTTTTGCCTTTTTCTTTGGGCCCTTTTTATTTCCTTTGATAATATCTTTGACTTCTTCCGATGAGAGGATTTCCTTGTCCAGCAATGCCTCTGCGATTGCTTTAAGCGCTGTTTTATTTTTTTCCAGAAGTTCTTTAGATTTTTCGAAATTCCGTGTGACGAGCTTTTTCACTTCCATATCGATAAGTTCGGCCGTCTTTTCGCTGAAGTTTTTATGCATGGCCAGATCTTTTCCGAGAAAAATGAGATCGTCACGCTCGCCAAAGGTCAACGGACCAAGATCGGACATCCCGTATTGACAGACCATTTTCCGGGCGATGTCGGTCGCTCTTTCAAAGTCGTTAGCTGCTCCTGTGGTGCTCTTGTTCAGGAACATATTTTCGGTCACTCGTCCTGCCATCAAAACAGAGAGCTGCGCCTCAAGATGAGTCTTTGAATAGGTGTATCGGTCGTCGAGAGGAAGCTGTTGGGTTATGCCCAGCGCTAATCCTCGAGGGATTATCGTCACTTTATGGATGGGATCGGCCTCCGGCATGAGAGTGGCGACCAAAGCATGGCCGGCTTCATGGTAAGCCGTACTCTTTTTTTCCTCATCGCTGATGATCATGCTCTTTCTTTCTACACCCATCAGCACTTTGTCTTTGGAGCTCTCCATGTCCTGCATCGTGACGTCTTCCTGGCCGAGACGGGCTGCGAGCAAAGCTGCTTCGTTGACAAGGTTGGCCAGATCGGCTCCTGAAAAACCAGGAGTTGAACGGGCCAGGACCCTTAGGTCCACATCCTTATTAAGAGGGATATTCTTTATGTGAACTTTGAAGATATCTTCACGGCCTTTGACATCAGGCATGTTTACTACAATCTGCCGGTCAAAACGGCCCGGCCTGAGGATAGCGCTATCCAGAATATCCGGCCTGTTTGTAGCTGCGATCAGTATGACTCCTTCGTTGGAGTCAAACCCATCCATCTCTACAAGGAGCTGGTTGAGGGTTTGTTCGCGCTCATCATGTCCGCCGCCGAGTCCTGCCCCTCTCTGCCGGCCGACAGCATCGATCTCATCGATAAAGATCAAGCACGGGGCGTGTTTTTTCCCTTGTTCGAACAGATCCCTCACCCGGGAAGCCCCGACGCCGACAAACATCTCGACGAAATCAGAACCACTTATCGAGAAAAAGGGCGTTCCAGCTTCACCGGCCACTGCTCTGGCAAGGAGTGTTTTTCCTGTTCCCGGAGCTCCGACGAGAAGGACGCCTCTGGGAATTCGTCCTCCGAGCTTTTGAAATCTTTGAGGATCTTTAAGGAATCCGATGATTTCTTGCAACTCTTCTTTGGCTTCCTCCACTCCGGCCACATCCTTAAAGGTTACCTTTTTCTGAACGCCTGAGAAGAGCTTGGCCCGGCTCTTCCCGAAGGAAAGAGCCTTGTTCCCGCCGGACTGCATCTGGCGCATGAAGAACACCCAGAAGAGGATGAGGATGAGGATCGGAAACCAGGTGAAAAGGTAGGAGAACCATGGGCTGCGGGAAGTATCCTTGACGGTTATGATTATGTTGTGTTCCCGTAAAATTTTTACAAGGTCATCGTATTGGGGGGGCGCAACACTTTTGAATTCTTGTCCATCCGTGAATTTTCCCTTGAGCTGGCTGCCCGTTATGGTCACTTCGTTGATACTTCCTCTTTCAACCTCGTCCATGAAATCCGAGAAATTTATTTCCCTTTTGACCGCAGTTGGAGTTTGGAGAAGACTGTAAAGAATGATGATGATGATCCCGGCTGCGATCCAGAAAATTATGCTTCGGTATGATTTTGGTGGTTTTCTTTTTACATCTGGCATGATTTATTCCTTTTGAACAATCATTTTAACATGTTTTGTAAAATTTGTTAACAAAACTGGCTTTAATCATTAATATATACTCTCAAAATCCCGAATGTTATTCATTTTTACGGCCTTGACTCCGATCCTAGGTTCTTGTACCATAAAATACCCCATAGGTGGGGCTGTAGTTCAGTTGGGAGAACGCTTGACTGGCAGTCAAGAGGTCGGGAGTTCGAGTCTCCTCAGCTCCACCATTTTTTATTATTTGCCCTTGTGCTTTGTTTGATTTTTGTTT
>RCNB010001010.1_pt1 | contig 18068 bp, 13 predicted proteins | sample 2041321 | NCBI WGS metagenome assembly RCNB01 (sample SAMN09708232, study PRJNA481090) | Marine sediment metagenome, whole genome shotgun sequencing project. | reverse complement strand
TCTGGATGCACGGCGAGTAGCATTTCGTTTCTAAAATTCTTACTAAAACACGCCCGATTGATTTTCAATCGGGCGTAGTTTTTTCATCTGCTAATTGAATTAGCCGTGATTTATATTATATTCCCGATGCTCTTTTCTTATTAGAATTAGAATATGGTTCTCTCCTTTTGGAGGTTTTATAACCTGACATTTGTCATAGAATGCCTTTGGTAATAGCCCTAATTTTATCCGAAATCTAAAACTAATACCACTTGCAGGTGTAGGAATAAAAATATGTTATAAAGACACTTAAATTTTTCTAATCTGCTTGTTTCTGCATTAATAAAATCACGATGATGAAAAAATTTCCAAAGTTAATTTGTGATGCTAACGAGGCTGTTGCCAGAGTTGCTCACAAAACGAATGAAGTATGTGCAATCTATCCTATAACCCCGGCTTCGCCAATGGGGGAACATGTAGATGTTTATAGTTCTAAAGGGCAAAATAATATTTGGGGTAATATCCCCCGCATAGTTGAAATGCAAAGTGAAGGTGGAGCTGCCGGTGCGGTACACGGTTCTTTGCAGGCAGGGGCATTAACTACTACGTTTACTGCATCCCAGGGGTTGCTTCTAATGATACCCAATATGTATAAAATTGCGGGCGAATTGTTACCTTCTGTAATTCACGTGGCAGCAAGAACAGTGGCAACCCATGCCCTGTCTATTTTTGGTGATCATTCTGATGTAATGGCAACAAGGCAAACTGGTTTTTCTATGCTGTTTGGAGGGTCTGTTCAGGAAGCCATGGACTTTGCTCTAATTTCTCAAGTAGCTTCTTTGCGTACGAGAGTTCCCTTTTTAAATATCTTTGATGGTTTCAGGACCTCGCACGAAATATCCAAGATTGATGCAATACCAGATGATATAATTGAAGCAATGATGCCTGAGGATAAGATCATGGAACATAAAAAAAGATCTTTAGATCCAGATCATCCTGTTATAAGGGGAACATCTCAAAATCCCGATGTTTTCTTTCAGGCCAGGGAGGCATCTAATCCTTTCTATGAAAAAGTACCTGGAATTGTACAGGAAGTAATGGATGAATTTTACGAGCATACAGGTAGAAAGTACAGCATATTTTATTATTTGGGCCATCCGGAAGCCGAGCGTGTTGTGGTAATTATGGGATCTGGCCAGGGGGCTGTAAGAGAAGCTGTTGAGGCAATGGCAAATAAAGATGAGAAGGTTGGTGTAGTATTTGTTCGATTATACAGACCATTTTCTGTATCTCATTTTATAGAAAGCCTACCCTTATCTGTAAAGAAAATTGCAGTTCTGGACAGAACTAAAGAACCGGGAAGCATTGGTGAACCATTGTATCAGGATGTGATTACTGCCCTGGTAGAGAGTGACAGAAATATATCGGTTATAGGAGGCAGATACGGTTTGTCGTCGAAAGAATTTACACCGCAAATGGTAAAAGGTGTATTTGATGAACTAACGAAAGAGAAACCCAAAAATCATTTTACAGTTGGTATAAATGACGATATATCTCATACCAGTCTGGAATCCGATGATAATTTTAAAGTGAAAAGTACAACTATCAATTGCATGTTCTATGGACTTGGATCTGATGGTACTGTTGGAGCGAACAAAAACTCCATTAAAATAATTGGTGATACTACCGATAATTATGTTCAAGGATATTTTGTATATGATTCCAAAAAAGCGGGAGCACAGACTATTTCGCATTTGCGCTTTGGACCGGAACCAATTTACTCTTCTTATCTAATTGATAAAGCCGATTTTATAGCAAGTCATCAATTTAATTTTATTGAAAGATATGATATGCTTGCCGATTTAAAACCCGGAGGGACCTTCTTGTTAAATTCTCCGTTTTCCAAAGAGGATATTTGGGACAAACTTCCCAAAAAGATGCAAGAGGGTATCATTGAAAAAGAGGCGAAATTTTATGTCGTGGATGCTACAAAAGTGGCCCATGAAGCCGATCTTGGGAAAAGGACAAATACGGTATTGCAAACTTGTTTCTTTGCAATATCTGGTATCCTGCCTAAAGATGAGGCTATCCAGAAAATAAAGGATGCCATCGTTAAATCATATACTCATAAAGGTGATGCGGTAGTTCAAATGAACTTTAATGCCGTAGATAAATCACTTGAAAATTTATATCAGGTAGACTACCCAAAAGAAGTGAGTAGTGAGAAAGGTTTACTTTCCGCCATGACTAATGCTCCGGATGGTTTTGTTAAGAATGTGCTTGAAAAAATATTAGGAGGGCATGGAGACGAATTGCCAGTCAGTGCTTTTCCGGTAGATGGAACCTTCCCAACCGGAACTACTCAATATGAGAAGAGCGGGATAGCTAATTTTATTCCTATTTGGGACGATGAAGTACTTTGTACACAATGTAATAAGTGTGTGGCCATATGTCCGCATGCTGCAATTAGAGCCAAAGTCGTCCCTAATGAGGTTATGGCAGATGCTCCGGGTAGTTTGAAATCAGTTCCTGCCAAGGGAAGACCATTTACCGCAGAAACAGAATCTTATGTATTACAGGTTTCTCCGGAGGATTGTACAGGATGTGACCTTTGTGTAGCCGTTTGTCCTGCTGAAAGTAAGGAAATTGAGGATTTTAAAGCTATCAATATGAGGAAGAAACTCGATTTTGATGAAGTCGAAAATGTAAATTGGGATTATTTTATCAATTTGCCAGATTACGACAGAGCTGCCCTGCAAATCACTAATGTTAAAGGGTCTCAGTTTTTAGAACCTCTATTTGAATTTTCAGGGGCTTGCTCTGGATGTGGTGAGACTCCTTATATTAAAATGCTAACCCAATTATATGGCGATAGTATTCTCATTGCCAATGCAACAGGTTGTTCCTCAATATATGGAGGAAATCTTCCAACAACTCCGTACAAAACCAACAAGGAGGGAAGAGGTCCTGCTTGGGCAAATTCCTTATTTGAAGACAATGCCGAGTTTGGTTTTGGAATGAAACTGGCTCTAACCAAGAAACAGGAAATTGCTGTTAATCTATTAGAGAATCTTAAAAATGTGGTTGGCGCTGAATTGACTGAAGCGATTCTAAACAATCCGGAAGAAACTGAAGCGGAACGCAGCCAGAAATTTGTTGATATTGATAAACTTAAAGAAGTATTATCAACGAAAAAAGATAATCCCGATGCAGTTAAACTAAGTCAACTTACAGAATATCTCCGTAAAAAAGGAGTCTGGATACTTGGTGGCGATGGTTGGGCTTATGATATAGGATTTGGAGGTGTTGATCATGTTTTAGCTTCAGGTGAAGATGTGAATATTATGGTTCTTGATACCGAGGTATATTCCAATACGGGAGGTCAGACATCTAAAGCTACTCCTTTAGGGGCAAGTGCTAAGTTTTCAGTATCCGGAAAAAGAACAGGTAAAAAAAGTCTGGCACTACAGGCCGTTTCTTATGGGAATGTATATGTGGCTCAGGTAGCAATGGGCGCAAAGGATCTTCATACGCTCAAAGCCATTGAAGAGGCTGCAGCATATCCAGGGCCATCGTTAATTGTAGCTTATTCACATTGTGGTGAACACGGATATGATCTAAAAGATGGGGCATCGCAGCAGCAAAAAGCGGTTGAGACCGGATATTGGCCATTATTCAGGTTTGATCCTTCTAAACCTAAAGGGAAAAAGTTCAGATTAGATTCTAAGGCACCCACCGCTCCGCTAAGTGATTTTATGTATAACGAAACCCGTTTTACAAGGGTAGTAAAAGAAAATGCAGAATTAGGTGCAGAACTCTTAAAACAGGCTCAGGAAGAGGTGGAAACCAAATGGGAACGCCTGGAACTTTTTAGAGAAATGTAATTCTATCATTCAGATATAGAGATAAATAATAATGTAGTATTTAAAGTCAATTATTAATTAATACAGTTTATGGAAGACAAAGCAAAAAGACGCTACGAGACTGCCATTCAAAAACTGAAAGAGGCCAATGATGAATTGTGCAGACCTGCGGAAGACGTTGTTTCTTTTATGGTTTGCCAGAATTCTCATATTGCCATAGAAAATTATCTTAAAGGGTTTTTAACAGAAAATAGTATAGAGCCAGACGCAAGTGCATCTGTTGATCAGCTATATGAACAATGTAAAGCCGTAAACAGGAATTTTGAAAAAGTAAACTTATCCGGCTTCGAATGTGAGTCTCATCGATTAGATTCAAGATTCTGCAGTGGTGCGACCAACGTTAGTAGATGTTTTGACATTGCAGATAGTCTGGATACATTTCTTAGGGAGGAAAAAATCATTAGTTAAGAGCTATTGTAATTTCTTTCGATAAATAGAACCTATACTTGGGACAACAATATGTGCTATTCGTCCTAGATTATTTGGTATTGCCATAATCTCTTCATTACTTGTATTAAACCATTAATATTCAAGAAGATGAAAAAATTATTTATGATTATGGTAATAGCCTTGTTCAGTACAACGGCTATAGCACAGGATTCAGAACCGCTTTATCTGCTATTCGAGTTTATGCATGTAGACGAAGGCCAGGGCGATGCATATGCCGAAACAGAGGCATTTTGGGAAAAAGTTCACGTACAAAGGGTTAAAAACGGGGACTGTATAGGTTGGGATCTTTGGCGTCTTGAGCCGAGTGGACAAAAACAGGGGGCTCAGTTTATGACCGTAAGTCTGTACAATGACCCTGTGAAAATGATGGATGGAGGCAATTTTACCAAAGCGTGGACTGCTGCATATCCCAATTTGTCGGAAGCAGAAAGCAACGAAAAAATGGCGATGACAGCAAAAAGCCGGGATCTGACAACTAGGGTATTCCTTAGGGAAATAGATAAGACCAATGATAGTTATGACATGCCATTGGGTACCTTAGCAGTAATTAACTTTATGAAAGCAAAACCAGGACAATCAGGAGCTTATGAAAAGATGGAATCTGAAGTCTTTAAACCAAGTCATCAAAGTGATGTTGATTCCGGTGGTCGGGCAAGTTGGGGATTATTAAGAAATATGTTAGGTTATGGAACAGAGGCATATGCCTCTCATATTACAGTGGATATGTATACCGGTTATGATCAATTCTTTAACGGAGGTAATAATACCCCGTTAACGGATGCACAACAAAAAGCTATGCAGGAAATTTCAAACATTAGGGATCTTAAGTCCTTAACTATGGCCACTTTAGTTAGAAAAGTTCGTTGAATTTTTAGATTAGCTTAATTATTATTTGAGTCAAATCCTCCCAAATTACAGGGAGGATTTTTTTGTAATTAGCTCCAGGTGTTTCTAAGAAAACGAATGAAATTTGCATGCATAATATTTTCAATATCCCCGGTGTTATAACCCCTTTTATGAAGCAAATCCGGGAGTTTCTGTAAATCGGCAATAGTATCTATATCAGCCGGACTTTGCTCTCTGCCAAATCCACCATCGAGATCGGTTCCTATTCCTACATGTAAAGCGTTCCCTGCGAGTTGACAAATATGGTCTATATGATCAACCATTATTTCTAAGGTTACCCCCATGATTTCAGGGGTTGATTTACCACGTACCCAGTTTGGAACCATCATCCAGGTATCCAGCGCAATACCAATAACTGCATCTCTTTTTATAAGTTCAATGATTTGTTCATCTGAAAATTGCCTGTTATGGTTTACCAAGGCCCTGCAGTTATTATGGCTGGCCCAAAGTGGACCCTGGTAGGCCTTCATGGTTTCCCAAAAACTTTCATCGCATAAATGGGTGGTGTCCAAAATAATATTTAATCGTGCGATCTCTTTTAAAAGCTCTTTTCCTTTATTACCGATTCCTCCAATGGAATTTGTGCCATGGGCATAGGTCCCAGGCCCATAATGAGCAGGTCCGATGGCTCGAAGGCCCTGGTCATAGCTTTTCTCTAAATGATCAAGGGTAATAATAGAATCGGCTCCTTCCAGACTTAATATATATCCGATGGGCTTTTTGTTTTTAGTTGGAGAATTCCAAAGATCAAGATGCCTGTTCAATTCATCTTTATTAGTAATCTGGGTCATTTCCCCAATGGCTTCCATGGCCCTGTACCAGGCAAGTTGACCCTGAGTTTGTGCCCAGGCCTGGTGGGGGGAATTCCATCCGGGAAGTTGACTATCTCTTTTTACAAAACGTGCAATCTGAGTAGCCATGCAAATGCCTATATTGCCTTTTCTCAATGCGTCAAAAGAAACCGTATTTTTACCCCTATCCGGTTTGTCTGTCATCCCTTCCTCTTTCGCCCGAATATCCCCAACAGACCAACTAAGGTCCCGGTTCCATTCCATTGCATTCATCGCTAAATCAAGATGTGCGTCAAAAATAAACATAGGTGCTTTTTAAATTTGCATTTGATGATCTCTTGCGGCTATTTTCCATGCCCCTGTGATCTGACCATCCTCAACAGTCAGAACTTTGGAATATTTAGCCACAGTAGGGCAAATATGCATAGGAATGGCATAAAAAACATCGCCAATTTTACAGGTTTCACTTTTGGGACAATGCAGCACTAAATGCTCTTCACTTTGCCCGGTTTGTTCTGCATCTTCTAATCCAAAGATTTTTACCCTGGGAAAATCCATCTCAGGAGCTATGGCTTTATGCCCCAGATCTAAACAGATCACACCTTCTTTCGGTTTGCTGATAATTCTGGTGAACAAAACCGCCGCGTGTAAAAATGGCATATCCTTAAAAGAAGTTCCATAGCGCTCATCCCAAAGTAAAGTCGTACCGGGACTGGTTTCCACATCATTTCTTGCCGCATGAATTGGAAATGAAGGCGATCCTCCCATGACTAAAGTTTCTACTTCTACCCCCAAAGCTTCAATTTTGTTTTTAAGGTTTATGACCAAATTAAAAGCAGCATCACAAACCTGTTTTCGAAGTTTTATATCAGTATCCCTGATATGTCCATCATAGGCATGAAGTCCACGGGTATCTAAGTTTCGATCTTCTGCAATTTGCTTAAACAAATCAACGGCACGGTCATTTGGTTCTATACCAGTTCTGTTCATACCCGTGTTGAGGTCCAGGAATAATGGAACAACTATCTCATTGGAAGCGGCCATTTTTGAAATAAGGTCAACAGTAATTTCATTATCCACAATAGTAGAAAATACTGAATTGGGATATGTGGCAATCAGTTTAAAAAACCTGTTTATATTAGCGCCAACAGGTTGCATGGCTAATAGAATGTCTTTGGCACCGCATTGTGCTAAAAGCTCCGCTTCTGCTATGGTGGCACATTTAAATTTTTGTATACCATGTTGCATTTGCATCTCTATAATCTCGGCCGTCTTATGGGTTTTTATATGCGGACGAAGTCTGGTTACATCTCCTATAATTGAAATCATCAATGCAATATTTTTTTCAATTCTATCCGGATATACCAACAAAGAGGGAGAAACAATTTCTTCGGGATTATTAAGTTCGTACCAATTTTTACCTGCCATTTTGAATTTGTTTAATGCAGTTGAAACATAGCTTCAATTTCAACCGGGATATTACCGGGCAACATCATACCTACAGCACTTCGGACGCCTACTCCATTATCGGTGCCAAAAACATCTGCCATTAACTCGCTAAAACCATTGATAACCAAAGGGTGTTGTCCAAAATCAGGGGTAGAATTCACCATCCCCAATACCTTTACAACCCTTTTAATCCGGTCCAAATCTCCAAAATGTGTTTGTATCGTAGACAGCATCGTTAAACCAACCTGTTCTGCGGCAAGTTTGGCCTGCCCCAGGTTAAGATCTTCACCAACCCTGCCGGTCATTAATGTTCCGTCTGATTGCATAGGTCCCTGTCCGGATACATAAAGAAAGTTGTCTACTACAAGGATAGGTTTATACAGTCCCGCAGGAGGGGGAGCCGGAGGTAATTTCAACCCTAAAGTTGCTATTCGTTGCGAAGGTGATTTGTTCATATGTTTGTTTTAAATGAATGTGTTTAAGATCAATACTCCAATAAGTCCCATTACTCCAACGGTGGTTTCCATAACTGTCCATGTTCTTAGGGTATCTCTAACAGACAGGTTAAAATACTCCTTAAACAACCAGAAACCACCATCGTTGACATGTGACAACATTAAACTTCCTGATCCAATGGCCAGTACCATTAATTCTGGACTAACACCTGTTTTGGATACCAGGGGTAATATTATTCCCGCAGCAGTTAATCCTGCCACCGTAGCAGATCCCACACAGACCCTGATCACCGTTGCTATGAACCAGGCCAATAGTAACGGAGAAATAGTAGATCCGCTTAGCAAATTGGCTATATAATCACTTACGCCACTATCTACCAGGACCTGTTTTAAAGCGCCAGCACCTGCTATAATCAAAAGTACCATTGTAATTCCTGAAATGGAACTACTTACAGACCCCATGATTTCGGGCATTTTTTTACCACGGGCAAGTCCCAGGGTGTAAATGGCAACCAGTACAGCTATAAGCATGGCTATTACAGGATTACCAAGAAAATCTATAATGGGCTTAAGGTAGAAATCCTCGGGAAGAAACAGATCAGCCAAAGTGGCAATCCCAATAAGCAGGATGGGCAATAAGGCGGTAAAAATGCTTATTCTCATTCCCGGCATTTCATGATCTTCCAGTATTCTGGGATTTACAAATTCCTTAAGAGGGGTTGCCTTTATATTTTTTATGGTCCTTGAAAACAAAGGGCCGGCGACAATTATTGCCGGGATTGCCACTATGATCCCATATAACAAGGTTTTACCCAAATCGGCATCGAACATTACGGCTATAGCTGTTGGAGCAGGATGAGGGGGGAGATATCCATGTGTAACGGATAGTGAGGCCAGCATTGGTAAGCCTACATATAAAAGGGGAAGCCGGGTTGAGGCCGCCACAGTAAATACCAGGGGTATTAAAATAACAAAGCCTACAGAATAGAACATGGGGATACCTACAATGAATCCGGTAAGTACAAGGGCCCATTGTATATTTTTTATACCAAATTTACTTACCAGTTTTGAAGTTATGCGTTGTGCTGCGCCACTATCGGCAACCAATTTGCCCAACATGGCACCAAAGCCTAAAATCATTACTAAAAATCCCAAAGTATTCCCTATTCCATTCTGGATAGATTGTACCACATCTTCAAGCTGCATTCCTTCTGCAATACCCACAAATAATGAAACAAGGATAAAAGTTATAAATGCATTGAGTTTAAATTTGGCAATCAGGATAAAGAGAAGTATTATCCCTATAATTACTATAAGCAGTGGCATATGGGTTGTTGGTTATGATCTTTGAAATACTAAATATACTATTTCATAAAAGAAATAACAGAGTTTGGTAATAACAAAAATAAAGGGCCAATTTGGCCCCTATTTATTTTAACTTTTACTTTCGGGAGAAATATATTTATAAACAAGGCCCGCTAATAAGGCACCTACTATAGGCGCTACCCAAAAAAGCCATAACTGGCCAATTGCCCAGTCGCCTGCAAATAAAGCCTGACTTGTACTTCTTGCAGGATTTACCGAAGTATTTGTGACGGGGATACTTATAAGGTGAATTAGAGTAAGTCCAAGTCCTATGGCTATACCTGCCATTCCTTTTGGAGCTTTGGAATGAGTTGCACCAAGAATAATAATTAGGAACATAAAAGTCATAACTACCTCTGTAATAAGCGCGGCTAGCATACTATAACCACCCGGGGAATGTTCTCCGTAACCATTGCTGGCGAATCCTCCAACTTCAAATCCGGGTTTTCCGGTAGCAATTAGGTATAATATCCCGGCTCCGGCAATACCTCCCAATACCTGCGCAATAATATATGGAACCAATTCCTTTCTTTCAAAACGCCCACCAATCCAAAGTCCAATAGAAACCGCCGGATTCAGGTGGCAGCCCGAAATATGCCCAATGGCGTAGACCATAGTCAACACAGTAAGACCAAATGCAAGGGAAACCCCTAAGAAACCAATTCCAAGTTCCGGATACGCCGCGGCCAGGACGGCGCTTCCGCATCCACCCAGGACCAGCCAAAGGGTGCCGATAAATTCTGCTAGTAGTTTTTTCATTATTTTGTTTTGTTGGTTAATTAATAATTTTTATCAAGATAAACATTTTTACTAAAGATTGGAATTGAACACCTGATTAGAAAATGATATTATTTACTTAAAAATTTCAATTAATAAATATTGAATTGCTTTTATTATCTTGTATGAAATAAAGCAGAGATGGATAAAAGGGCCTTTTTAAAAAGTATGGGGAAGATGGCGGCAATTACGCCTTTTCTGCCCTATAACCTGAACGCAAGTGAAATTGAACTTCAGCGGGATTATGGAAATAGCGATGAGGAATTCTGGAAGGGTATCAGAAAAGATTATCTGTTAAAACCTGAGTATATAAATCTGGAAAACGGATATTACAATATAACCCCTCAGCCAACCATGAGCAGGTATCTGGAGCATGTTAAAAACATTAACTATGAAGGCTCCTACTATATGAGAACGGTTCAGTGGGAAAATAAAAAAAAGATCACCTCGCGTTTGGCGGCTTTAGTTGGCTGCTCATCTGATCAATTGATCATTACTCGTAATACTACGGAATCTTTAGACATGATAATTGGGGGTTATCCATGGAATAAGAATGATGAGGCAATTTTTGCAGAACAGGATTACGGCTCCATGCAGGACCATTTTGCATTGATCGCAAAGCGGTACGGGGTTGTCAATAAAGTAGTTTCCGTGCCTAACCATCCGGCTTCAGATGATGAATTAGTTGCGCTATACGAGGAACAAATTACGCCTCACACCAAATTAATTATGGTTTGCCATATGATCAATATTACTGGGCAAATATTACCTATCCGAAAGATTTGTGATATGGCACATAAACATGGTGTTGAGGTCATGGTTGACGGAGCACATTGTATTGGCCATATTCAGGTGAAGATAGATGATCTGAACTGCGATTATTATGCTTCCAGCCTTCACAAATGGTTAAGTACCCCTTTAGGTGTTGGATTACTATATGTTGCCAGGGATAAGATATCAAAAATTTGGCCGCTTTTAGCAGAACATGACCGGGATCCAAATGATATTACAAGGTTGAATCATACGGGCACCCACCCGGTTCATACCGATCTTGCTATTGATGACGCAATAGATTATCTGGAAATGATTGGCCTGGAAAGAAAAGAGAAAAGATTAAGGTTCTTGCAGAGGTATTGGAGTGAAAAATTAAGGAATGTAAAAAATATTAATATAAATACACCGGTTGAGGATTATCGAAGTTGTGGGATTGCCAATGTGGGAATTGAAAAAATAGCTCCTGCAGACTTGGCAAATATTCTTTTTAATGAATTTTATATATTTACGGTAGCTATTGATAATGCGAACGTTCATGGATGTAGAATTACTCCTAATGTATACACAACTACAAAAGAACTGGATACTTTTGTAGAAGCTATGAATACATTGGCTTCAAGAGAATAAAGTTTTATTACAGCTATGCTGACCATTTATTTTAGATGGCTTTGCCAATTAAAAAACTGATAATTGTCATAGGAAACTTAGGTTTCTGGGTCTAGTTTTGACCTGTTTTTTCCTATTTATTAAACTATTATTTATCTTACTATTCGTAAGGTTTTAGTTATTATGGAACAAAGTAATTTTCCAAATATTTTATTAGTAAAATGGATAATAGTGTTATAGATACTATTATTTTTCATAAGCAATGCTTACGATATTAAAACCTAAATGAAATACCTTCTAAGAGAAAAATCTAATTAACAACTTTAACTAAACAATATGACTGAAACTAAAGGAAAATGGCAATTAAAACACAGTATTGTGTTTTTGCGTGTACTTATTGGCTGGCACTTTTTGTACGAAGGTGTTGTAAAGCTTTACAATCCTGATTGGACCTCTTTTGGCTATCTGGCTACAGCACAAGGTCCTCTGAAACCCATATTTTTGGCAATTGCAAAAGAACCAATGATCGGCTGGGCAGATACCCTTAATTGGATGGCACTAATGTTTGTAGGGATTACTCTTTTGTTAGGGATCTTTGAGAAAAAAGGTGCTTTTGTGGGTATTATACTGCTTGCTATGTATTATTGGGCACATCCTCCTTTCCCCTGGCTGATGCAAGTAAATGTGGAGGGAAGTTATTGGTTTGTCAATAAAAATTTGATAGAACTTGCCGCCTGCATGGTTATATATCAATATCCTACCGGACAATACTTTGGTCTAAAATACTTATTTAATAGAAAAAAAGAACAAACTAAAACTGAAACCTTATGAAATGGACTAGAAGAGATGTAATTAAAGGCTTAGGCGGAATCCCAATACTTGGTGCTGTATGGTGGGCTGGTGCTTCAAATACGGTTTCCAAAAACAGGGAACGCTCGGCCATACTCGAACAATTAAATATACAGCCTTCGTTAACTTCTTCAGTAAAAGCAATTAGCGGTGACCCGGTAAGAGTTGGAATTATTGGTTTTGGTATTCGGGGAGAGCAATTATGCAGAGCACTGGGATTTGCAACTAAAGAATGGTTGGAAGAAATGAGATTGGCTGCAGAAGAGGATCCGAAACACTCCCGTCTGAAAGATTTTATGAATCAGGATGAACTGAATGTAAAACTTACTGCAGTTTGCGATGTGTATGATGTTAGGGCAGACAGGGTAATTAATTCATTTTCCACTGAGGATAGCAAGGTGATAAGATTTAGGACGTATCAGGAAATGATCCGCAGCGGTAAAGTTGATGCAATAATTATAGCCACCCCAGATCACTGGCATGCCCCTATGGCCATAGACGCTCTTGAAAATGGGATACATGCCTATGTGGAAAAACCCATGACACATACCGTAGAAGAGACTTACAGGCTAAAGGAAGCCGCAGAAAAGTCTAAGGCGGTGTTAATGGTTGGCCATCAACACAGACAAACTTTAAGTTTTCAAACAGCTCAGGATATTGTATCCAAAGGAGTGCTTGGTCATGTTTCACTTGTCCAGACCAATACCAACAGGAACGATGATAACGGTGCATGGAATTATCATATAGAGGACGAGGCAAATCCTCAAACAATAGATTGGGATCTCTTTTTAGGCTCAGCACCAAAAATACCATTTAACAAGAATCACTTTTTCAGATGGAGAAAATGGTGGACATATGGATCCGGTCTTTCCGGAGATTTGTTGACCCACGATTATGATCGTCTAAATTGCGTACTGCAAATGGGTATCCCTTCATCCGTAATGGCTTCAGGAGGAATTTATACTCATAATGACGGACGTAACGTGCCTGACGTACTTCAGGTAAATATGGAGTTTCCAGATTTTAGCACAGGTAGTAGTCAGAAAAAGGGCAAGGAAAAGGGAATGACTTTTGTCTATAGTGCAACTCTTGGTAATGGCTTTAACAGGCCAACTATTCTTATGGGACATGACGGCACCATGGAATTGGGTAACCGGCTTACAATTTGGCCCGATAGCAGGTCTACAAAGTATGCAGATCAGATTGAATCTGAGAAAATGAAACCATCGGTTCCGGTGTACAGCTACAATCCTGGGGCCAGTGTGCCCGACGCGGTTTCCTCGGCAACATCTCAATATTTTGCGGATAAAGGTCTTATGTGGACGTACATTAACGGAGCAAGAGTTGATTCAACATTTCTTCATTTAAGGGAATGGCTCGGTAGTACACGCAACGGAGGTGAAGTTAGCTGCGGAATAAATGAGGGATTTGAAGAAGCAATATCAGCTCATATGGCCGGACTTTCAGTGAAACTTGGAAGACGAATCGAATGGGACCCTGTTGCACAGCGCATTGTAACCATTGAAGGGATCGATTTTGACGAGGTGCTTTTATCTGGTATGTAGTAGCGAAAGACAACAGAAAAGGATTTATATCTAAGTAGATATATTGCAAGTAATCAGGACTGATTTTAGTCCTGATTACTTTTTTATTGCCCATTTTTTAAAGTGCAGAGATTTATAATATCATTGATTTAACCTGATAAATATCATATTATCTACATTTTGCATGACGTAATTTTGGGTATATCATAATTCAAATAGTCATGCAAGTCAAAAAAAACCCAAAAGTCGATTTAAATAAAAATAGTGGACTGTATTTTGTAATAGGACTTACAGTCGTTCTATTTTTTACCTGGCGTGCTTTAGAATACAAATCGTATCCTACAGACACCACAACTATGGACATTGCTCAGGCCGTAGATGACCTTAAAGAAGATGTGCCGATAACAGAGATAATAAAAACAACACCACCACCACCACCACCTGCCGCTCCTGAAGTAATTGAAGTCGTAGAAGACACAGAGGAAATAGAAGAAACTATTATTGAGAGTACAGAAACTAGCCAGGAATCGGTGATTGAAGAGGTAATGGACGTTGGTGACGTAGAAGTTGGAGAAGAAGAAGAAGATATTATAGTTCCTTTTGCAGTCATAGAAAATGTTCCAATTTATCCCGGTTGTGAAAGTGCAAAAGGCAATGATGAGCGAAAAGCCTGTTTTCAAAAAATGATACAAGCTCATATCGTTAAAGAATTTACCTATCCTGAAAGCGCTCTTGAACTGGGAATTAAAGGAAAAGTATTTGTGCAGTTTATGATTAATTCTAAAGGAAAAGTAGAGGCAATAAGAACCAGGGGACCAGACAAACTATTAGAGAAAGAAGCACACCGTATTATTGCTGCACTCCCTAATATGACTCCGGGAATGCAACGCGGAAAATCTGTAAAAGTTCCTTATAGTATACCAATTAACTTTATCATTCAATAGAAATAGAGCACATGACTATTTCCCGAGGATTGATTCAACTAATACTTAGGTATTGGATAGGATCAATCCTCATTTTGTTTATAGTCCACTAACTTCTGTGGTCCTTCGAGTAATACCCGTACAATTTGAAGCGTACCATCTTCCTTTGTCGATATCTGCCACTTTATAAGTGAAATTAGTCCGTTTTCTATTTCAATCCCGGTAATGCTTCTGGGGTGCACACAGCTTCCATCATTAAATAAGGGGATATCACCGGGCTCGGGGAATCTGGGCCGATGCGTATGACCCATTACGGTTAATTTTAAGTTGTTTCGCAAAATCCATTTCTTAATCCTTTTCTCCACCTTTATTAATTCACGGTTGTTCCTGGCCGGACTAGTAGGATCAGCTATTCCCCAAACCTGAAGAGGTTTCCAAAGTATGCGCACCAAAAAGCGATTGAACCGCCAGCCGTGATAATTCATAAAATCTGCCTGGTGCCCATGAGTCAAAAATAATTCCTGACCGCTCTCTCTGTGTTTTAAAACTATTGCCTCATGAAACTGCAATTTATCTAATAAAGCAGCTTCCTTTTCATCTTTAGGCTCAAAGTAGGTATAAAGATTTTTTTTTACATATTCCGGCTTTCGATACACCATATCGTGGTTCCCGTATATCATATGCAACCTGTTTTCCTCGTGAAAACGTTTCATTAGTAAATAAATATTCTTATGGGCTTCAAAGATGGGTTCAAAAGTCAGATTCTCCCAGAGTTCATCCCCGTCACCCAGTTCACAATATTGGAATCCATTGTTAAAATAATGTCTTAACGCATGATAATAGATATTCCTGTTATTGGCAAACTCATCAGCAAAACTATTATCACCCCTATGACAATCACTAAAAAGAATGAACTTTGAGGAGTCATCAAATGCTATGATTTTGGCCCTTTTGTAAGCGTTAGTGAGTCTGTTATCTGAAGACATGAATGAAATTTGTATAAATATCCAAAAAATGCACGGAACACCGTTAAAATTCTTTTAACAAAAAGAAATCGAATAGTTTTGTAATTTTATGGTCAATCTGTAGACATATATCATTATGGACTCTATAAATAAAGAAATGCCACTGCAAATGTTAATTAGCTTTGATAAGCTGTTACAGCAGTATGATACCATGGCCCAAAGTGATGATACTTCATTATCATCCAGGGCTAAGTATATATTGGAATCTCAGGCGCCATTTCCCGAATTAAGGGATGGCTTTTCAGATATTAAACTTCTTGAAAAACACAAAGATGTTATAAGAATTATTTTACAGGATTCGTTTGCCGAGGTATTAAGCGAGAATGAAATTAAGGCTGCTTCTCTGCCTTATTTTGACATTGTATTTAATAAATCCAAAAGATTTCAAAATATTTTGCAAAATGCCGGTAAGAATTTCAAACCTTTTATACGTGATCATGATGAAGGGATAGACTATATCATGGCCAGTACTGTAATCCTTAAATTCCATTATGGCTTCAACCTTGATTTTAGCAGGCCATACTTTTATGATATACCAGATGCCAATGGAATTATGCATCATTATCGAATTTTGTATAATGCTGATTTTATCGATTTATTTCCGACAGAATTGGCTAAAGATTTAACCCAGGAAGATGTTGATAAGCTTTTGGAAAACCCGGAAGATCTTGAACTCTGGAAGGAAATGATACCGCCAAATAGTTTTATTTCAAAAGGCTTTGTAATATCCAATATGTTTGATGTTACTGCAGAGCATACCATATCTGAAATTAAATCAAGTCTTATCTCAAGTGATAAAAGAGGTACTGATAGTTTTATATTGGAACTTCAGGAGACCTTCAGGTCCTTTTTCAGGATTAAAGAATTAAAAATGGGTTTCGTCACCTATAACTCAAAAGATGATCAATTAGAACGTGTATTTGGCAGGGGGATAGAAAGCTTTCTCTTAAAGGAGAAAGATAATGAGCTCTGTAATAATGCCCTTTGTATAGGATCCTATGATAAAATAGTGAATCAGAAAGGCTATTTTGCAGTAGCTGACGTTGATAAATATTATAAATTATCTGAAGGGATTGAGCCTTACAAAGGCTTGTATGAGCAAGGAATAAAAAGTGCCATTTTTGCTCCAATCGTCAATGAAGGAGAACTTTTAGGAGTACTGGAACTCGTATCTACTAAAAAAAATCAGTTAAACGGAGTTAACGCAACAAAACTTGACGATATAATGCCCTATATCGTTGCTGCTGTTGTTCGCTCTAAAAATGAAGAAGAAAATTTAATTGATGCCATTATTCAAAATGAATGTACTTCTGTGCATAAATCTGTTCACTGGCGATTTGAAGAGGAAGCCAAACAATTTATTATTGATGGCCTAGAGGGCAGGCAACCTTCATTTAAAGAAATAGTTTTTAAGGATGTATATCCTTTATACGGTCAAATAGACATTAAAGCATCTTCACAAGCCAGGAATACAGCTATTCAGAGAGATCTGATGATTCAATTGTCGAATATCAAAGAAGTTTTGATTGCCGCATTGAAAGTTGAAAAATTACCTGTATATGAGGAACTTATATACAGAATAAATAATTTTATTGAAGATATAAAAGAGACCTTATTTTCAAATAGTGAACAGACTATATTCGACTTCGTCTATGCAGATGTAATACCAATCTTCAATCATCTTAAAAAACAAAGCAAAGAATTGGCTAAAATGGTTAAGGAATATGAAAAAACCATTAATCCGGAAACACATTCTTATTACGATCACAGGAAACAATATGATGATAGTGTGATGCGGATTAACAAGAAACTGGCATCTGTAATTGACAAGCATCAGGAAGCGGCACAGGAAATGTTTCCTCACTTTTACGAACGCTATAAGACAGATGGCATAGAACACAATATGTATATAGGAAGTTCTATTGCGGAAGACAGGGACTTTGATCCTTTGTATTTAAAAAATCTTCGATTATGGCAGCTGCAGGTTATGTGCGAGATGGAAAACAAGTATTATAACCTTAAACCGGAATTGGACGTACAGCTCGATGTTGCTTCACTTATTCTTGTTTATAGTACCTCCTTATCTATTCGTTTCAGAATGGATGAGAAACAATTTGATGTGGATGGCACCTATAATGCCCGTTATGAAATAATAAAAAAGCGTATCGATAAATCCTTTATCAAAGGCACCAATGAAAGGCTAACCCAAACAGGGAAGCTATCTATAGTTTACTCTCAGAAAAAAGATGAGC
>RCNB010001009.1_pt1 | contig 18070 bp, 14 predicted proteins | sample 2041321 | NCBI WGS metagenome assembly RCNB01 (sample SAMN09708232, study PRJNA481090) | Marine sediment metagenome, whole genome shotgun sequencing project. | reverse complement strand
CCAGAGCCAGAGCCAGAGCCAGAGCCAGAGCCAGAGCCAGAGCCAGAGCCAGAGCCAGAGCCAGAGCCACGTGTCGAGCAAGGCAAACCGGAGACAGTTTCACCGGAACCCGTTGCTGCGCGGCCAGTTGTCTTGACCCGTCCTGAGCCCCTTGTCGCGCTCCAATCTACGCCCGAAACGGAGGAACGATCGCCGGGCCTGTTGGGGCGTTTATTTGGCAGGGGTGAAAAGAAAACCGTCGTCCGGCGGGTGTTGGACGACGAGATGCTGGAACAGCTCGAAGAGTTGCTCATCTCAACCGATATGGGAGTCGACACGGCCCTGCGCGTGACCGCCAACATGGCCGAAGGCCGCTTTGGCAAGAAGTTGTCCGCGAGCGAGATAAAAATGCTGCTTGCGCAGGAAATCTGCCGGATCATGGAACCTGTAGCCAAACCTATGCCGATTTATTCCAAAACGCCGCAGGTTGTGCTGGTTGTAGGCGTGAATGGCTCAGGCAAGACCACGACCATTGGCAAGCTGGCCAGCCAGTTTCGTGCTGCGGGAAAATCAGTTGTGATTGCAGCTGGCGACACGTTCCGCGCGGCTGCAGTTGAACAGTTGCAGGTCTGGGGAGACCGGGCAGGCGTGCCGGTGCTGACAGCTCCGGAAGGCTCTGATCCTGCCAGTCTTGCCTTTGATGCGATGACCAAGGCGCAAGAAGATGGGACCGATTTGCTGATGATCGATACCGCTGGGCGGTTGCAAAACCGCAGCGATCTGATGGAAGAACTTGCAAAGATTGTGCGCGTGATCCGCAAGAAAGACCCAACGGCGCCGCATAACACATTGCTGGTGTTGGATGCGACAACCGGTCAGAATGCGCTGAACCAAGTCAGCGTATTCCGCGACATCTCGGATGTTTCGGGGCTGGTGATGACAAAATTGGATGGCACCGCAAAAGGCGGTGTTCTCGTGGCACTGGCCGACAAATTTGGGTTGCCAATCCACGCTATCGGTGTTGGCGAACAAATTGACGATCTGTCACCATTTGACCCTGAAGATTTTGCAGCAGCCCTGACAGGTCTGGACAAGTGACGTCGCATCAGCGCGGGGGTGGATCGAGAGCCTCGCAACAGACCGGTGATGTAAGGTGGGCCCTGATCCATTGCCCCCACTAATCATGGGAGATTGGTTGATTTCCCTGGAAGGAACCGAGGCCGGCCATCAGCTTGCTTTGTTCCTCGCGATCATCGCAGCTTTTCTGCATGCCGTGTTCGGCGCTTTGCAGAAAGGTCGCTATGATCCGTGGCTATCGCGTGGCGCAATTGATGCTTCTTACTGCCTGATGGCGGCACCGTTTGCGTTGTTTGTTGTGCCGTGGCCCGAGCCGCACATGTGGCCCATATTTGCCGGCGCCTTTGGCATCCACATCTTCTACAAACTGTTGCAGGCGCAGGCCTATACAAAAGGCGCTTATACTGTTGTCTACCCTGTGGTGCGCGGAATGGGCCCGTTGTTTACCGTCATCGGGGCGTACTATCTGTTTGGTGAGACGTTCACCTCGATCCAGTGGATGGGGATTGCTGTACTGCTATCCGGTATTTTCGGACTGGCGGCCTACAATCTGCTCTATCTCGAGGCAGAGCGGGATACATTAAAAACCGCGTTGTTGCTGGCGATGCTGACCGGTCTGTTTGTGGCGCTCTATACAACCTATGACGCCTTCGGGATCCGGGCTGCCGCCGATCCATTTACTTTTCTCGCATGGTTTTTCATGTTCGACGGGCTGGTAATGCCGGTCATCGCGTATTTGCGTTGGCGCGGCATGCTTAGCCCACCCAATGTCGGGCCGTTGATGGTTCGCGGGGTCTTCGGCGGGCTGACGGCCTTCCTCAGCTTTGGATCAATCATGGTGGCCACCCGGCTTGACAAGGTGGGCGAAGCTGCGGTGTTGCGCGAAACATCAACAGTCTTTGCAGCCATCATTGGGTGGCTGGTTTTGAAAGAAACCGTGGGGCCGCGACGGATTGCGCTAATGGCATTGATTGCGGCAGGCGCTGTGATAGTTGAGATAGGCGGATAAGGAGCACGATATGGCCGAGGCGAAACCCATTAACCCGATTGCAAAGCAGGTGCTGGAACTTGGCCCTACGTTGCTGTTCTTTGTGATCTATCTGCGCATCCGGGACGAGACTTATACATGGAACGGAACCGATTATTCGGGATTTATCGTTTCTGCGCTTGTCTTCGTGCCAATTTTACTGGTGGCAATGGCAATCCTGTGGGCGATGACTGGAAAGCTGAGCCGAATGCAGGTTTTCACCGCGTTTATGGTGATCTTTTTTGGCGGGTTAACCGCTTGGTTTAATGATGAACGATTCTTCAAAATGAAAACCTCACTGGTTTATGGGGTATTTGCCGTCATCCTGGGCATTGGTCTGGTACGCGGGCGGTCTTATTTGGCATATGTGATGGCCGAAATGATGCCGATGCAGGAGGAAGGCTGGATGATCCTGACCAAACGTCTCTGTGTTGGGTTTGCTATATTGGCCGTGGCAAACGAGGTGGTCTGGCGCACGATGTCAACGGACTTGTGGGTCAAGATCGAAACCTTCGGCTTTCCGATCGCCCTTTTTGCCTACCTCTGGTGGCAGATCTTGGCTTTGCAAAAATACATGATCGAGCCTGACAGCGAAGTGTGATCCAACGGTGCGCCTTTCGGCGCATTTGTTTTGGTTGATTGGCGCGCGTAGTCAGCCTTAGCTAGCTGATTAGAATGACTCTTCCCTCTCAAACGATACTAACCGCATTCCAAGACGTCGTGATTTTTGGTGGCTTATAAATGGCTAAATTGCGCTGCCGGGCGTGCCGCCATTGAGTCAAAACAGCGGCTGATAATGCCGTGGCTGAGAGCTTCTTTCAGCGAGTAAAGCGCGAACCGATCAGGCGGCGGTCATACTCCACACGCGATGCAGCAAGGCAGGACGAGTTCGCTTACAGCGAGATGTTCTATAACCTCAGCCGCAAACACACAAAACAACGGTATGTTGTCGCCAGTTGACGATGAGATCAAACAAAGCAAAATGAACGAGGCAGGTGTCTAGGAAACTAGGGAGGTTTCAGAATGCTTGGGGCGGTTGAAACCAACCGTGTCTTTCTGCAGAATAGCAGCCTCAGTGATGTTGCCAAACTGTTAAACTTGCCGCTTAGTATCGAATGTTCTGCATCTGGTGATGATTCGCTTGCATACTGGACTGCTCCATTTGCCATTGACTTTGAGAATCGATGCCAAGTATATCTCCCTTGTATCCTAGCTTGCTGTGCGTTGTGCGTGATTGATGCGTGTTAACTTAGTCTAAAGTCCGTATCCTTTCCGTATCACTAATTTCATTTGTAAACAGTTTTAGACATATTCAAGTCTGAAATTTGTAAACAAAAACAAAAAACTAAGCAATCGAAGTACCGTGGCGATTTGTTACCGGATTGCGGGCCACATTAAATATTCCGCTAAAAGGTCAGGATGAGGGACCCCCTTTCGCTTGACCGCGTCGGGGGTTTTTTATTGGGCAAAAGCCCGGAGGACAAAACATGAGCGAAAACTGGAACAGCCGCACCAAAGCCGTCCACGCTGGCATTCGCCGCAGCCAATACGGCGAAGTGAGCGAGGCGATATTCCTGACGCAGGGGTTTGTTTACGACAGTGCCGAAGCCGCAGAGGCTCGATTCATCGAAGCCGGGCGCGAAGAGTTTATCTATGCGCGCTATGGCAACCCAACCGTTGCAATGTTCGAAGACAGAATTGCTACGTTGGAAGGTGCCGAAGATGCCTTTGCGACGGCAAGCGGTATGGCGGCAGTCAGCGGCGCGCTGAGCGCGATGTTAAAGGCTGGGGATCACGTTGTCGCGTCTCGTGCGCTGTTTGGGTCCTGCTTATATGTCCTAGAGGAGATCTTGACCCGTTTTGGTGTCGAGGTGAGCTTTGTTGACGGTGTTGATCTGGCGCAATGGAACGCTGCCATACGGGCCGATACCAAGGCTGTGTTTTTTGAATCCATCTCGAATCCGACACTGGAAGTGATTGATATCAAATCTGTTTGTGACATCGCCCATAAAGTTGGTGCCATTGTAATCGTTGATAATGTTTTTGCGACTCCTGTGTTCTCACGGGCGATCGAACAGGGCGCGGATGTGGTTGTGTATTCGGCGACCAAACATATTGACGGGCAGGGGCGTGCCTTGGGTGGCGTCATCCTTGGGACGCGCGACTTTATTCGCGGCAAGGTAGAACCCTATATGAAACACACAGGCGGATCGATGAGCCCGTTTACCGCGTGGATCATGCTCAAAGGTCTTGAAACGATGCATCTGCGCGTCAATGCACAGGCTGACAGCGCATTGGCGCTTGCCAGCGCGCTTGAAGGGCACACGGCTTTGGCGCGCGTCATTTTCCCCGGCCACGCCAGCCATGCACAGCACGCGCTGAGCCAGAGCCAGATGAGAAAGGGTGGCACTGTTCTGTCGATTGATCTGGCGGGCGGGCAGGCGGCAGCCTTTCGGTTTCTGAACGCGCTCAAACTCTGTACGATCTCAAACAATCTGGGTGATGCCAAAACCATCGTGACGCACCCGGCAACCACCACGCATCAGCGGTTACCAGAGGATCAAAGACAGGCATTGGATATTACCGCAGGTCTCGTGCGGATATCGGTTGGCATCGAAGATGTGGAAGATCTGATTTCCGATATTATGCAGGCGCTTGCGACAGCAACCTGATTGCGAACTGTCTCCGTCAGGATGATGCTCCATGAAACCCGAGGCATACCGTGTCAGAGAACATGACGCCGAGTCGGTCGAAAACGAGAACACAGCAATCACCCGCCTATGTTGCCCACAAACGGTGTCACCCTGTGGGCAGCATTCTTGCCGCGAAAGGCATTCAAAGTATCAGGAGGAAGCGTTAGCCGCTTCGGCTGTGGCTCGTCCACGTCGCATTAGGCCGGGAAGATTGAACACTCCGCCAGCTTCAAGATCGGTGCGGCACAAGAGCGCGGCAGGTCCAGTTGGCAACCGACCTACAGACGGTTGATCACGGATATGTTGATGGAGGCGATTAAAAGAAATTGGATTTTCACTGGCTCCCGACCTATGTTTGTAACTCGTTAACTGCCAAAGGGGCTGTGCTGGTGAATATTCACGCGCAATATCTGAATGAAACGCCTGATCGGGCCGCCGCCGAGGCCGCGCTAGTTGTGTTGCGCCAATGGGCCGCGCAAGCAACAGATGCAGAGATTGCATTGCTTGATCCGTCGGTTGCCCGTCTGGTCTCGACGGCTGAGGCGCCTAATTGCCCGGCATTGTCGCGAGAATACCCGGAGAGCTTTATGGCGGATGCCGCTTATAAGGCAGGATTGCCTGATCTGCAAAATGGCCCGTCCAGCCTGATCCGCGGCGCCCGGCAACAAATTCAACATGTTGGTATTTCTAACTTTCGTCTACCGATCCGGTTTCATACCCGCGATGACGGTGACCTGACGCTTGAGACCTCGGTGACGGGGTCAGTCAGCCTTGAAGCTGACAAAAAGGGCATCAACATGTCCCGGATTATGCGCAGTTTTTATCGGCAGGCCGAGCAAACATTCAGTTTTGAGGTGATCGAGGCGGCACTGGACGATTATAAATCTGACCTAGAGAGCTTTGATGCCCGCATCCAGATGCGATTTTCATTTCCAATGAAGGTCGATAGTTTGCGGTCAGGCCTAAGTGGCTATCAGTATTACGACATTGCATTGGAGTTGGTTGAACTGAACGGGGTGCGCTCAAAAATCATGCATCTGGACTATGTTTATTCGTCCACTTGCCCCTGTTCTCTTGAGCTTTCTGAACACGCGCGATCCACGCGCGACCAGTTGGCGACGCCTCATTCTCAGCGCTCTGTCGCACGGATATCGGTCGAAATCGATTGTGATGCCAATTGTTTATGGTTCGAAGACCTTATCGATATGTGTCGCAGCGCAGTGCCGACTGAGACTCAGGTTATGGTGAAACGGGAAGACGAACAGGCATTTGCTGAGTTGAACGCTGCCAATCCGATTTTTGTTGAAGATGCTGCGCGGTTGTTCTGTCAGCAAATGCAAACAGACGTCCGCGTCGGAGATTTTCGTATTGTTGCCAGTCACCAGGAAAGCCTGCACAGTCACGACGCCGTCAGCATTCTGACCGAAGGCGATATGTTCGCCGCCAAGAGCCTTGATCCAAAGTTGTTCAATACACTTTTCCACGTCGGTTAGGTAGGCAGCCTCACAGAAACTGGCCGGATCGAGTCTGCCGGATCGGATTGGATATGGCAGTTCATTTCTGGCAAGGCCGTTTCTTCCAGTGTTGTCGTTTTTACGAACGTCTGGTGCCGTGGTTGTTATTGGGCCGGGCAACTTGGCGTTGAAACTGACTATACCTTGCAACATAATGCCGCAGTGCAGCATTTAGAGTTCACACTTGCGAAGAATGCTGTATAATTAGCGCAACTAGCCTTACTCTGTGGGATGATGCGATACCTCAACTAACATCTGATAACACAGTTTCATGGATTTCAAATCGACGGGATGGCTGTCGATTTTGCTGTCCTGCAGCATCGATTATTCAAAAGGGACTCTGATATGTTACCAATTTTAATCACGCCAGTGGATATAGCGCGCCTATGGCTGTCGTGCGCGGATCTCATGTCAGATGCGCAATCGGTTGTAGCTTACCGGATGATGGGGATTGGCGGCACTTGGTCGGTTCCACGAGGCGAAAACCACTCCATGCTGCACGAAAAAGGACCAGCTTTTATCGAGGCGCTGTTGGCAGGTACAATGACAGCACTTAAAGGCGCAGGGCCGCATGCTGTTGCAGAAGCTGCGATTGCACCACTGTCAAAGAAGGTACGTTCCAACCGAAAGCGATTGGCCAAGCATGGACCCAAAAATTTGGCACTGAACAAATGAACAATATGACCGGAGAGTTGAAATGACCCCCATGATTAATTCACTAGCGATTTCGAGAGCCTGTCTAAGGTTTGCTGGCTATACATGGGCGAGCAATATCAAGGTGGCGCAAGTGCTTATGACTTCAGCAGTCGAATCGCCGCTCGTTTGGACCAAGAGACGCCCAACTGCACGGCCTGTATTCCGCATCAAACCTGCGTCCGAGTCAGTTGCCGAAGTAGCCAAACAACCTGCTGCTCAACCAATGCCAAAGCGTGCAACCAGGTTGGCGTCCAAGCTCAAACCAGAAATCGAGAAGGCGACAAAGAAAGTGCCTATAGCGCAGCCTGTGCCGGCCCCTAGATCAAAACCTATGCCGAATGCAACTGTGGCGCCGGCACCTGTCCTGGCCATGAAATCCAAGCCACCTGTTAAGGCCCGCACGAAGGATACAGCTGCTTCGCAGCCCTTTCCTGCTGCAAAACCGGTGAGCAGTTCGGTGATGACCCAGCAAGCAAAACCCGCGCCTAAGCCGGCGTCCGTCACTAAGACAGACGCAAAATCAAAAACTGGCGTCGTCGCCAAAGCTGTACAACTTTCCAAATCGCAACCCAAAACACCTACAAAGCCAGTGAAGCTTCCTGACGCAGTACCAAGTGAAAAAACGGCTCAGGCCGCGAAACGCCCTCGCAAACTGTCTACGCCGCCAGTAATGCCCTAACCGCGCGTTTCTCGACCTAAAACAACAAGGAAAAGTTAGGCCATGTGGGCCAGCATTGGATAGGCCAATTCAGATTGCGTGGTGTTGATTGCCATGACAGGGCATTGTCTCCCCGTATCTATTCGTGGGGCCTGCTCTGTCAAAGAAATTTGTCGGCGAATTGAGTTGGTCCTTCGAAACGACGGGCCGCAAACGGCAATCTGACATCGCTTGACACCGGGCGCCAGTGCGGCCAACCCTGCGCCTCATGATTGATTTGCGCCCTGTCGGATATGTGATTGGCCTGCTGGTGGCGGTTCTCGGCGTGACCATGCTATTGCCGATGCTCGTTGATCTCGCCGAAGGGCGGGAACACTGGCCAGTTTTTCTGGAAAGCGCCGTGATTACAATGCTGTGCGGTGGGCTGATTGCGCTGGCCTGCGCCAACGGCGTGCGTGACAGGCTCACTATTCAGCAAACCTTTTTGTTGACCACAGGTGTCTGGCTAACACTTCCGGTGTTTGGCGCGCTGCCGTTCATGTTTGGTGCAACCGAGGCGCGCTTTGTTGACGCCTTTTTTGAGGCGATGTCCGGGCTGACCACCACCGGGTCAACCGTCTTTTCCGGACTGGAAACCATGCCCAAAGGGCTGCTGTTGTGGCGGGGAATCATGCAATGGCTGGGGGGCATCGGGATCATCGTTGTGGCTATGGTGTTTTTGCCGGAACTGAGAGTTGGGGGTATGCAAATATTTCGCTCCGAAGGCTTTGATACATTTGGGAAAATATTGCCGCGGGCAACAGAAATCTCAGGCCGTATTTCGGTGATTTATCTGGGCCTGACGTTGTTGTGTGCATTTGGGTATATCGTGACCGGCATGAACGCGTTTGATGCGACCGTACATGCCATGACCACTGTGGCGACTGGTGGGTTTGCAAATTACGATGCGTCTTTCGCCAGTTTCAGCGCGGGCACCGAGTATCTGGCCGTTGCATTTATGATGTTGGCCGCCCTGCCGTTTGTCCGATTTGTTCAACTGACCGCCGGGTCAGCCAAGCCATTGTTCAAAGACAGCCAGATCAGGGCGTTTTTTGGCACGGCATTGGTGCTCGTTTTGCTGATCACTTTCTGGCAAATCTTCCAGATCGGCCCCGGCGGAGAAGAGATGTTTCGCAAGACGTTGTTCAACACCGTCTCTTTGCTGACAGGTACAGGCTATGCCAGCGCGGATTACATGATTTGGGGGACGTTCCCGATTGCCTTGTTGTTCTTTACCGGGTTGATAGGGGGCTGCGCCGGGTCAACGGCCTGTTCGATCAAGATTTTCCGCTACCAGTTACTGTTCGCATCAATCCGGGCCCAATTGCGTAAAATCCGGTCGCCAAATGGCGTTTTTGTACCGCGATATAATGGTAGGCCCGTCGGAGAAGATGTGCTGGGGTCGGTGATGTCGTTTTTTGTGTTTTTTATTGTTTCGCTGGGTTTGCTGGCGTGGGGGCTGGGTCTAACGGGGCTGGATTTCACTACCTCCGTATCCGGTGCAGCTGCCGCATTGGCTAATATTGGCCCAGGACTGGGTGACAAGATCGGACCCGCTGGCAACTATGCGGGCCTGAATGACGCGGCAAAGTGGATGCTTAGCGCGGCCATGTTGATCGGTCGGCTGGAACTGTTGGCCGTCTACGCCATTCTTACTGTTCAATTCTGGAGAGCCTAACATGACTATCTCTGATCGCGTACCATCTGCGGCGAAACGCCCTCTTGGTGCCCAAATCTCGCACATGTTGAGGGATCGTGGCGTTGATGTGATCTTTGGCATTCCGGGCGTGCACAATCAGGAAATGTACCGCGGTATCGAGGAAGCCGGAATTTCCCACGTCTTGGCGCGGCACGAGCAGGGCGCTGGTTTTATGGCCGATGGCTATGCTAGGGCCACCGGCAAACCCGGAGTGGCCTACGTGATCACCGGGCCTGGCGTGTGCAATATCATGACGCCGATGGGGCAGGCCTATTCGGATTCTGTGCCAGTTCTGGTCTTGTCCTCCTGTCTGGACGAAACTGGGTCCCGTCAGGGTCAATTGCATCAGATGAAAGATCAGGAAGCCGCCGCAGGGACCGTTTGCGACTGGTCTCATACCGCTCAGACTCCTCAGGCCGCGTATGGTCTGATCGAACGCGCGTTTGAAGAATTCGAGATCAATCGCCCGCGCTCCAAACACATTCAAGTGCCCATCGCCCAGCTTGAAACAGATGCTGAACCAGCCCCGCCACCCAACATGCCTGCGCTGCGTGCTAAGGCAGAAGGACCTGATATCGCGTCACTCATGTCGCTTCTCAACATTGCCAGACGTCCGCTGTTCATCCTTGGAGGTGGAGCGCGCAGTGGTATGTGGCGACAGGTTTTGACTCAAACCGGTGCGGCTTGTTTCCAGACTTACGCAGGCCGAGGGCTCGCCGGGGCCAGCTATCCCCTTGATTATGGGTCTACTCTAACACATCCCAGCAGCGCCGATGTCATTGCGTCTGCTGATCTGGTGATTGCCATTGGAACCGAATTGGCTGCGGTAGATCTGGGACGAAGCTTTCTTGGACATACCGCGCCGCTGATCAGGGTCGATATTGACCCTGTCAGTCTGTCAGATGATCAACGTGCCACTGTCAAGCTGCAGGCCGACGCCGACGATGTGGCAAAAGCACTATGGATTGCGACAGAAGACAACAAGCCCAGCACTGACTGGACAGCAGAAGAGGTTTCTTCCGCACGTGCCCGTTGGCGCGCTGAGACCGACGCCGTTTATCCCGGTATTGCGACCGTTTGCGAGGCGCTGCGCGCCGCAGTTCCCTCTGATACAATGATCTATTCCGACATGACCCAGATTGCCTATGTGGCCAAAGAGGTTTGGGATATGGATCGCCCGGGCCACTGGCACCACCCCTACGGATTTGGCACGCTTGGCTATGCATTGCCAGCCGGCATCGGTGGGGCTGTCGCCCGACGCGGCCTGCCAACAATGGTCATGATAGGGGATTATGGCTTCCACTATACGATGCAGGAACTGGGTGTTGCGGTTGAACTCGGCTTGAGCCTGCCAATCATCCTGTGGGACAATGGGAAGCTCAAAGAGATCGAAGACAGCATGATCCGGGCCCAGATCGCACCCAATGCGGTCATCGCGCGCAACCCGGATTTCTGCAAGTTGGCCGAAGCATTTGGAGCCTATGCCAAAGCACCCAAAACGCTGGTGGATTTACAGATTGACGTCAAAGCGGCGTTTGACGCCGATGGGCCGACGCTGATTTATGTCACGCCAGAGATAAACGGGGCGGCGTCATCGCCAAGTCCGTAGCCCCAGTTTCATTCCCAGCAGCTGACCAGCACCGTCATTCCGGCCGAGAGCGCACGCAAATCTTCGGCCGCCATATCTGTGCCCGCATCTACTGAATTGACGCTAAGACCTGTTCCGTCCAACAGGGTTCTGATTGAGGCGCCATCAATAGCAAAACTGACGTCTTCTGGAAGATTTTGCCCGTTGGCGGGGACGGGCAACAACATCCCTAAAAGACGTCCACCACTGTCCAGAACCGGACCGCCCGCGTCTCCGGGCAGTGGAGACAAAGAAAGCCGCTTAAGGTTTTTTTCGCCACGTAATCCCCGCAAGTCAGCCAATTTACCAAAGGTCACTGTGGGCGCGCCCAGAACGCCGCCAAAGGAATACCCACCCAAGGCCACTTCCGATTGCAACCGAGGCGGCTGATTTGTGAACAGCGCTATTGCCAATGGGGCCAGCGATTGTTCCGGACGTATCACGGCGATGCCCAATTCGGAATCGGATGTCACCAGTTGCGCCTCATATTCATTATCCAATGTAATGCGCGTACAGCCCTGAACCGCGTCAGATGTGGTCACGACCGATCCCGAAGCATCCACATAGAAACCTGACCGCGCCACCCGCGGCTGCCTGATTTCCAGACCTGCAAGAAGATCAATGCGCTGTTCTTGGTCGAGGCTGGCAGTGGCACTCAGGACGCCATCAATCCGATTGAAGCTTCTTTGCATTTCACCCAAGACCCGTCTGCGGCGATCTTCGTCTCCGGCGGGCCAGATCAGAGTGAACCCCTTGATTTGCCCATCTTCCAGCCGCACTTCGGTCTGAGATATCATGCTGCCGTCTTCACCAATCAGGCGGAAGCTGTCTTTGTCACGCTCGCGCGGACCCGCCAGCGGCACAATTTCCAGCGTTTGCATGATGTCATAAAGGCCGTACAGCGTGTCTTGGTTGCCAGCCTGACTGATCAGCAGCACGCGGGCATCGATGTCACCTGTCGGAGCATAATGCGCAAAAGGTGGCTCATATTTATCAAATGCAACGACGCCTGAAGGAACCTGTATTTCGATTCCGATGGCGGCATCCCGCGCCAGTTCAAGATCCATGCCATCGAGAACGGAGTCGTATTGTTCTGTAAGGATGTTGCGTTGCAGTGTTGTAAGAATTCCCGTGGCTTCATACCCGTTTTCGGATTGCCAATTGGCCATCGAATTACGCGTGCCGGGGCCAAACGATCCGTCAATGGCGGCATTATAAAACCCCGCCCATTTCAGAGCGATCTGCAGCGTCTCGCGTTCTTCACGGGTTAGGTCGCGCTCGCGTCTCCGCGCTTCTCTCGGTGTCTCCTCTGCCGTGGGCCGCGGCGTAATTGAAAACACAGGTTCGGCCTCGGGCTCAGGGGCGCTCAGTCCAAGGGGCGCTTCAACCACGCCACGGTTCAAGACGTTTGCGCCAACAGGCCAGAATTGTTGGCGAAATGAAGAGGAAAAGGCGATGTAGCTGTCGCGCGGGATCGCACCCTCTGCCCGATATACATTCAGAACCTGATCAGCATCAGATTGGGAATAGGGCCCAAGAGCAATGCCGTACCATCCGCCGCCCAGATAAAACCCACTCACATCGGGCAATCGTGCTGCATATGTGCGGGCGCGATCCTGTGCGCCCGCCAAACTTGGCTGGGCTTCGATCTGCACCCAAACGACGTCATTTTGTTGCGCCGGGGCGGGCATAGCCAGCACAGCAACAAACGAAAATACGGCCAGAAAAACCGTTCCAATTGCGCTTTTCATAAAAGTAGTGACCTCTGAGCCTCGAAATTTCGCCTATTAAGCAGGGATCAGCAAGAATTGCCATGCTTTGAATGTTCAATTTTCCGCATATGGCGCAATTGACCCCGAAGGCACAGCCGCATAGGAAAGGCCAGCGCGCGGCCCGGGTCAATCCGCCCGATATCAAAGCGCGAAACCAAAGGCAAAGCACATGGAACAGATCACCCAAACGCCCCGGTGTTTTCAGGAAGTCATTCTAAGGCTGCAAAACTATTGGGCGGGGTGCGGCTGCGCCATATTGCAACCCTACGATATGGAAGTTGGCGCCGGAACATTTCACCCGGCAACCACCCTTCGCAGCCTTGGCACAAACCCGTGGGCCGCGGCCTACGTACAACCCTCGCGCCGTCCCACTGACGGGCGTTATGGTGAGAACCCGAACCGGTTGCAGCATTACTATCAGTTTCAGGTGCTGATCAAACCCAGCCCACCCGATTTGCAGGACCTCTATCTCGGATCTTTGGCCGCAATTGGCATCGACATGGGTTTGCACGACATTCGCTTTGTTGAAGACGACTGGGAAAGCCCAACTTTGGGCGCGTGGGGTTTGGGTTGGGAGGTCTGGTGCGACGGGATGGAAGTCTCTCAATTTACTTATTTCCAGCAAGTTGGTGGCCACGACTGTCACCCAGTATCTGGAGAGTTGACGTATGGGTTGGAACGTCTGGCCATGTACGTGCTGGGCGTCGATCATGTGATGGATATGCCTTTTAACGATCCAAAATCACCTATCCCGCTAACATACGGTGATATCTTCAAGCAAACCGAAGAAGAATATGCCCGCTGGAACTTTGATGTAGCCAACACCGACGTTCTGCTACGGCACTTCGAAGAGGCTGAGGCTGAATGCCGTGCCATTTTGGACCTGCCTTTTGACGACCCAAAGACGGGCAAACGCATCATTATGGCCCATCCGGCTTACGATCAGTGCATCAAAGCCAGCCATATCTTCAATCTGCTTGATGCGCGTGGTGTGATCTCGGTCACAGAAAGACAGGCCTATATCGGCCGCGTGCGTGCATTGGCCAAGGATTGCGCTGATGCCTTTGTGAAAACAGCAGCGGGCAGTCAGGCGGCGTAGATGGGAAAGTTTCTGGTAGGGATGATTGTGGTGATTGCAGCAGTGGCCGGGGCGGCCATGTATTATTTGCAGGTTTACGCGTTTTATGAAGAAGTGTCAGCGACTGGAATTGATGATGTGCAGTTGGTCTCATTTGCCTCCAACATTCCTGAACCAATAGTGTATGAAGATTTTCGCGCAATCGATGCTGATTCAAGCCCGATCCGATATCGTGCCTGTTTCACCACATCCTTCAGCCACGCGATGCTGACCGAGACCTATGTGGGCCTCGACAACGTTGTTCCACGCAATGCGCCGGGGTGGTTTGACTGTTTTGACGCGACTGCAATAGCAGCAGAACTGGAGGCGGGCACAGCGCTGGCGTTTCTCGGCGGCAAAAACGTTGATTTTGGCGTCGATCGCATCGTTGTCATCACCGAAGATGGCCGCGGCTATGCATGGCATGAACTAAACGACTGTGGCGACAAAGCTTATGATGGCACCATCATCGGCGAAGAATGCCCGGCCCGTCCCTGATCTATAGGGCTGGGCGCCTTTTTTTGACGATGTATTGTTGGCAGGGGCAGAGACCAGAGCAAAGATGTGAATGATCTGATTATCATCCCGGATTTCATAACTGCCACATTGGGGTTTGCTGTGTATCTTGTTGGTGCGCGGTTGAACTCAAACTATGCAGTTCTGCGTCAATTCAACATTCCTGAACCTGTGACCGGAGGATTATTAGCAGCGCTTGTCGTTTTGGCCATGTATCTTGCGTTCGGCATTGAGCTTTCCTTTGAACTTGAGACACGTGATTTCCTTCTGGTCCTGTTTTTCGCAGGCATTGGCCTTAATGCGCGATTGAGCGATCTGATATCAGGTGGCAAGCCTTTGGCATTGTTACTCATTCTAACCTTAGTGATGATTTTTGCGCAGAATGTAATTGGAGTCGGTGGCGCTGTCATGTTTGGCTATCCGGCGCAAGCCGGGGTCTTGTTTGGCTCGGCGGCATTGATTGGTGGACACGGAACGGCGATTGCGTGGGCGCCGGATATAGCCGAAGTCACGAGGCTGACCGGCACAACGGAATTGGGTGTGGCAGTGGCCACATTGGGGCTGGTATTGGCAGCGCTTGTCGGGGGTCCTATTGCCAAATATCTAGTGGAAAAACACAACCTGACACCCGCACGGCCGCAGGAAAGCAATACAATTGGGCTCTCCAAGAAAGAGGGGGACCTTGCCACACCGATGGACCATCAATCCGTCATGCGGGTGATCCTCTATCTGAACATCGCCATCATCTTTGGCTATGTCCTGCACGAGGCCGTTGAGACTGCCGGGTTAAAGCTGCCGTTATTTGTGCCTTGTCTGATCATGGGCATTGTTCTGGCCAATGCACGCGCTGCGCTGCGCCCTGACGCGCCTCCGGTGACCCGGACCCCAGCACTGGCCTTGATTTCCGAATTCGCGCTGGGCGCCTTTCTGGCAATGTCGTTGATGAGCCTGCAACTTTGGACCGTAGCCGAGTTGGGCCTGAGCATTGTGCTGATGATGGCGGCACAAACCGTTTTCACCGTGGTGTTTGTCATTTATGTGCTTTTCCCGGTGATGGGGCGGGGCTATCGCGCTGCAGTTTTGTCGGCGGGTTTTGGCGGTTTTGCACTGGGTGCGACGCCAACCGCTATTGCAAACATGACGGCCGTGACAAAACGTTATGGCCCGTCCCCTATTGCCTTTATCGTGCTGCCGCTTGTATCCGCCTTCTTTGTCGACATTGCCAACGCAATCGTTATCCAGATGATTGTAACCCACTAAGGACTCATCATGCCCGATCTTCTGATTGAACTGTTTTCCGAAGAAATCCCGGCGCGTATGCAGGCGCGGGCTGCAGAGGATCTGAAAAAGCGCATGACAGATGGTCTCGTCGATGCAGGTCTGACCTACGCAAGCGCCGCAGCGTTTTCGACCCCGCGACGTCTGACACTGACAATCGAGGGGTTGTTGGCAAACAGTCCGACCACCCGCGAAGAGCGAAAAGGCCCCCGCACTGATGCCCCTGATAAGGCCATCCAGGGGTTTCTGCGCGGCGCTGGCGTCGCGCGCGAGGCGCTGGAAGAACGCGACGAGAAAAAGGGCCGGGTGTTTTACGCGGTGATCGAAAAGCCGGGCCGCCCGGCGGCTGACATTGTGGCGCAAGTTCTCGAACACACGATCCGCAACTTTCCATGGCCGAAATCCATGCGCTGGGGCGCGGGGTCGCTGCGCTGGGTGCGTCCTTTGCAGTCAATCCTGTGTATTCTCAGCGCCGAGGACGGGGCCGAAGTTGTCGCTTTGGACATCGAAGGGATCAAGTCCAGCGACAAAACACACGGCCATCGGTTTATGTCTTCAGGGGCAATCACCGTCACCGGATTTGAGGATTATGCGACAAAACTAAAGCGCGCCAACGTGGTAATTGATCCTGCCGAGCGGGCCGACCACATCTGGGCGGATGCCACCAATCAGGCATTTGCCAACGGGCTTGAGATTGTTGAAGACAAAGCACTTTTGACCGAGGTTGCCGGGCTGGTTGAATGGCCGGTTGTGCTGATGGGCACAATTGACGAGACGTTTCTCGATCTGCCTGCGGAAGTGCTGCAAACCTCGATGCGCGAACATCAGAAATTCTTTTCTGTCCGCAATCCGAAATCCGGTCGGATCGAACGGTTTGTGACGGTGGCCAATATCGGAACACCGGATCAGGGTGCGACCATCCTTGCGGGCAATCAAAAAGTACTGTCCGCTCGTCTGGCAGATGCGAAGTTCTTTTGGGACAACGACTTGCGCGTGGCCAAATCCGATATGTCGGTCTGGACCAAATCGCTTGAAAACGTGACCTTTCATAACAAACTGGGCACGCAGGCTGAACGAGTCGAACGCATCGCCGCACTGGCCCGCGAAATCGCACCTGCTGTCGGGGCTGATCCGGACGAGGCGGAACAAGCCGCCCGTCTGGCCAAAGCCGACCTGAGTTCCGAAATGGTTGGCGAGTTTCCAGAGTTGCAGGGCCTTATGGGGCGGTACTATGCGTTAGAGGCTGGGTATTCCGAGGCGGTTGCTGCAGCATCCGAGGAACACTACGCACCGCAAGGTCCGTCTGATGATGTACCAACCGCACCGGTGTCTGTAGCAGTGGCATTGGCTGACAAGATCGATACCCTAACGGGGTTCTGGGCGATTGACGAAAAACCCACTGGATCAAAAGACCCGTTTGCGTTGCGGCGTGCCGCCTTGGGCGTTATCCGATTGGCGCTAGAGAACGACCTGAGCTTTGGTCTTGATCGGTTCATTGATGCAGAGCTTCTCAAATTCGAGATCAACAATGCTCGGAGCACAGGTGAAGAGTTTGACGTGCACACCATGGAAGAAACGCTTGGTGAAATAGCTGAGTATGGTGTGTTTGGATCAGCCTTTCGGACCGTCAAGGCACGGTTTGACGATCAAACACCCAAGCCTGATTTTGCCGAGGGATCATGGATTGATGGCGTTTCAAAACGCGTACCAGACATTAGCGAGCATCTGCTTGCGTTTTTCCACGACCGCCTGAAAGTCTACCTCAAAGACCAAGGCATCCGCCAAGACATCATCGATGCCTGTATTGCCATGCCAAACAATGATGATCTGACATTATTGGTCAAACGCGCAACTGCTCTCAGCGAAACGCTTAAGACCGACGATGGCGAAAATCTGATCCAAGGCTTCAAACGCGCCAACAACATCCTGACCCAAGCCCAGGAAAAGGATGGCGTTGAATATTCCTACGGTGCCGACATAAAATTCGCCGAAGCGGGCGCGGAAACTGAACTGTTCGCGGCCCTTGACGCCGCTGAGGCCAAGATCTTGCCCGCAATGGAGCAGGGAGATTTCGCGACCGCGATGCAGGTGATGGCAAACTTGCGCGCACCGATTGACGCCTTCTTTACCGACGTGCAGGTGAACAGCGACAATCAAACCGTGCGGCGCAACCGGTTGAACCTGTTGCACCGTATTCGCACGGTGTGCTCCTCTGTAGCAGATCTCACTTGCGTGGACGGGTAAACCGTCGCCAACAGGAGCGATATTCCAGCCCCTTGCACAGATCACAACTGTGCCTATGCTGCGCCTACAACAAAAGGTGCCGCAGCGCAGAAAAATGCATAGAAACCCAACCACCACGCTGATTACAGCAGATG
>RCNB010001008.1_pt1 | contig 18091 bp, 19 predicted proteins | sample 2041321 | NCBI WGS metagenome assembly RCNB01 (sample SAMN09708232, study PRJNA481090) | Marine sediment metagenome, whole genome shotgun sequencing project. | reverse complement strand
ATAAGGCCAATCTCACAACATCGACTTCGTTGTAGCCCAATCGTAGTATACAAATACAACTCATGAGCCACTGCCTTGTCGCTGCAGCAATCTTGGCTTGTAAATAATCCAGGCAGTTCTGACTGGATTATTTTTAGCTTGACATATCTAAATAATTGCATATAATAGGAACCGAATATACAAAAAGCATTATGAAGAAGGATAAAATGAAAGTTTTTATCGGAGTGATTGTGGGCGGAATGGCGGGTTATTTATTGTACCGGTTTGTGGGTTGCAAGACTGGCACTTGCATCATCACCAGCAAACCCTGGTCGAGCATCCTGTATGGCATGCTGCTGGGATTGCTGATCGGGTTGAAATGGTGAGTTGATTCATGGAGGGGGGAGTAATGAAAAAAAATGCAAAACAATACAGAGAGATCACCGAAAAATTCAAAGCCTTGGCCCATCCGGCGAGATTGAAAATAGTGGCAAATTTGATGAAACGGGAGTGTTGTGTCGGAGATATGCAAAAATGTATATCCCTGTCCCAGCCCAATGTATCCCAACACTTGGGAGTCTTAAAGGAGGCTGGCATCATTGTCGGGAGACGGGAGAAAAATAAAATTTGTTACAAAATTTCTGATAACAGGATAAAAAATATATTGAAAACATTCGATATAGGAGAATAACAAAATGGCAAACATCAAAGAAGTTGATGAGAACACATTCCAGTCTGAGGTGTTGGAGTCCGATATTCCAGTTTTGGTGGATTTCTGGGCTCCTTGGTGCGGTCCCTGTCAAATGGTGACGCCGATGCTGGAAGCGGTCGCAGAGAAGATGAGAGATAAGCTGAAGGTTGTCAAAATGAACACAGACGAGAACATGAAAACGGCTCAAAACTACGAAATTATGGCCATTCCTTCTCTTCTCGTTTTTAAAAAGGGAGAAGTTGTAGAAAGAATCGTGGGCGTCCAGCCTCAGCCTCAATTGGAAGCACAGCTGCAAGAGATTATAACGTCCTAGAAATGAGGCACCATGGCCCTAGGCTTTGAGAATTCTTCCGTCCTTAACGACGATTTTTCCGTTTTTGATCACGTGCTTAACCGGATTAACTCCCAGGTGATAGACCAGATAGGGATAAGTGGGCACATCCCATAGGACAAGGTCCATCTTTTTTCCGATTTCCAGACTTCCTACCTGCTCTTGTTTTTCTAAAGCATAGGAGGCATTGGCGGTTGCTGCGTTTATTGCCTCTTCGATCCCCATTTTTAGGGTGAAGACGGCAAGTTGCAGGATGAAAAGCATAGATTCGGTCATCGAACTGCCTGGGTTAAAGTCTGTGGCCAAGGCTACGATAACGCCTTGCTCGACCATTCTGCGGGCCGGTGCCGTTTTTTGTTGCATCAGGAAAAATGATACACCAGGCAGCAGTATGGCAGCAGTCGGGCTTTGGGCCATTTTTTCGATGCCTTCATCGGTAATGGCGATCAAGTGCTCTGCAGAGATGGCTCCTTCTTCTGCGGCCAATTGAGCCCCTCCGAGCGGGGTGAATTCATCGGCATGAATTTTGATCTTAAAGCCCGCTTTTTTTGCTTTTTTGATTAATTCTCTAGTCTCCTCGACAGAGTATACTCCTTCCTCGCAGAAAACATCGAAAAATTCCGCCAAGTTTTGGTTTTTCACTTCCGGTAAGATTTCCTGTGTGAGGAGGCTCATGTATTCTGCCTTTTGGTCCTTGTATTCTTTTGGGATCTCATGAGCTCCCATAAACGTGGAAACGATGTCGACAGGATGGATCACGTTGGCTTTTTGTATAACGCGAAGCTGTTTTAACTCATCTCTTTTATTCAGGCCGTATCCACTTTTAGCTTCTGCCGTTGTGGTGCCGTGGATAAGCATGCTGTCGAGCCGGGATAGACAGAGAAAAAGCAGTTCCTCGTCCGAAGCTTGTCGTGTGGCATTGACGGTTGTCTGGATGCCTAAGCCCTGCTTGGCGAGTTGCTGGTAGGTGTATCCCTTCACGCGAAGGTTGAACTCATGCTCCCGACTTCCGGCAAACGGCAGATGGGTATGAGGGTCCACGAAACCAGGAAGGCCTGTGAGGCCTTTGCCATCGATGCAAATGCCGTCATCGGTCATCTGAACATCACGATGAAAGGCCTCTTGGTCGCCAACAAAGACGATCTCTTCTTTGAAGGAGGCGATGCAACCATTCTCCAAAAGCCCGATGTCCTGGAGAGCAGTCTTCCTCTTCGGAATCGGACCTCGACAGGTCAATAGCTGGCTGCAGTTGAGAATCGCGAGGTCAGCTTGATTCATAGGGATGTTTTCTCAGGGATGTTTGTTTGTTCCGACGAATAAATGACGGGGTTTCAAAGGGTTCCCACTGTTTTTCCCAAGCCGGCCTTTGCCACAGAGTCTCGCTTCCTTTGGGTTCGAAGATGTAGGGCGGCGTTTCTTGAGGAATTTCGAACGGAGGAGGTGTTTCAGGGCGTGCTGCCGGGAAGTCCCCCGGTGTGGCGATCCGGTCTTCTGCAATTTGATCGAACCCGGTTGCGATCACGGTTACTTTGACCATCTCCTTCATGCTTTCATCGATAACCGTGCCAAAAATGATGTTGGCATCGGGATGAGCCAAACTGTGGATGAGTTGGGAAGATTTTGAAACCTCAAGCAAGGTAATATCTCTGCCGCCGGTTATGTTGATCAAAACGCCATGGGCTCCTTCGATAGATGTGTCGATGAGAAGCGGACTGGATATGGCCTTTTGGGCTGCATCGACGGCTCGGTTTTCTCCTGAGGCAATGCCGGTTCCCATGAAAGCCATGCCCATGCCCTTCATGATGGATTTGACATCAGCGAAATCAAGGTTGATCAAACCAGGCTTTGTGATGAGATCGGAAATGCCTTGGACAGCTTGGCGAAGGATGTCGTCCGCCATCTTGAAGGCATCCTGGATGGATGTATCCAAATTGACGGTTTCCAACAGCCTTTCGTTCGGAATGGAGATTACGGTATCCACGGCCGATTTAAGTTCTTCCAATCCTTCTTGAGCTTGGTTGGCTCGGATTCTCCCCTCGAATTCGAACGGTAAGGTGACGATGGCAATGGCCAGGATATCCATCTCGGAAGCAAGATTGGCCAAAATCGGCGTCGCGCCTGTTCCTGTCCCTCCTCCGAGGCCTGTGGTCAGAAACACCATGTCTGCTCCTTCGATGATTTCGATCAATCTTTCCGTATCTTCCATAGCCGCTTCTTTGCCGGTGTCCGCCCTTCCTCCACTGCCCAATCCCTTTGTGAGCTGATTCCCGATCTGAGTTTTTAAACCCGCCTTGTTGTTGGAGAGCGCTTGGAGATCGGTGTTCACAGCGATGAACTCCACGCCTTCAATGCCGGCTTCAATCATCCGGTTGATAGCATTTCCGCCTCCACCGCCGATCCCGATGACCTTGATGTTTGCTCCGAAACGCTCCTCCACCAAGTGAAATTTGAGTTTGCCTTTCAATGGATCACTCATTTTGCCTCCTATGCCTCTTTTAGCCAATCTTTAAATTTTGACCAGAAGCCTTTTTTGCGGTCTCTTGGCAGACCTGTTTCCTTATAAAGGTTATATCCATATTGGATGAGGCCGACTGTGGTCGCAAAGTCAGGTGTGCCGACACGGTCCACAAGGCCTCCTGCACCGCTGGGATCCCCTCTTCTCACGGGAAGGTCGAAGATCTCTTCGGCCACTTCCTCGAGCCCCTCCAATAGGGCCGTTCCTCCCGTGATAACGATCCCAGAATTCAATGATTTTTCATACCCCATCCTTTTGATGTCGTTATCGACAAGCCGGAAAATCTCTTCTGCTCTTGGGTGGATGATGTCGGCCAGGAGCTGCCGTGAGAGCACGCGAGGCTTTTTCCCCCGTCCGACTGTTGGCACTTCGATGGTTTCCTGTTCATCCACGAGAGGATGGGACACACAGCCGTATTTTTTCTTGATTTTTTCTGCGTCAGGAATCGGAGTCCTCAATCCCACTGCGATGTCATTGGTAAAATTATCTCCTCCAATCGGGATGACGGATGTGTACCAAAGACTTCCCCGTTCGAAAATGGCCACTTCTGTCGTTCCTCCCCCGATGTCGATCAAACCGACTCCCAATTCCATTTCGTCATGAGTCAGAATAGAAGAGCTGGTTGCAATCTGGTTCAGGACAACCTGTTCTATCTCTATTCCAGCGCGAGCCACACATGTCCTCAGATTTTGCACCGAAGTTATAGCGCCTGTTACGATATGGACATTGACTTCCAGTTTGATCCCGCTCATTCCAAGAGGATCTTTGATCCCATCCTGATCATCGACGACAAATTCCTGTGGAATGATGTGTATGATCTCTCTATCTGGAGGAATGGATACGGCTTTGGACTGCTCGATGACACGCTTTATGTCCTCTCGGCTGATCTCCTTGTTTTTCCCTGAAACGGCGATGACACCTCTGCTGTTAAAACTTTTGATATGGGCACCCGAGATGCCGATAAAAGCTGCATCTATTTCCACTCCGGCCATGAGTTCTGCCTCTTCTTGAGCTTTTTTTACCGCATCCACCGTAGAGTCCAAATTCACGACTATCCCTTTTCTCAGCCCTCTGGATTCGGCTGTCCCAATACCGATAATTTCCACCTTCTTTTCTTCGGCGATTTCGCCGATGATAGCGGCAACTTTTTTTGTTCCGATATCCAGTCCAACGACATAGCTGTTTTTAGGCATTAAAAAGCCTCCTTCTCAGAGTCGAGAGCGTTATTCCTCTTTTTTTTCGGTAGAGGCCCCAAAACAAAACGCCCCTCATATCTGAAATCGATGTATTCCAAAGGCCCATACGTTTTGAGCAAGGCCATGTTTTTTGCGAATGTTTGATATTTTTCCTTGAAATGGCGGTCTCCCAGTTTCAACCATGTTTCCGAATTTCTTAATTTCAACGAGACATTTTCATATTCGGTCAGATCCATCACGCTGATTTGGTCTAGGGCTGAGCCCTCCAGGTTATCCAAACAAGCCCAGGCCAGAGCAAGTTTCCTATCATAATCTTTCCTGAATCGGTTGGCATCGATAATCACGGGCAAATCGGGCCTATCACTGGGCGATATCTTTTGGAGAAGGATGCCATCTTTATCGATCAGAAAATAACCTTCCTTTTCCAGAAGGGCGATCGGGATTCTTTCCGTGGCTTCGATTCTTATCGTGGAAGGAAAAATCTTCCGGATATAAACATCCTCGATCCACGTGTGTGTGGCCAACAGCTTTTGAAGATTTCCGATGTTCAATAGCAATATATTGCCCAAGTATCTCTTTTCAAAATAGAGTTGGAAATCCCTCTGGATTTCCTCCTTTTGGCAAATGATTTCCACCTCGTCGATGATGAGCTTTTCCCAGGTGATCAAAAAAAGATAAAGCCGGGAGAATCCGTAAAATAATCCGACCAGCAGCACAAAGGAAAAGACGATGTGTCTTAGTTTAAGTTTTATTTTCCTGTGGATTTTTTTTGTCTCGATCTTTCCGCGTTTTCTCCGGTAAGAAGTCTGTTGGGAGAGGATAGAGCCTCCTTTGGGCTTAAAAGAGGCTTGAACATTGACAGCCAAGTTTATTTCCTCCTTTCCAGACGCTTGATAATTTCGGGGATAACCTGGTTGATATTTCCAGCTCCCAAAACAAAAATCATGTCCTCAGGCTTTGCCAACTTTTCCACAAGATCGGGAATTTTTCCCATATCCTTTTCAAAATAGACATTTTTGTGCCCGAATTCCTGAATTTCTTTATACAGGGCTTTTCCCGTTACTCCTTTTATAGGTATTTCTCCTGCGGGATAAATATCCGTCAGCAGCAGGATATCTGCTTGATTGAAAGACGTGACGAATTCATCCATCAGCATCGATAGGCGGGAATAGCGATGGGGTTGAAAGACAGCGATCGTACGGCATGTCCATCCCTGTTTGGCTGCCTTTAAAGTTGCTTTGATTTCTGTCGGGTGGTGGGCATAATCTTCGATAATGGAGATATCGTTTACCTTCTTTTTGAGTTCGAACCGGCGTCCGATCCCGGTGTATTTTTCCAACGCTTCGAGAATCGCAGCTGCCGGAATATCCAGATAGAGCCCTACGGCCACAGATGCCATGGCATTGTGTATGTTGTGAATTCCAGGAACATTCAGACGCAATTTTCCGATTTTTTTTCCTTTCCAGTACAGAGTAGACGTGCTGGTGTATTCATGGAACTGAAGATCTCTGGAGAACACATCAGCTTTGGTGGAAAAACCATATGTGATGATATTCCTATCCAGCTGAGGAATCAGGCTCTCGAGGTTGGGATCGTCGAGGCAGAGGATAACAGGACAATAAAACGGGACTTTGTTGGCAAAATTGACAAAGGTTTTTTTAATCTCTTCGACTGTCTCATATTGATCCAGATGTTCTTCGTCCAAATTGGTGAGAACAGCGATAAAAGGCGAGAGATACAGAAATGACCTGTCACTCTCATCTGCCTCGGCCACGATGTATTCACCCTCGCCTAGTTTGGCGTGGGCTCCGATGGTGTTCAAACGGCCGCCCACAATGATTGTGGGATCTTTCCCCGCATCTTCCAGGACCTGGGCGATCATGGACGTTGTCGAGGTTTTTCCGTGGGATCCTGCCACGGCCACGCCATTTTTTAGCCTCATCAGCTCTGCCAGCATTTCCGCTCGGGGAATCACCGGAATTTTTATGCGTCTGGCTTCTTCCACTTCGACATTGTCCTCTTGGATGGCCGAAGATATCACGACGACATCGGCTCCGTGTACCTTATCTGCGGTATGCCCGTAGGAGATCGTTGCTCCGAGACGTTTGAGTCTCTGGGTGGCTTCGTTTTTACTGAGGTCTGTTCCAGAGACAGTGTATCCCAAGTTCAGGAGCACTTCGGCTATGCCGTTCATTCCGGTCCCACCGATTCCGATCATGTGGATGTTTCTCAGCTTGCTAGTCGGTTTGACCACTAAAAGACCTCCTATTCTCCTTTTTCCATGAGTTCAAAACATAGATCCGCGATCCGATCCGCCGCGTTTTTGACTTTGAGCGAAGCGAGGTTTTTTTCCATTTCGGTGATCTTCTGTTTGTTTTGGCTATATTCAAGAATTTTTTTTGAGATAGCCGAGGGACTGAATTCTTTCTCTGTGATGACCTCGGCTCCGTTGATTTTTTTCAATTCTTTGGCATTCAGAAGCTGGTGGTTATCCGCAGCTTGAGAAAAGGGTACGAGCAGCGAGGCTTTTTGCGAAGCGATAAGCTCTGCTATAGTGGATGCACCGGCACGGCTGATGATCAAATCCGATTTCTGAAAATAGTTTGCCATTTCTTTGAAATAAGGGGCCACTGTCACTTCAGGGAATCCCTCCTCTTTGTAACTTCCTTCCACCCATTCCCGGTCCTTCTCTCCGGTTTGATGAAAAATTTTTAGATGTTCTTTTTCTGCCTTTAACAGAGGAAGGGCACGTACGATGCCTTCGTTAAGGAAATGGGATCCTTGGCTTCCACCGAAAATCAACAACGTAAGCCAGCCATTTCTCTCCTTTGGCGTTAAGGTGTAAAACTCCTCCCTGACCGGATTCCCGATGAAAATTCCCTTTTCCTTGAAGTGGGGGAGGGATCGTTCGAAAGAAACAACTGCCTTCTGTACCCAACGTCGGAGGAGCCTGTTTGTAAGACCCGGTTGAATATTCTGCTCCATGATCAATGTGGGAATCCGGAGCCATGATGCGAGGAGAACAATCGGTCCGGAACTGTAGCCCCCTACACCTATGACTAGATCGGGCTTTTTCCGGACCAAAATCATCAAAGATTTGAGGAAAGATAAGGGGAGGAGTAGAAGTGATTTGAAAATTTTGATTCCCCTCCCCTTGATCCCCTCAATATGCAATGGGATAAAATGGGCTTTATAATGGGCCATAATCCGTTTTTCCAAATGGCGTGTGCTTCCTACAAATGTCAATGAGCAGTCCGGGTCCTTTTCTTTTAGCTTCCTTCCCACAACGAGGGCAGGATGAATGTGTCCGGCTGTTCCGCCGCCGCTGATAATGATTTTTTTCCCTTTCATTTTTTTCTTCTCGACGATTCTTTCCTCTGGGAAATATGGAGCAGAATACCGATGCTGAACAAAGTACAGATGAGAGATGATCTCCCGTAGCTGATCAAAGGTAGAGGGAATCCGGTCGGAGGCCCCAGTCCCAACACGATAGTGATATTCAGCATGGCCTGGAGAAAAATGGCTAGAGTGAGGCCGGCCGCCGTCATCTGGCTGAAGAGGTTGGGAGCTTTCCAAGAAATGAGCAATCCCCTCCATAAGATAACCAAGAAGAGGAGAAGGATCACCATAGTTCCCAGCAGGCCAAGCTCCTCTCCCACGATAGCGTAGATGTAGTCTGTGTGAGCACAAGGGAGAAAAAAGAGCTTTTGAGAGCTTTGTCCGATATTCACGCCAAATAGACCTCCTGACCCTACGGCGAGTTTGGATTGTATGATTTGAAAACTTAAACCTTGGGGATCATCTGTCGGATAAAGGATAGCGCGAACCCTATCCAGCCGATAGCTGGCTTGGAAAAGATAAAATGCGAACAATCCGATAGAAGCAATCCCAAGGGCCAGAAAATATCTGAATTTCACACCGGCTAAAAAAAGCATTATGACTGCGATGAGTAAGATGAGCAAGGCCGTGCCGTAATCCGGTTCTTTGATGATCATCAGGATAAAAAGGAGCAGGATGGCTAGAGGAAAGACCAGTGTACGTGGTTCATCCAGCTTATCTTTTTTTCGGTCGAGATAATAAGCAAAAAACAGGATCAGGCTGATCTTTGCCAGCTCTGAGGGTTGAAAACGCAGCCCTACGAATTGAATCCACCGGCTGGTCTTTCCCACGGTGGGCATGATGAGACTAAGCGCCAGGAGGAAGAGTGTTAGCATAAGCAGGGCGTAAATGATGTTTGCGTTTTGATAGAATGGTTTTCTCACCCATAATATTCCTCCCACAAGAATGAGACCCATTCCCGCTCCTATGATTTGATTGATGAAATAATAAAAAGGCTGGTCAAATTTATCGCTGGATATGACGCCGGAGGAGCTGAAAACCATAATCAATCCGATCAAGATTAGAGCTAAGGTGGCGAGGAAAAGAGGTTTGTCGAATCCAAAAGGTCTGAATATTTCCATTTTTACTCTTTCCCTTGTTCCATTCTTTGTATCAAGGCCTTGACTTCTCTCTTGAAAATCTTTCCCCGTTCTTCAAAGTTTTTGAACATATCGAAACTGGTGCAACCGGGTGCAAGAAGGACCACTCCCTTTGGGGAGGCGGCCGAATAGGCCAGATGTACGGCCTCTTTCATGTCAGAAGCCTGTGTCATCGGAACAGTGCCATTCAACGATTTTTGTATCTTATCTGAGGCCTCCCCGATCACCACGATCGTCTTTACTTTTTTTTGAACAGGCTTCCTCAATTGAGCGAAATCTCCTCCCTTATCCCTGCCGCCGAGAATAATGGTGATCGGACCAGAGAAACTCTGTATGGATTTGAGGGAAGCATCGACGTTGGTCGCTTTGGAATCGTTGTAGAATACCACTTGTCCGAGTTCGCCTGTTTTTTCCAGCCGGTGTTCCAGTCCCTTGAAGCCGATGATGGATTTTTTTATCGAGAAAGCGGGGATTCCCAAAACATGGCCAACCAAGGCGGATGCCATGATGTTTTCGCGGTTGTGAATTCCTAAAAGAGATGTTTCGGTTGTCTGCATCAGTTTTTCCTGGATTTCATTTGCCAAGATTATCCAATTTTCCTGGATCCAACATCCCTGGGAAACCTTTCCTGTTTGGCTGAAAGCATAGACTTTGAACTTTCCCAGTTGTCGCAAAGCCCACACCCTTGGATAATCTCGGTTCAGGATGGCTGTATCCTCCTCATTTTGCGTGCGAAGAAGATTCTTTTTGGACTGATAGTAATCATCGAAATCTGTGTGCCAGTCAAGATGATCTGCAGAAATGTTTAAAAAGAGGGATATGGCAACCCGGAATTTTTTAACGTATCTCAATTGAAAGCTGGAGAGTTCTGTCACGAATATGTCATCGGGCTGGCTTTTTTCTACGAAATGGATCAGAGGTGTTCCGATGTTTCCTGCCAAATTGCTCTTAAGTCCTCCTTCCTGTAGTATTTTGTGAGAGAGGGTGGCCGTCGTGGATTTTCCGTTGGTTCCTGTTATTCCCACGATTTTGCCGTTTAAAAACCTGTATGCCAGTTCGATTTCTGAAATGACCATTCGCCCTCTTTTCCTGGCCTCGTCCAGTTCTGGAATATAAGGAATCCCGGGACTGGGGATGATCAAATCAGCATCCAGGAAAGATTGAAGTTTGTGATCCCCGGCTTCCACCTCGACGCCTTTTTCTCGCCAGAAGTTTATCTTGTTATCCAGGTCTTCTGGACGTGATTTTTCGCTGATCTTGACTTTAGCACCCTGCCGGTTGAGAAAGTCACACACGGCTTCTCCCGTGCGGCCCATGCCGACAACCAGTGCATTGATTCCTTGTAATTCCATTTTATCTCAGTTTTAATGTTGCCAGACTAAATAGAGCGAATATGATGCCCAGGATCCAAAAGCGGACCACGATTTTTTCTTCCGACAAACCTAAAAGTTCGAAGTGATGATGGAGAGGAGCCATCTTGAAAATCCTCTTTCCTCCGGTGACACGAAAATAGGAAACCTGGAGGAGAACGGAGAGGGCTTCCAGGATGAACACACCCGCCACCATGAACAAGAGGAACTCCTGTTTGATCAGGATGGCGATCACACCGATGCTGCCTCCCAAAGAAAGGGCGCCCACATCGCCCATGAAAACTTGGGCGGGATGGCTGTTAAACCATAAAAAGCCCAAACAAGCGCCTGTTATTGCACCAACGAATATGGTGAGTTCCGGTGCATTTGAGACGTAAGGAATATTGAGATATTCCGAAAAGTCCGCGCGCCCTGCCAAGTAGGTTAAGGCCGTGAAGGCACCGGCACTTATCAAAGTCAGACCGATCGCCAGTCCATCTAGCCCATCGGCAAGATTGACGGAATTGGAGGAACTAACCAGGATCAGCATGATCCATGGAAGGTAGACCCATCCCAGATAAGGAACCCATTTTTTAAAGAATGGAAGGCTCAAATGGAGATCAAACTTGCCCTGGAAGCCGAGATAGACAAGGACGAATCCGAGTATGCCGGCCAATAGGATCTGGAAGATGAATTTGTGCCGGATGATCAGTCCCCGTGATTTGTGTTTTTTGATCTTCAGGTAATCGTCCCAGAAGCCGAGAATCCCGAATAAAAACATGGTGCTCATGGCGATCAGAACATGGGTGTTGCTCAGATCTGCCCAAAGGAGAGTGGGAATCAGCGTTGACGCGATGATCAGGATGCCTCCCATCGAGGGCGTGCCCCTTTTATTTTGGTGGCTTTCAGGACCATACGGGCTGATCTCTTCCTCCAGTTGGTATTTCTTCAACATCCTGATCACCCAAGGCCCCAGGAGAAAAGATATCAGCATGGCTGTTATTCCCGCTAGAGCTATTCTCACCGTATAGTACCCAAAGGGGTTGAATAGGATGGAATATTCCTTGAGTGGAGCCAAAAGCCAGTACAACATATCAGTTACCTCTTTTTTTCAGCAATTCCACGATTTTATCTGTTTTTATTCCTCTAGATCCTTTAACCAACACCAAGTCTCCCGGTTTGATGAGAGATATCACATAATGTGCTGCCTCATCGGAATTTTCAAACGAGATTATTTGGGTGTCATTCATGCCTGCCTGCAGCGCTCCCTCTGCCATGTGTCGGCTGAGGGGGCCAACCGTGACGAGCAGATCCCAAGAATGTTGCTGCACGTGTTTTCCAGCCTCATAGTGATAGGATGTTTGTGCCTTTCCCAGTTCCAACATATCGCCTAAAACAGCAACTCTTCTTTTGGCCTCTAGCTCGGATAAATCCTTGAGAATAGCTTCCAGTGCAGCGGGACTCGAATTGTAGGAATCGTCGATCAAGATGATGTCGTTCGGAAGGTGGAAGATCTCTCCACGCATCGGAAAAGGTTTCAAGGTTTGTGTTTGTGCCAGTATGTTTTCAAAAGGTGTGGAAAGCGCATAGGCGATAGCTGAGGCGGCAAGAAAATTGGACAGAAAGCTTTTATAGATGAACGGAATAGCCGTTTTCCCTCTTTTTTCCCCGTAGATGAAGTCAAAAGTGATTCCCTGGTATCCCGACCTCTGGATGTTTTCGGCTCGGATGTCACAACCTTCAGAAAGGCCAAAAAGAAGTTTTGTTCCCCTCCAGTCTTTGGCGATTTTCCGAACGGCGGGGTCGTCGCCGTTGAGCACGGCTGTTCCATTGGTTTTTAAACCATCGAGAATTTCCTTTTTTGCTTGAGCGATTTCCTCGATGTCTTTGAAAAATTCAAGGTGAACAGGATGAATATTGGTGATCACGGCAATGTCTGGAGGCGCGATCTGAGTGAGGCAGGATATCTCTCCTGCCGAACGCATGCCCATCTCTAACACGGTGACTTCGTCTTTCTTTTGGATTTTCAGGATAGAGAGGGGGAGACCGATGTGATTGTTGTAGTTTCCTTCTGATTTGAGCACTTCGAAACTTCGGGCCAGTAGGGCCGCAGCAAACTCTTTTGTGGTGGTTTTTCCGATGCTTCCTGTGATTCCCACGACCTTTATACTCTGGGTATCCAGGACTTTTTCAGCGAGGTTTTGCAGAGCAAAAAGAGTATCAGGCACTTGAATCAATGCGATGTCGGGATTGGGTGGCGTGATATGCTGGGAAATAACGGCGCCAGCCACTCCCTTTTGTGCAGCATCCGCAATGTAGGCATGGCCGTCCCTTTGGGCCACGAGCGCAAAAAAGAGCTCGCCCGGCTGGCTTATCCGTGAGTCGATGTTAAATGTCCGGAACGAGATAGAAGGCAAACCTTGGAGGATATTTCCACCCGTTTTTTCTGCAATCTCGTTCAAGTTGAGCTCAACCAATTTGGGCTTTTCTCCTTTTTTTTCAGCAATTCCAGGATGACTTCAGCATCGCTGAAATGGATAATCCGGTCTTTGATGATTTGGTAGTCTTCGTGTCCTTTCCCAGCTACTAGAATGTAATCACCCCCTTGACCGATGGCCAGAGCGCGGGCGATAGCTTCTTTCCTGTCAGGTATGACTTCGTACTGCTTGCTTCCTGATTTTTTCATGCCCTGCTCGATCTCTGCGATGATGGCCAGAGGTTCTTCCGAACGGGGATTGTCTGAGGTGATGATGGAATAATCAGCCAATCTCCCTGCCGCCTCTCCCATCCTTGATCTCTTGGACTTATCTCGATCTCCTCCGGCTCCCAACACTACGATGATTTTTTTCTGTGCCAGTTCTTTGGCGGTTTCCAATAGCTGACGTAGAGCATCATCGTTATGTGCATAGTCCACAAAGATGTGCATACCGAAGGAATTATGGATCTTCTCGAACCTTCCGGGAATCCCTTGGAGGGAGGCGATCCCTGCGGCGATTGTGGTTTCAGGCACTTTGAGGATGAGAGCTGCTGCAACCGCTGCAAGAATATTGTACAGGTTCGGACGGCCAAGCAGGGGAGAGGATATTTTCATTTTTCCGGCTGGATATTTAACAACCAAATCTATTCCTTTTTCCGAGAGGGAAAACTCTGCGGCTCGAACTAGGGCATTTGTTTCCATTCCGAACGTGATGGCGCCCATATGGAGCTCTTCGACCAATTTTTTTCCCCAGGCGTTATCGGTGTTGATTACAGCCATGGTCTTTTTTTGAGTGGGGAGAAAGAAGAGCTTTTTTTTCGCCTCAAAGTATCTCTCCATGGTTTGATGATAGTCGAGGTGTTCACCGCTCAGGTTGGTAAATACAGCGACATCGAAGTCGATTCCAGTAATCCTATCCAATTCGAGAGAATGGGAAGAGACCTCCATCACACAATGGGTGGCCTCTTGCTCGACCATGTTTTGCATCAGATTCTGCAGGTCAGGGGCCTCAGGCGTTGTTCTTTTGGCTGTGATGCTGAGTCCCGGCCCTCTGTAGGAAATCGTTCCGATAACTCCGGGTAAAAAATCGGCGGCTTTGAGTATGGCTTCGATCAGGTAGGTGATCGTCGTTTTACCTTTGGTCCCGGTGATCCCGACAACTTTGAGTCGATGGGAAGGGTGGTGGAAAAAATTGGCAGAACAGAGTGCCAGAGACCTGCGTGCTTCCTGAACCTGAATCCAGTTGATGTCGAATTCAGAGGGCATCGGTCTTTCTGAAAGAATGGTTGTAGCGCCGTTCGCTATGGCTTCGGGAATGAAATGGAAGCCATCCTTGTTTTCTCCCCTCAAGGCTGCAAACAAGTAACCAGAGTTGACCGAACGAGAGGAATAGGCGATGCCCTTAACTTCTTCCTCCAGTTTTCCGTGGAATTGCACCGTGGGTATACCCTGGAGCATATCTTTGATCTTCATTCGTTACTCTGCTTTCCCGCTTTGGACGCAATAAGGGTGTCGAGAGATTTTTTTGCAGGTGGAACGCAAAGATAGCGCAAGATTTTTTTTGCGATTTCCCTAAAAACAGGGGCAGCCACCTGACTTCCGTAATAATGTCCCTTGGGATCGTCGATGACCACGATCATCGAAAAAAGAGGTCTATCGTTTTCGACCACACCGGCAAACGAGGCGATGTGGGCCGTCGTCAAATACTGTTTTGTTTTCCGATCGTATTTTTGCGCGGTCCCTGTCTTTCCGTATATGGCGTAACCCGGGATTTGTGCTGTTACTCCGGTTCCTGAGGCAACCACACCCAGTAGGATGTTTCTCACGTTGGCAGCAGTCTCCTCTGAAATCGCTTTTTTGTAAGGCAGGGGAGAAAGAGCTTCCATCTCTGTATCATGGATTTTTTTGACTGTCCTTGGAGGAACTATGACACCTTGGTTGGCGATGATATTGAGAGTTTGGAGCATTTGGATGGGAGTTACAGAGATTTCATACCCGATGGAATGAGAGGCAACAGAGATTTTTGTCCATCTCTCCAGGGGATTGAGTAAGCCTCTTTCTTCCGCCGGAAGATCGATGCCTGTTCTTTGTCCGAATCCAAACTGCTTAATAGTCCTGCAGAGATTTTCGTCCCCAACACGTTGGCCAATGAAGATGGTTCCGACATTCGAGGAGTGGATGAAAACTTCTGGAAATGAAAGAATGCCTAATCGTTCATGATCCCAGAATGTGTTACCGGCATACACGACATATCCCTGTGTGCAATCAAAGGTTTCCTCAAAACCGACACTTTTATTCTCCAATGCAGCTGACAAAGTGATAATCTTGAATGTCGATCCTGGATCATAGGTGTGGTGAACGGCTTTGTTCCTATCGAGTCTTGTGGGAGGATTGGGTAGGTGGTTGAGGTCATAGGTGGGATAGTTCGCCAAAGCCAGAATATCTCCGGCTGAAGGTTCAGAGATGATGACGGTTCCCCATTCCGCCTGGCTCTGCAAAACGGCATTTTTGAGCTCTTTTTCAGCGATATATTGGATGGTCTCATCCAGAGTCAGGACCAGATCTTTTCCGTCTACCGGAGGCTTCAAGGTTTCAAAGCTGTATCTTCTTCTTTTGGCATCCCTTAGGATGAGCCCCTCTCCCTTGATCCCTTGGAGTATTGTGTTATATTTGTATTCGATTCCGCTGACACCTATTTCGTCGATATCCACTCTGCCAAGAACGTGCGCGGCGCGCTTTCCCTGCGGATAAAACCTTTTATTCTCCTCCATCAAGAATATGCCGTTGATGTTCATGTTTAAGACTTGAGTGGCCTTTTGCTCTTCGATTTTTCGAGCGAGCCAAATGAAATTGTCATCTTTGTTGATCTTTGCTCTGATGGTGCTGAGCTTGCTGGAGGACAGCCGCAAAGTCTGTCCTATCTTTTTTGCTCTGGACCACTGCTCTGAATGAGATTCATTCTCCAAGGGATGAAAAAAAACAGAGTACCGGGGTACACTCCGTGCCAGGATTGTCATGTTCCGGTCAAAGATGGATCCCCGTTTGGGTTCGATCTTTTGAATTTTTTGGTTTTGTTGGATGGCTTCTGCTTTCAGTTTCACGTGGTCGATCACTTGAAGCTGGACGAGACGGAGTGCGAGTACACCCAGCCATAGGATGAAGAAGAAGGCGAGAAAGTATGTCCGCTTCTTGGTTTTCTTTTGGTGATAGCTTTTCATATCGTTATTTTTTAGCGCTCTTTTTCAATATCCTCATACACGATCTGTTCTTCTTCAGGTTCAGAAAGTTTCAGTTTATCCCTGGCGATATTCTCTACTCGGTCCAAAGTGAGGAGGCTCGATTTGACTGTCTCCAGTTTTTCTACCTTTTTTTCCAGTTGGATGACTCTGTATTCCAGCTCTGCCGAATCATAGCCGAGGCTTACAGATTCTGTCTGGTGCCATACGTAAAGGCTGAGCATGAGAAGGGCAAACAGAGTGCAGGCGATACCGATGAAAATTTCTTTTTTGCTGAATTTTTTTCTGACCATCAGAGCCTCTCTCCTGCTCTCAATTTGGCCGAACGGGCGCGTGAGTTTGTTGCGACTTCCTTTTCGGTTGGATTGATGGGCTTTTTTGTCAGAATTTTCAGGAGAGAATTGCCGTTGTCCGATTTAGCTAGATGAATAAAGGTCTGCTTGACGATTCTGTCTTCCAGTGAGTGAAAGGAGATGGCGATAATCCGGGCTCCGGTGGATATTTTTTTGACGATGTTTTCTAAAAAATCCGCCAGGCCGTGAAGCTCTTGATTGACCTCGATACGGATTGCCTGAAAAACTTTGGCTGCAGGGTGGATCTTTCCTCTTTGGGGTCGCCACCGACAGACTTCCTCGACTATCCTGCGGAGTTCTGTCGTTTTTTCCAATTTTTTGATTTTTCTCCTCGATACGATTTCTCTTGCCAGTACTCTCGCCTGACGAAGTTCGCCGTAATCTCTGAAGATTTCTGCGAGCTTTCTCTCCGAATATTTATTAAGAATCCTGGAGGCTGTGATTTTGTTGCGCATATCCATCCGCATATCCAGAGGCCCTTCCAGGCTGAAGCTGAATCCCCTTTCTGGTGTGTCGAGCTGGAAAGAAGAAAATCCCAGGTCTATGAGAATTCCTTTGACATCGGAAAAATCTGTATCTAGGTCCGGCAGATGCCGAAAGTCAGAATGAAAAAGCTTGACCCTGTCAGCAAAGGGTTGGAGTCGGTCTCTGGTCTGTAGCAGGGCCTGTTCATCGATGTCGAATCCTATAATCTTGTTTTCCTGATTTCTTTTCAGGATTTCAAGCGCATGTCCCCCCAGACCAATAGTACAATCTACATACACTCCTTTTCTTTCGATATCCAGATATTCCATTACTTCTTCTAAAAGGACAGGAATGTGGGAGCTTCCGATCATGCCTTCTTGTCTTGGGACATAAGCTCCGCGATGTTTTCGAAGTCCTCGTCGGTGAGAGGCTTTTCTCCGAGTGTTTCTTCGAGCATGGCCTTGTTCCAGATTTCCAAATGGTTGGAAAGGCCAATGACCTCCACTTCATCTTCCAGTTGTGCCTTCTCTCTCAATAGCTGATTGATCAGGATACGGCCCTTTGAATCTATTTGATATTTTGTGCCTTTGGAGTTGACCCGGATCAGCAGCCTTCTTATGGCTGGTTTGAAATGATAAGCGCCTTCTCCTGCAATTCCTGTCAAACTGTTCCAGACGGGAAGGGGATAGATTTGAACGGCTTCATCTGTGAGCGAAGTGATAAAAAGCTCTTTGCCGTATTCTTCTTCGATGGCTGCACGAAATCTTTCTGGTATTTTAATTCGACCACTTTTGTCGAATCGTGCGGCGTAGCTTCCGATCAGCGTGTTTCCCATTTTATCCCGTTTTGTCCCATTTCTAGTAAAATATATTTATTATATAACTGTATGTCAAGGAAAAAATTGAAAAAATCCTGCATAAATTTATTATTTTCCATATATTGGGGGAAATGGGATGTATACACAAAATACAGTAGTACTGTCGGTTATCCTGAACTATTCA